>OFFB01001931.1_pt1 | contig 10726 bp, 6 predicted proteins | sample 1521281 | NCBI WGS metagenome assembly OFFB01 (sample SAMEA3504109, study PRJEB24116) | mouse gut metagenome | biome: mouse gut; feature: mouse-associated habitat; material: faeces | place: Denmark | collected 2011
CGGATGTTGCAGCTTCAAGCTTCTTCATTATTGAGAAGATAAATGCGGCTGAGATAAGGCATATCACAATCAGAATGCCCCAGATTACGGCTACCGGAATCTTACCCCAGAGAATCATGGGTATCGACACGAGGTAGTTGCCTATCGCGGTGGCGGCAAACCATCCTCCCATCATGGCGCCCTTGTATTTGGGCGGCGCTACTTTCGACACGAATGATATGCCCATAGGCGACAGGAGCAATTCGGCGAAGGTGAGCAGCAGATAGGTTGATATTAGCCAATTGGGCGACACGCTTCCTGATGTTCCGGCAATGCCAATGGAGCCTGCGAGCATCACACCGTAGGCTACGGCGGCAAGAATCATGCCATAGCCTATCTTACGCGGTGCCGACGGCTCTTTGCGTCGGGATGCAAGCCAGCTGAAGAATGCGAGCGATACGGGGGTCAACGCCACTACGTAGAATGGATTGAACTGCTGATACTCTTGCGGCTGTATGCCTGAAAGCGGGTCGGGAGTGCTGCCGTATATGTAGACTAAGATGCCGGCAACGGCTGCCAGGATCACTGCCGAGATGATCTTGCCTGTGCTGCTTTTGCTCTGGAAGAGGTTGAACAACGCATACACACCTACTGCGATTGCTGAGAGCGCCCACACGTTGAATCCTATGCGGGTCCAGCCTGAAGCATCGGGGGCGGTGCAGCTCTTGGCAAACTCAGTGAGTGTAGCGCCGTTTTGGTGGAACACCATCCAGAAGAAAATCACCACGGCAAATACCAGCAGAAGGGCGATGACGCGGCTCTTGGTCTGTGCCGGAGTGAGATCTTTTTCCGTAGCCTTTGCCGTGCCGCTCTCCCTGGCTTTTTTGTCGGTGAGGATGTGGGAATAGGTGCGGCGTCCTGCGATATAGATGAGATAGCTCACGATCAGCGACACGCACGCCACCCCAAATCCGTAGCTGTAGCCGGTGGAGAGGGTGGAGATGTAGTAGGTGCAGAAATCAGCAAGGCTCTGCCCTGAGGTCATGCCCGCGGTCTGAGCAAGTTCGATCAGTTCGGCGCCGTTCTCGTGTCCGTCAAGGTAGGCGTTGCATAGCGCCGGAAGATTCTGATGGTAGACGAGTCCCTTTGCCCGCATCGCCATATTGACCATCGCTGTGGCTGTCATCGGGGCAAACATGGAGCCGATGTTGATAGCCATGTAGAAGATGGAGAATGCGGCGTCGCGTTGCGATGAGTATCGGCTGTCGTTGTAAAGGTCGCCTATCATCACCTGAAGATTGCCTTTGAAGAGTCCCGTGCCACAAGCTATCATAGCCAGCGCGAGGCACAGGATGACGAGCGACGACGTGGAGCGTATCTCGGTGGGTATCGCCATGACGAGGTATCCGGCAAACATGATGAAGATGCCTGTCACCACGCATTTTGAGAAGCTCCACCGGTCAGCCACCCATCCGCCGATGAGCGGGGTGAAATAGACCACGGCGAGGAATATGGCGTAGATCTGTCCCGACACTGCGGCATCGAATCCGAACTTAGCCTGAAGGAAAAGCAGGAAGATGGCGAGCATCGTATAATAGCCAAATCGCTCACCCATATTGGCGAGCGATAAGACATATAGAGCTGAAGGTTGGTTCTTAAACACGGTTCAGGATATTATTAAACAACCTTTTATTTAGCGACTCTTTCAAGCCATTTTACCATGCAAAGCATAACTGCCATCGAGATGAAGCATACGATTGCAAACACGCTCCATGTAGCCGAGAGGGAGATGCTCTGATACATTACTGCTCCGAGGAACAGGCAGGCGTTGCCCACTGCGGTAGCGCCAAGCCAGCAGCCCTGCATCAAGCCCTGAAGATGAGCGGGCGCCACCTTGGACACGAATGACAGACCGAGCGGAGAGATGAACAGCTCGGCAACGGTGAGGATGAAATATACCGAGAACAGAATCCACGGGGTGACGCGGTCGGCGGCGGGCACCGGTTCGCCGGCAAGTGATGCCTGAGAAGGCAAGCCGATTGAAGCCACACACATCACAACGTAGGCGATTGCGGCGATTCCCATACCGATTGCTATCTTACGCGGGGTAGACGGCTCTTTGCCGCGACGTGCGAGCGCTGAGAAGATCCACATGATGATGGGGGTGAGGAATACTACCACAAACGGGTTGATGGACTGGAATATCTCGGCAGAAAGCTGCATATTGCCAAGGGCGAGGTGGGTGTAGTCTTTGGCAAACATGGTGAGTGTCAAGCCATTCTGATGGAATGAGAACCAGAAGAAGATAACCACGCCAAACACAGCCATGAGAGCCATGATGCGCTGCTTGATTTCTTTAGCCGATTGACGGATTTCTTCCTTTTCGGCAGCTGATTTTTCGCCTGAAGCTGCTGCTTTCTTGGCTCCCGGGGTGGGAAGCTGCTTCTTGAAGCATAGGAAGATGACGAGTGAGATGAGCATTGCCACGATTGCCACTGAGAATGCGTAGTGGAATCCGGTGTTGAATGCCTCAAGATAGTTCTGGGCGAATTCGCGGAGGGTAGAGAGGTTGACTTCGGTCTGTGATACCTGGTTGGCATATTCGAGGAAGAGGTCGGTGTTCACCTCACGGTCGGCAAGGAGCGCGTTGCAGAGTCCGGGGAGGTCGGCATTGTAAGCATAGCCCTGCATCTTTACAAAGGTGTTGCGCACCCATACGGCTACAAACGGAGCGATGCAACCGCCGATGTTGATGAACATATAGAAAATCTGGAATCCGGAGTCGCGTTTATGGCTCCATTTCGGATCGTCGTAAAGCTGACCTACCACAGCTTGGAGGTTGCCCTTGAAGAGACCGTTGCCGAATGCTATCACGAGAAGAGCTCCGAGAGCGATCCACTCAGTGGTTATAAGCGCGGGGATGGCGAGAAGGGCGTAGCCTAACGACATCACGAGCAAACCGGCGATGATGGTGCCCTTGTAATTTTTGGTTTTGTCGGCGATCACACCGCCCACAAGGGCAAGGATGTAGATGGCACAGTAGAATACTGAGTAGAGAGCTCCGGCTTGACTTCCGTCAAGGTCGAATTTTGACATGAGGAATAACGTCAAGATTGCCATCATGACGTAAAATCCAAAGCGTTCGCCCATGTTACTGAGGGCGGCGGGTATCAGACCCTTAGGTTGATTAAACATGATAATGATGAGGATTAATTATTAATATTACTTTTTCTTTGCATCTTCAAGTTCCTTGAATGCGATAGCGTATAGACGCATCTGCTTCACCATAGCCGCGAGACCGTTGCTGCGAGTGGGCGAAAGGTGTTCGGCAAGACCTATTTTGTCGATGAAATATAGGTTGGTGTCAAGTATTTCCTGTGGAGTGTGTCCCGAGAGAACATTCACGAGCATACTGATGATGCCTTTCACGATAATGGCGTCGCTGTCGGCGCGGAATTGCACTTTCCCGTCGCTGTCAAGCTCGGCGTTGAGCCAAGCACGGCTTTGGCATCCTTCGATGAGGTTCTGCGGGGTTTTATATTTTTCGGGCATGGGCTCAAGAGCATTTCCCATGTCGATGATGTAGGCGTAGCGGTCCATCCAATCGTCAATATCGGCAAATTCGTCGATGATAGCGTCCTGTTGTTCGTTGATAGTCATGATTCGTTTAGTTTTTTTCCAGATATATAGTGTTTGCCACCGTTTGTCCCACAGCTTTGAGGGTAGCGGCGTCAATGTTGTCCATGTTGTCTTGCAGAGTGTGCCATGTGGGAGGGAATGACCCTGTGGAGCTGTTGCCGCACTCGATTATGTCGATTGTGGGTATTCCGGCTTTGTTGATGTGTATGTGGTCGTCATTGACCGCACCACGCACGGTGTTGATGAATCGGTCGCCGTAGCCTGAGGCGTTTGCCATCGCCCACACTTTTGAGTTTATAGCCGAAGCGTTAAGCTCCGAGGCATATTCGCGGTAAAAGCGAGCGTTGCGACCTCCCACCATGTCGAGCAATATTCCGTAGGCGGGGAGATTGTCGGGGGAATACGGGGTGTGGTTCACCCAGTATTGGGTGCCGAGACACCATGTGTCGTCGTTGTTTTCTATCATGTTGCTTGAATCGCCCGAATCTTCACCGTCGACAAAGAGCATGTCTACTCCCACGGCGGGCATCTTTTCGCCAAATAACCGTGCAAGTTCGAGCAGCACACCCACACCGCTGCCGCCATCGTTGGCGCCGTCAATAGGGGTGGCGTGGTTGTTTTTGTCGTTGTCATTGTCCGCCCACGGGCGTGTGTCCCAGTGAGCCACGAGGAGAATGCGTCGTGTCGCGCCGAGGTTGAACCGTCCCATGATATTGGTCAGTGGCAATGACTCGCCACGGAAATTTTTTGCCGAGCATTTTTGCACGATTATGCTGTCGGCGCCGTTGAGACGTGATATTATATAGTCGGCACAGGCTGAATGTGCCTCGCTACCCGGGACGCGTGGTCCGAATGCCACTTGCGAGGCTATATAGCTGTAAGCGCTGTCGCTGTTGAATTCGACAGGATTATTGAATTTTTGCTCACTTTCAGCACTCTCTTTCGTTGCCGCCGTTTTGCATGAGGCAATGAGCAATAACGAGAATGCCAGAAGAAAGTTGAAACGTGTCATTTAGATAATTTAAAGTATTTTATCAAAGTTACGGCAAAGAGGTGAATCTATAAAATGTTATACATTTTTTAACTTTTGCAGGGTCTTTGTTCTGGTGATGCACTCGGGCACTTCTGGCAAAAAGTGAGTGACGTAAATCAATGATGGCTTGTCGCGGTTCACGAGCTTATTGACCACGGCGCGGACGCTGCGTTTGCGGGCGGCATCGAGTCCGTGCAGGGGTTCGTCCATGATGAGGAGCGCCGGATGCTTTATCAGGGTTCTGGCTATCAACACCAACCGTTGCTCTCCTGCCGACAGGGTATTGTAGCGTCGTTCGGCAAGTTCCTCAAGGTGAAACAGTTTTATCCATGCTGAAGCCCTCTCCCGAGCGAATGCCGATACCTTGCCATAGTTTCCCACGGTGTCGCGCAATCCTTGTGCTATGACCTCGGTCACGGTGCCGTTGAATTTGAAATACAGGTGCATTTCTGGCGACACATATCCTATGTGCTTTTTGATGTCCCATATCGACTCGCCTGAGCCGCGTCGGCGGTCAAAAATGGTGATGTCGTTGGCGTAGGCTTGTGGATTGTCGGCGCTGACGAGGCTCAGCAGCACTGATTTTCCGCATCCGTTGGGTCCGGCGAGCGCCCATCGTTCACCGTTCATGATGGTCCATGACTCGTCTTTGATTATCTGCTTGTCGCCGTATTTCACGGAGCACTTGTTCATTTTCAGCGTGACTTCATGCTCTATCGGTTTATCCCAAGGTAGTGGAATGGCGTCGAGATCCACCGCAAAGTCCATGAGCGACATCAATGATGTGCGTAGCTGCTCCATCTCTCCTTCGCGTTTTATCGGCTCTTCGATGGTGAGGTCGCGCATGGGGATGACTGTAGTCACAAAATCGGGTATCTCACCGGGATTGCAAAGGAGCATCAGCACTGATATCCCACGCGATGAAATGGCATCGATCATATCGTCGAGCAGTTGTCGCGACGCAGCATCGAGCCCTATGTAGGGATTGTCGAGGATAAGGAGGTCGGGGGTGTCGAGGAGAATGTTTATAATGAGCAGTTTGCGCAGTTCGCCGCTTGACAGGAAGTTGAGACGCTTGTCTTCAATCCCTTCAAGACGCAGCCGCGAGCAAAAGTTTTTCCACTCTTCGGTCTCGATTTTTTCAGCGAATACCTCTCTTACAGTGGGCACTTCGTCGTTCATTGTCGCCTCGTGTCGCTGTTGATAGTACTCGGCTTTGGCTCCTGTGAGGGAGTGTATGTCGTTGAATTCAATGAGCTTTATGTTGAGCTTTCCGCGCGGCGACGATATGCTGTTGGTGGCTATGTTCCATCCTTTTTCTATGATGCGTCCCAGCGTTGATTTTCCGCACCCGTTAGGTCCGATGACAACTGTCACCCCCTGCGGGATTTCTACGTGGCGGGGGTTGTTGATTGTAACGCCGATATAGCGCAGACAATCACTCTTCAGATAGATTAATGGCTCTTCCATAGCGCAAATTTAAGTTTTTCTTGCCTATTGAGGAACTTTGTCATAGGAAATGAGTAAATTTGTGGCGGAATATATTCAAAAAAACAGATATTTAGATGAATTTTGTAGAAGAACTGAAATGGCGCGGAATGCTCCATTCGATGATTCCCGGCACAGAAGAGGCGCTAGCCAAAGAGAGTGTGACGGGATACTTGGGTATTGACCCAACTGCCGATTCTCTTCACATCGGACACTTATGCGGCGTGATGATTCTGCGCCATTTCCAGCGTTGCGGACACAAGCCTATCGCTCTTGTGGGCGGTGCGACCGGTATGATAGGTGACCCCTCGGGTAAGTCGGCAGAACGTAATCTTCTTGATGAGGCGACATTGCGCCACAATCAGGAAGCGATTAAGAAGCAATTGTCCAAGTTCCTCGATTTTGAGTCTGACGCTCCCAACCGTGCCGAACTGGTCAATAATTATGACTGGATGAAAGACTTTTCATTCCTTGATTTTGCCCGTACAATAGGCAAGCATATCACTGTCAACTACATGATGGCTAAGGATTCAGTGAAGAAGCGTCTTAACGGCGAAGCCCGTGACGGTCTTTCATTCACCGAATTCACCTATCAGCTTCTGCAAGGCTATGACTTCCTTCATCTTTATGAGACTAAGGGATGCAAGCTGCAAGTGGGAGGTAGCGACCAGTGGGGTAACATCACTACCGGAACAGAGCTTATACGCCGCACTCTCGGAAATGAAAACGAGGCATTCGCCTTGACCTGTCCGTTGATTACGAAAGCCGACGGTACAAAATTCGGAAAAACCGAGAGCGGAAATGTGTGGCTTGACCGCCGTTACACATCACCTTACAAGTTCTACCAGTTCTGGTTGAATGTGTCAGACGAGGATGCCGCACGTTATATCAAGATTTTCACATCGCTCACTCAGGAAGAGGTTGCCGAGCTTGAGGCTGAACAAGCCAAGGATCCTGGATTGCGTCCGTTGCAGAAGCGACTCGCCAAGGAGGTGACTGTGATGGTGCACTCTCTGGAGGATTATGAGGCGGCTGTTGAGGCTTCGGAAATCCTGTTTAGCAACAAGGCTGCCGACAAGCTGCGCACGCTTGATGAGCAGACATTGCTCGATGTGTTTGAAGGTGTTGAGAAGCATGAGATTGACCGTGCCGACCTTAACGGTGAGGTGAACTGGGCAGTGTTGCTCACTGACAAGGCTAAGATTTTCCCCAGCAAGGGTGAACTCCGCAAACTCGCTCAGCAAAACGGTTTGTCAATCAATAAAGAAAAGGTGACTGATATAAATGCTGCCGCTACTTCCGCCGACCTTCTTAATGACAAATACATCCTTGTCCAGAAGGGTAAGAAGAACTATTATCTTCTGATCGTTAAGTGATAATTAGTCCAATCATAATTGGCACCCATAAAAAAAGAGGTCGAATGCTCGACCTCTTTTTTTATGTGGTTGCTGTTGTCTTAGATGAGAGCGTTCATCTTTTCGATAAGAGTGGCTTTGGGTTGTGAGCCGGCAAGGCGTTCCACCAATTTTCCATCCTTGAAGATGAGGATGGTGGGGATTGACATGATGCGGTATTGAGCAGTGAGGTCATTCTGCTCATCGATGTTGTATTTGCCGATAGCAGCCTTGTCGCCAAGTTCTTCGGCAACTTCATCGATGATTGGGCTCATTCTCACACATGGTCCACACCAGGTTGCCCAGCAATCGATGAGCACCGGTTTGCCTGATTCGATAATCTCGCTTACGTTCTGATCTGTAAATTGTATAGCCATTACTGTTATTTTAAAGATTTGTTATTCTGTGGCAAATTTAATAAAGATATTATTCCGTACAAAATTAATTTGGCGAAACAGTTTCTAAACTCGGCTAAGTTCGAATTCTATGTTCATTTCGCTCAACGAGTTTAACAGTTTGCGCGACACGGTAATCTTTTTGTTGGACGACAGATTGACCGATCGGTTCATCTCCGAATCATGGATGTGAAAATTGAGGTCAACCGGCTCGCCATCTTCCTCGGCAGCTATAAATGACTTGATGAGCGAATGGAATGATTCATTTATGTGTTCGGTTTTCAGTGACAGAGTTATTCCGTTCACGAGCTTGCCTTTCACCTCCTCAAGCAGAGATATGCTGTTGATCTGGAAACGCAGGTCGCTGTTGGCGAATCTTCTGGCATATCGTCCTCTTATTATGATTGAGGTGTCGGGGATGCCATACGGGCTGAAATTTATAAAGTCTTTGCCGAATAGCATGAATTCGGAGCTTCCGGTGTAGTCCTCGATCTTAAGGATTCCGAAATATCCTGATTTCCCCATTTTCTTAGTGAAGTCAGTCACTCTGCCTCCGAGAGTGATCTCCTTTCCTTCCACGGGCGGCTCCTCGGCAAAGTCTTTAAGGGTCATTGAGCAGCCGTAGTTGAGCTCGATGTAGTATGGGTCAAGAGGGTGTCCTGACAAGTACATTCCTATGAGGTCGCGTTCTTTTTCGAGTTTCACCATGTTGACCCATGGCAATGCCGGCTTCACTTGAGGACGCCCTGCGGTGGTGAGGTCGTCATCGAAGCCGCCGAAGAGCGAGTTTTCATTCTTGCTCTTGTCGTTCTGGTAGTTTTGACCGTAACGCACGAGCAACTCGGCGAATGTCTCGTCTTTCATGTTGGTGCTGAAGTAGTCTTCGCGTTTGAAATCGGTGAAGCAGTCAAATGCTCCGGCAAGCGCGAGGTTTTCCACCACGCGGCGGTTGATGGCGCTGCGGTCCACGCGTTCCACGAAATCATAGATGTCTTTAAACGGACCGCCGTTGTCACGCGCGCGGATTATTTCATTGACCACGTTCACGCCAATTCCTTTGATCGCCGCCATTCCCAGGCGTATCTCGCCCTCCTTGTTGACACCAAACGCCGCGAATGACTCGTTGACGTCAGGACCCTTTACGTTGATGTGCATCGCCTTGCATTCGTCCATGAAAGTGGTGAGCTTGGTGATGTCGGCAAGATTTCGGCTCAATACCGCTGCCATGTATTCGGCAGGGTAGTTGGCTTTGAGGTAAGCGGTCTGGAACGCTACCCAGGAGTAGCAGGTGGCGTGGCTCTTGTTGAAGGCGTAAGAAGCGAATTTTTCCCAGTCAGCCCATATTTTTTCAAGCACTTTCGGGTCATGACCGTTTTTCTGTCCTCCTTCAAGGAATTTGGCTTTCAAGGCGTTCATCTTGTCGATGAGCTTCTTACCCATAGCTTTACGCAGGGTGTCGCTCTCGCCACGGGTGAAGTTGGCGAGAAGACGCGACAGAAGCATCACCTGCTCCTGATAGACAGTCACCCCATAGGTGTCCTTAAGATACTGCTCCATGATGGGAATGTCATAGACGATGGGCGACTTTCCGTGTTTACGTGCGATGAAGTCGGGAATGTAGTCCATAGGTCCCGGACGATAGAGGGCGTTCATGGCGATGAGGTCCTCGAACACTGACGGCTGAAGCTCGCGCAGGTATTTCTGCATACCCGCCGACTCAAACTGGAATGTTCCGGTAGTTTTTCCGGCACAGTAAAGCTCATAGGTTTTCTTGTCGTCGATGGGGATGTTGTCGATATCCACATCGATGCCGCGTGTCTGCTTGATGTTGGCGAGCGCTTCCTTTATGATCGAAAGAGTCTTAAGCCCCAGGAAGTCCATCTTGATGAGACCGGTGTCTTCGATCACGCACCCTTCATACTGGGTCACAAGCAGTTTTGTGCCGTCCTTGTCGGTGGCGGTGCTCACAGGCACCCAGTCGGTGATGTCGTCCCTGCCGATGATCACGCCACACGCGTGTACACCGGTGTTGCGCACATTTCCTTCGAGCTCTTTGGCATATTTCAGGGTTTCGACCACGAGATGGTTGGGGCTTTTAAGCTCGGTCTTGAATTCATCGACGTGTTCGTAGCAATTTTTTAGCGTGGGTTTCAGCTCTTTTCCGTTGACTTCCGGCATGTGTTTCGGAATGAGCTTAGTCAGACGGTTGCTCTCGGAGAGTGGAAGCTGCTCGATGCGCGCCACGTCCTTTATCGCCGACTTTGCCGCCATGGTTCCGTAGGTGATGATGCGCGCCACCTTCTCGGCGCCATATTTGTCGGTCACATAGCGCAGCACTTCGGCGCGTCCGTCATCGTCGAAGTCGATATCGATATCAGGGAGAGAGATACGGTCAGGATTAAGGAAACGCTCGAAAAGCAGGTCATATTTTATGGGGTCGATCTGTGTGATGTCAAGACAGTAGGCAACGGCTGATCCCGCTGCCGATCCACGTCCCGGTCCTACCGACACGCCAAGCTGGCGGCCTGCGCGGATGAAATCCTGCACGATGAGGAAGTAGCCGGGAAATCCCATGTTTTTTATTGTGTCGAGCTCAAAGTCGAGACGCTCGCGATGTACGTCGTCAAGGTTCTCGCCCCAGCGTCGCTTCGCGCCCTCATAGGTGAGGTAACGCAGATATTCGTCATTGTCGGTAAATCCGTCGGGAAGAGGGAAGTTGGGCAGAATCGGTTTATGGTCGATGGAGTATGGCACGACCTTGTCCAGAATCTCGAGTGTGTTGGTGAGCGCCTCAGGAA
>OFFB01001934.1_pt1 | contig 10682 bp, 12 predicted proteins | sample 1521281 | NCBI WGS metagenome assembly OFFB01 (sample SAMEA3504109, study PRJEB24116) | mouse gut metagenome | biome: mouse gut; feature: mouse-associated habitat; material: faeces | place: Denmark | collected 2011
GAGCCGCCGTTGGTGTAAGCCATGAACTGGGCACCGTAGCAAATGCCGAGGATGGGGAGCCTGCCGCGTATGTTTGACAGGTCGACCTTGAAGGCATTCTCGTCATAGACTGAAAACGGGCTTCCTGAAAGAATCACGCCGATAACCGACGGATCGTCATGAGGAAACTTGTTGTAAGGCACAATCTCGCAGTAAGTGTTCAGCTCGCGCACTCGTCTACCGATAAGCTGGGTAGTTTGTGAGCCGAAATCGAGGATTATGATTTTCTCTTGCATGCAGCGATTATGAAGGGATTAAAACTATGCAAAATTAAGCAAATTATCGCAATTATAAAAATTTGGCGGTCATTGGATATCAGAGATGGCTGACAAGGCTGCGGAGTATGCCGCTTCGGGCTTAAGGCGGATGACGTCGGGATTGCGTTTGAGCCAGGTGAGTTGCTTTTTGGCATACACCCGGGTGTTTTTTGCGATGCGCGCGATTGCCGTGTCGCGGTCCATCGTTCCGTCAAACCATGCAAACATCTCCTTATAGCCTACCGTGTTCAGTGAGTTGAGATGCCGCAGATGATATACTTTCCTTGCCTCCTCTTCGAGTCCGTTGGCTATCATTTCATCGACACGGCGGTTGATTCTGTCAAACAGTTCCTCGCGTGGATAGTCAATCATCATAGTGATGATGTTGAACGGACGTTCCTTGACCGTGCCGGTGCGTAGGGAGGAGTAGGACACTCCGCTTTCGAGGCATATTTCAATGGCGTGGATGAGACGGCGATGGTTGGAGGGATCGGCTGAGGTGAGGTATTCAGGGTCGAGATTGCGTAAGATTTGCCTGATTCCTTCAATCCCTTCATCCTGATAGAGCTTCATCACATGGTCGCGCACTTGATTGCTGACTGTCGGCAGTTCGTCGATACCTTTTGTAACGGCATCGATATACATCATTGAGCCGCCACACATTATTACTTTATTGTTTTTCTGCCATAGTTTATCAAGCAGCTTAAGCACATCCTCCTCATAGCGTGCCGCGCTGTAGTATTCGTTAAGCGAGAGTGTGCCCACGAAATGATGTTTCACCGCGTTTAATTGTTCGGGAGTGGGGGCGGCAGTGCCTATGGGTATATCGCGAAAAAGCTGGCGCGAGTCAGCCGAGATGATCTCGCATCCCAGATGTCGCGCCAGTTTTATTGACAAGTCGGTTTTGCCTGATCCTGTTGGACCGGTGACTATTATCAGAGTCGGACGGTGATCCATCGATTATCGTTGAGCCACGATACGTGCGATTTCGACAATCACATCGACAGCTTTTTCCATCGACGGAATGGGTATGAACTCATAGCGACCGTGGAAATTTAAGCCGCCGGCGAAAATGTTGGGGCAGGGCAGACCTTTGAATGACAGCTGCGCGCCGTCGGTGCCGCCACGGATGGGAACCACATGGGGAGTGACGCCCACATTGCGCATCGCATCTTCGGCTATATCGACCACGTATTTCACCGGTTCGATTTTCTCCCTCATGTTGTAGTACTGGTCCTTGATGTCGATTTCAGTGCTGTTGGGGAATTCGTTGTTGATTTTTCTCACAAGATGCTGAAGCTCCTTCTTGCGGCGTTCGAAGCGGTCGCGGTCGTGGTCGCGTATTATATAGGTCACCACGGTCTTTTCCACGTTGCCTTCGATTGAGATCAGGTGGTAGAAACCTTCGTAGCCCTCGGTGTGCTCGGGAGTTTCCCATCGCGGCAGCATGGATGTGAAGGTGTTGGCGATGCGTATTGAATTGATCATCTTGTGCTTGGCATATCCCGGATGCACATTTCTGCCGGTGAATGTGATGCGGGCTACTGCGGCATTGAAGTTTTCATATTCAAGCTCGCCTATCTCGCCGCCATCCATGGTGTAAGCCCAGTCGGCGGCAAATTTTTCCACATCAAATTTGTGTGCTCCTTGCCCTATCTCTTCATCGGGGTTGAATGCTATTCTGATTTTTCCGTGCTTGATTTCCGGATGATCTCTGAGGTATTTCACCGCCGAGATTATTTCTGCAATTCCGGCTTTGTCGTCGGCTCCAAGAAGGGTGTTGCCGTCGGTCACGATAAGATTCTGCCCCTTGTAATGGTCGAGTTCGGGAAATTCACGAGGTGACAGCACGATGCCTTTTTCGGCATTGAGGGTGATGTCGCCGCCGGGATAATTTTCCACTATTCTGGGATTGACGTGTTTGCCGGAGAGATCGGGCGATGTGTCAAGGTGGGCGATGAAGCCGATGGTGGGTATCGGCTTGTCGGTATTGGCAGGCAGAGTAGCCATCAGATAACCGTTGTCATCAAGGGATATTTCGCTCAGTCCCAGTTCGCGAAGCTCTTCTTCCAGGTGCTGTGCGAAAATCATTTGTCCCGGCGTGGAGGGCCATAGATTGGTGAACTCATCACTTTGAGTGTCGAATTTCACATATTTAAGAAATCGGTCGACTACGTTCATAGTTGTTGATTTATAGGATTATTATTACATTAGCACTGCATCATGCAGCCATACTTTTACAAAGATAATAAAATTTCCTAAAAATCTCAGATTAAATTATGTTGTTAATATCCGGAGGAGTTACACTGATTTGCTATGCATTGAATTTTCCGGTTGTGAGTTCTCGTTTAAGAATCTCGTAATTGTAAGCCGGACTCTCTATATACATTCCAGTCTTAATTTCCGAGATTTTTTCAAATGTTTCTGAATTAAACCAAGTGTTTATAGCTTCGCTAAGTGAAATTCCATTATCCACCATCAGCCAACCGATAATGTCGGTAGATATTGCTTCCAAAAGATATTGAAAGTCCTTTTTCATAATCAAACAATTCTTTTTAAGTGATTAATCGCAGCGGTGGTGTGAAAGAAATACTGTATGCTGAGTTCTTTGTATTCTAACCGTTTTATAAGCTCTGGCATTGAGATATATCCATCTTGAAAAAGACGGAATGAAACAACTACAGAATCATTTGCTATTGGACCAATTACAATATCATAATCATGAGCAGGATGTTGTATTTCACGGCTTCGATTCATCATGACGAAATTAGCCCAATCCTCTGACGGTTTTTCGAATATCTTTATTTTCAATGCTTGTGTTGCCGTCTTAAGATTGAACTCAAACTCGGTCACACACTCCTTGCCGCCGGTCCTCATGACTCGTCTGAAAGCCATGTTGCGAGCGTGTTCAAGGTTGTCGGTTAGATAAAAGCCGCATCCGAAATCCTTAAATGGATGGCACTTGGCGAAATCAATTTGGCTTATTTGCTGATTTGATCCGTGGTAGAGTTTCATCCTATTTCTCCCCCGTTACGTTTACAAATTGCTGTAATGTCATCAATGCAGTCGTTTAACGACAGTGTGTGTTCCGCAGGATAACATTGTTCCAAAAAATCGATGCCTTTAAACCGCAACATGTAATTTGATGCTTCCTTTATTGTCAATAAGTGCCGCTTTGCAAATTCAGTTATAGCCATGACAATATATTCAATCATCTCTTTACCACTGGTCTCATTGTTGGCAGCAGATAATATATTAGCAGTTTCTGGTCGCATACGGGGTTATTGATTAAAATATTATCACTTGTAAAGTTAGCAAAAATATCCGAAATTAGGAGGTTTCCGGTTATTATTCAGTAGTTTTTTGATATTGAGTATTGCTTTCTGCGACTTGTGGCGTGCCTGTTTCAGTGTCGTTATATGGTCTTGGTGGGCGGAATTGGTTCAGGTAATTGTGATTGAGGTGATATTCTATTTCAAGCAGGGTGTCGCGCCGGCATTCGGGACGCAGTTGGCATTCCCACACTGTCATCACGCTCCAGCCGAGACGGCGCAGGCGTTCTTTGTTCTCCTCATCGCGTTCGCGGTTGCGGGCTATCTTCTGTTCCCAGTATTCGCGGTTGGACTTTGGCAGCCGCAAGTGGGGCTCATGTCCGTGCCAGAAACATCCGTGTATGAAAATGGCGACACGATACTTTTTAAGCACTATGTCAGGGGTGCCCGGGAGTGTGCGCACATTCTTCCTGTAGCGGTATCCTCGCGAATAGAGGTATTGCCTCACGATAAGCTCGGGCTTGGTGTCCTTGCCCTTGATGCGAGCCATGCATCTTGACCGTTGTTCTTTGCTCAACACATCCATATCAAGATAATAACGCTATCTGATGGAAATTTCTTATTCGACTTTCCGGGAAATGTAGCTTGCCATGAGAAAAAATCAACCTCATGCCGGTCAATCATTGACCAATCGGCATGAGGTTGTCTTGTATAATAAATGTCACAGGTTATAGTAGGTGGCGGCGTTCTTTGTGGGCCTCTTTCGCCTGGCGATGATGTTTTTCAACTTCACAAAGAGTGGCTATCGCTGTTGCGAGAGTGAGGGCTTCAAGAGAAAAATGCAGGATGCAATGCAACCGATGGAATTTTGTGTGAGCTTTCATAATTTTGAATTTTGGGTGAATAATAATTACGCATCTCGGCACGGTGAAGCGCCGGAGTGTGTATCATTAAAACAATCCACACTATTCAAAGTTCAGAAAGCATCAGCCAAAAATCATTCCTCCTCGGCAAACATCGGATCCCATGCAGGCAGAGTGACCGCTTTCTGTTTAAGCACCTCTTTAACCTTAGGGGTGATGTATTTCTTGTCGACAACAAGGCGGAACATATATTCGTCAAACCATCGGTCGGTCATTATCAGGTGTCCGTCATTGGCACCGGGACCCCAACTGTTTTCCACCATCCATTTGCGGGGCTTGCCCGATTCGTCAAGATCCACTGCTACGAGGGTCATGGCGTGAGATGAGGCGCTGGCAAATGTGCGGATGCGGTCGGCTTTGTCCATTCCGAATTTCGTGCCGAAAAGTGATTCATAGTCGAAATGGTTCACGTCGAGGATGCCGCGTGAACGATCGAAGCTCTTGCCCACGTCACAAGAAAAGTACATCATGTCATTACCCTTTATCGACTCGATAGCCATCTTCTTGATATCCTCCACGGGAAGGTTCACATAGGTCCAGTTCTGACCGTCGTAGGCGTGGCGGTCGTAGTCGATCTCGTAAAGGCGGTAATATTCACGCGTGGGGTCGTTCATGAGCATCACATAGTCGTTTTTGAGGTCGTTTCCTGCATACTCCTTGTAGAATGACTGCGGAGTGTAGGTGCGGGTGTCAATGATGTTTCCGTCGGAATCCTTGCGGGTCCATGTGAACTCGGTGGGTGGCACTCCAAGTGTGAGGGCGAGTATGCGGTAGACTTCGCCGAGCATCTCTGTTTTCCTGTCGGCGAGCTTATCGGCGTGTAGTTTGCGTAGTTCAAGCCCCCATTCCTTAAGTTTCCAGCCGAGCAGGGTCCTCATCTTGGTGGTGTTGTTGCTGCTGTAGGTTTCGAGCATCACGTCGGCAGGCACCACGCCGTATTTCATCAGATTGTCGGATAATCCGGTGTATTGACCTCCGTCGCTTATCGGATTTTTAAACAGCCACTCCACGGTTTTGTCATCCATCGGTTTTGCGGCGGTGTCGATGATGCCCTGAAGAAACAGGTTGGATTTTTCAAGCTGATCCCAGAAGAAGTTGTAGTTCTGCGACAGTTCAAGTTTTGGCAGGTCATGCTTGTCCATCATCTGTGCGCGCAGCACGTTCAATCCTGTGAAAAGCCAGCACCGTCCCGATGATTGTTGGTCAGTGATTCCCTTGCTCTTCACGCGGTGAGAGAAATCGGTGTTGAAGCCGTTTTTGTTGTCGGCGTTCACGGCAAGATTGTCAATATTGTTGGCGGCTATCGCATTGTGGATAGCGCGATCGGTGGGAGTGCCTTGATAGGCTGACTTGATTTGTTCCATCATCGCCGGGGTTATTCCGCCCGATGTGTCGGCGTTTATCGCCGTGCCGCTTATAAGCAGTGCGGCTGCAAAAATGATATGTCGGTTCATAAGCAAAATTAAATCTTTGATACAAAAATAATTAAAAATACTCTAATTTCATGCAGCAGCACGAGGAAATATTACCGGGCATAGTGAATAGCGTTTTTTTTGTCATAACTGTGAGGAGTGGTGAGATTTTTTTTGTCAGGACTGTCTATTTGAACTAACTTTACGTTAATTTTGTCATAGAATAAGCAATTACCATAATAATGACCTATACTGCATCTCAAATAGCCGAAATCCTCGGGCTGCAATCAGCGAACTATGCTGACACCGGTATTGATGTGTTGCTCACTGATTCACGCGCTTTGACCTATCCTGAAACTTCGCTTTTCTTCGCGCTTAAGACATCGACCAACGATGGACACCGTTTCATCCCGGAACTTATTGACCGTGGTGTGCGCAATTTTGTTGTTGAAACTCTGCCTGCCGATGCTCCGGAAGGTGTGAACTCCTTTGTTGTGCCCGATGTGGAGCAGGCATTGCGCAAGCTTTCTGCCGCTCATCGCAAGAAATTCAGCATTCCTGTAGTCGGAATCACCGGAAGCCGAGGCAAGACCGTAGTAAAGGAGTGGCTCAACAAGATGCTTTCGCCCGATTTTCGCATAGCTCGCAGTCCCCGTAGCTTCAACAGCCACATAGGGGTGCCGCTTGCTGTGTGGGAGCTCGATGCCGACACGCAGCTCGGCATATTTGAAGCCGGAATCTCCAGAACCGGTGAGATGGATGCATTGCAGGAAATTATCGCCCCGACAGTGGGAATATTGACCAACATAGGGGAGGCGCACGATGATGGATTCTGTGACCGCCATGAGAAATGCGTGGAAAAACTTAAGCTCTTCAAGGATAGTGATCTGCTTGTATACCGTGCCGATGACCCGGTGGTGAGAAATGCAGTCGAGGATGCCGACATCAAAGCTCGCAAGATAGGATGGTCGACAGGAAACGTCGATGGAGCCATACCCGTGACCGCCGAAGAGCTTCCTGATGGGATGAGATTGAAGCTTGTCTATGACGGTGTGCCTGTCGAAGCGGTCATTCCGTTCAAGGACGATGCTTCGGTCGAGGATGCCGTTCATGCCATAGTCACGATGCTGTGCATGGGGACTAAGCCTGAGCTGATAGCCGCAAGGGCTCGAAAGCTTTGCAAGGTCGATACACGTCTTGACGTGATTGAAGGCGTGAGAGGGTGCATGATCATCAATGATTCATTCACCAATGACTTCGATTCGCTTGCCGTGGCGCTCGATTTCATGAAACGCCGTGTGACGCCTGACCGCACCTTGACGGTGATTCTCAATGACTTCGATGCCGAGGCGGGAGATAATGCCAAAGTTTATCGCAAGATGGTCGCTCTTCTGAAATGTAAAGGAGTGAAGCGCCTTATATGTGTCGGACCCCAATTGAAGCGCTATGCTGAGGGCTTTGAGAATGCGACAGGCTTCGATGATGTCGCCGGCTTTTTAGGCAAAATGTCGCAACAGGATTTCAATGACGAGCTGATTCTCGTGAAAGGCGATTCGGCTTCAGGATTCCATTTCATCACTGAGATGCTTGAGGCGCGTCAGCACGAGACCGTTCTTGAGGTGAATCTCGATGCGATTGTGCACAACTTCAATGAATACAAGTCGAGACTGAAACCCGCTACGGGCATTGTGGCGATGGTAAAGGCGTTTGGCTACGGAGCCGGATCCTATGAGCTTGCCAAGACCTTGCAATCGCAAGGGGCGGCATATCTTGCCGTGGCGGTTGCCGATGAGGGTGCCGATCTGCGCCGTGCAGGCATAACAATGCCGATAATGGTGTTGAACCCGCGTGTCGACAGCTACCCCATGATGTTTGACAATAAGCTCGAGCCTGAAATATTCTCATTCGACCTCCTCGACCAGTTTATCAGGGAAGCCCGTCGCCAGGGTGTGAAAAACTATCCCATCCACATAAAACTCGACACCGGAATGCACCGTCTCGGATTTCTTGAAAAAGATATGCCGCGGCTGGTGGAGATTCTCACGTCGCAGGATGCCGTGTCGCCCAAGTCGGTGTTCAGCCATCTTGCCGCTGCCGACGCTCCCGCCATGGACGACTACACCATGGAGCAGTTTGCCATGTTCAAAAAGTGCAGCGATATGCTTCAGGCGGCGTTTCCGCATCACATATTGCGTCACATTCTCAACTCCACCGGCATAACCCGCTTCCCGCAATACCAGTATGATATGGTGCGTCTTGGAATATGCCTGTACGGTATCTCCACCATGAACGATCATTCTCAGGACTTCCTGCAACCGGTAAGTTCGCTGAAAACTGCCGTCATCTCCATCAAGGATTGGTGTGCAGGAACCACTATCGGTTATAACCGACGGGGAGTGTTGAGCGGTGATTCGCGCATTGCCACTATCCCTATAGGATATGCCGACGGAATGAACCGCCATTTCGGCAACGGAGCGGCATCGGTCTATATCAACGGGCGCCGTTGTCCCACTGTGGGCAACATCTGTATGGATGCTTGTATGATCGATGTGACCGATGTTAAATGTGAGGTGGGTGACACCGTTGAGATTTTCGGACCAAACATCCCCGCGGCGGAACTTGCCTCGATTCTCGACACGATACCCTACGAGGTGCTCACGTCAGTATCGGCAAGGGTGAAGCGCGTATATTACCGCGAATGATTCACACTGTGCCCTCTGCTATTTTAGGTCGGTTCTTCGGCACAAGAAGCGCCCCGAACTCCCAGAGCATGTAAAGCGGAACAAACACCACCATCAGCGTGAACGGATCGCTGGTGGGGGTGATAAACGCGGCTGCGATGAGCAGGATCACTATCGCCTGACGCCGGTAGGTGTTGAAAAATTTGCGGGTGATCAAGCCGAGTTTGCCGAGGAGCCATGCAAGCAACGGCATCTCAAACACCACGCCCATGATGAAGATCATCATGATGAAGTTATCCATATAGGAATCAAGTGAGATGTCGTTGGGCACACTCTCGCTGATGTGGTAGTCGGCAAGAAAATGGAGCATCACCGGAAATATGACAGCGTAGCCCAGAGCGATGCCGAGGAAAAACATGAAGTTGCCAAACACAAATACCCATCTCACGCTCCTCTTCTCATGCGGATACAGTGCGGGGCATATAAATGACCAGGCAAGATAGAACAATACGGGACATGAGAATACCAGAGCGAGCCAGAACGAGGTAGAGACATGGATGAAAAATTGCGATGCAAGACGGATGTTGACTATATTTACCGTGAAATCATTGTCGCCAAGCACTCTGTACAGCCAGAAATCTGACCGGCACGGTGCCATGATGAGGGTGTCAAACAATCCCGGCATCGCATAGAAAAGCGCGAGCATCAGCACGAGCACAGTCACTGCGCCCTTGATCAATACTCCCCTCAGCTCATCTACATGATCCCAAAATCCTGATTCAGCAAGCTGCGTGCCGTCATTCTTTTGTGGAGTCATCCCGCGGAGTGGAAGGCTTGGTTATCTCATCTTGAATCTCATTCATGCCCTGCTTGAAGCTGGACACTCCTTTCCCGATGCCTCTCATGAGTTCCGGAATCTTCTTGCCGCCAAAAAGAAGCAGCACTACAAATGCGATGATAAGTATTTCGGTCATCCCGAGATTTCCCAAAAACAGGGGGAGGATATTGATTGAATTCATAGATGTTATTAGCTTAATTGCACATTTGGATAACGTAAAGATAGCGACTTTATTTGAGATTGGGCTGTCATATCGGAAAAATTTCTTAATTTTGTGACCTGATTTAAAATTCATTATCAATTAAGCATTATGAAAGCATTTGTTTTCCCCGGTCAGGGAGCGCAATTTGTTGGAATGGGAAAAGATATGTATGATAACAATCCCGTTGCTCGCGAAATGTTTGAGAAAGCCAACGATATTCTTGGCTTCCGCATCACTGACCTGATGTTCAATGGCACCGACGAAGATCTCCGCCAGACTAAAGTTACTCAGCCGGCTATCTTCCTTCACTCGGTAATCCTTGCAAAAACTCTTGAGAACGAAATCACTCCTGATATGGCTGCCGGCCACTCGCTTGGTGAATTCTCGGCTCTTGTGGCTGCCGGAGCGTTGAGCTTTGAAGATGGTCTCCGTCTTGTTAGCGCCCGTGCTCAGGCTATGCAGAAGGCTTGTGAGCTTAAGCCCTCTACCATGGCGGCTATCATCGCTCTTCCTGATGAGAAGGTTGATGAAATCTGCGCTTCTATCGATGGCGTTGTTGTATGCGCCAACTATAACTGCCCTGGTCAGCTCGTGATTTCCGGTGAAATCGAGGCTGTCAACGAAGCTTGCGAGAAGGCTAAGGCTGCCGGTGCTAAGCGTGCGCTCCCCTTGAAGGTTGGTGGCGCTTTCCACAGCCCCTGCATGGAGCCGGCACGTGCCGAGCTTGCTGCAGCTATCGAGGCTACCCCCATCCACACTCCCGTGTGCCCCGTCTACCAGAATGTAGATGCAAAGCCCCACACTGATCCTGCCGAAATCAAGGCTAATCTCGTGGCTCAGCTTACTGCTCCGGTACGCTGGACAAAGACCGTTGAGAACATGATTGCCGACGGTGCTACCGAGTTCATCGAAATCGGTCCGGGCAAAGTGCTTCAAGGTCTCATCTCAAAAATCAACAAGGAAGCAGTCGTTTCAGGACGCCAGTAAACTTTAATCCAATTAGTCTAATTAGTCCAATGAGACTAATTAGCCCCAAGATCGGAAGAGCACACGTCTGA
>OFFB01001941.1_pt1 | contig 10651 bp, 11 predicted proteins | sample 1521281 | NCBI WGS metagenome assembly OFFB01 (sample SAMEA3504109, study PRJEB24116) | mouse gut metagenome | biome: mouse gut; feature: mouse-associated habitat; material: faeces | place: Denmark | collected 2011
TGAATTTGTGTTATAATAATGTCCAAGGCGGTGATTAAAGGTGATAATTAAGATAGTTGATTATAATGAAAATTGGCCATTAAAATATGCTGTTGAAGCAAATGAGATTCGTAATGCTGTTATAAATAATCTTATTTCTATTTATCATATTGGTTCAACTGCGATAAAAGAAATAAGAGCAAGGGAAATGCTTGATATATTAATTGTAGTTAAAAAGACTATATCTATTGATGAATTAATAACTCAGCTTGAAAAGCTGGATTATAATTATTGTAAAGAAAGTGATAATACAAGATGTTATTCTTTAAAAAAGAAAGACAATAGTTTTTGTTTATATGTATTTTATGAAGATCAGGTATCTGAAATTGAAAAATATCTTGCAGTTTCTCTTTATTTGAAAGAACACCATGAAATAGCTGCTGAATATATGAGAGTTAAGGATACATATGTTAAGAATTGTTTAAATGACAGGTATTACCAGGAAAAGAAAAAGTTTTTTAATGAAATTATATGTGTTTGTTATAATGTTTGCGCTGGTATTCAGTGTCAGCTTTTTAATAAATTTGATAAACAATAGACCTACTTTAATTGACAAAGGCAGCTATATAAGTGTGGGGGAATTAGCTGTTTCATCTAACTCAATTAATAGCAATGACAATTTGGATACTTATATGAATAATGTTGTGGAGCGTTCAAAGAGTAACGAATTTATAGGTAAAATCGAAACTCAAATAAAATCGGAAATGGAAGTTCTTAATATTTTGGCAGACTTAAATTTGACTGAAGAAAATAAGAATGAAATTAATGCCTTGACAAAGGGAGATATAAAGTCAAGTCTTTTAATAGAAATAAAGGAAAAAACTACGATATTTATCATCAGTTATTCAAACAAGACTGCAGCGGTTGCTCAAGCAGTCAACAGGGTAATCATAAAAACTGTTTACGACACTCTAGATAACGATACCGACAATATTTTGAGCGGTAGCATTGATAAAGATGGTGTAAAATTGAGCTTTCATATCGACAGTGATGCTAGTTTGCCTACTACACTAACAAGCAGTAACAAAATAAACACAAACAGTTCGATAAACTTTTTAAAAATTACCATTATAAGTTTTGCTCTTTACTTTATTTATGTTTTGCTTATCGATTTTGCGATAGGATTTATTTCAAGCAAGCAACAAGCAAGAACTTTGGTTAAAGTTGATATCATTTCGGAAATAGAAATGCCATATTTGAAAAATCGTAAAAAAAAGGAGGAAATGTAATATGTTAAAGCAAAATGGTATAAATAAAAGCTTATTAAGTACAGAGAATATTGTAAATTCCTCCGACTATGAAAATTTTGCAATGCAACTTTTAAATAGAAAAAATAAGGGAACAAATGTAATTGCATTGACTTGCGATATAAAGACATCCGATATAACTGCGATTGTATGCTTAAATGTGGGGTTTAATTTGAAAAAACACGGCAATAATGTTTTGGTTATCAACATGGATACTCACAATATCGCATTTAACGATTTGTTGGAAAGTCAAAGCAATGATGACAAGGTAGTAAGTTATGGAGATATTGACGTGTTGCTACCGCAATCTACCGATTTTACGCAAAATTTATCGTTGGAAGATTTTAAAAGTAAATATTCCGAGTATGATTTTGTGATTTTGTGCGTACCATCTCCTAAATATGAGTCTAACTATCTTGCAGTACCTAAAAACACAGATTTTTATTTGCTTGTTACAAAATTTTTCTCAAGTTATTTTGCTGCAAACAAATGTATCGATTTGATTGAGGCTATTGATAGTAAAGTACTTGGTAGCGTATATATAAAATTAAAATAAGTAGTAAAAAAGCTTGTTTTTTGTTAATTGACAAAGCTATTCGGGCAGTTTGTCGGAGGTTTTATGAAAATCGGAATATCTACAGCGTCATTTTTTACAAATGTAAATACTGAGGACTGTTTTGCCTGTCTAAAAGATTTTAAAGCACCTGTTTGTGAGGTGTTTTTATCTAGTTTTAGTGAGTATGAGGGCAAAATTGCTGATAAAATCGTACAAAATAAATGTGTTGACGTGCACTCGATTCATACCTTGACAAACCAATTTGAGCCGGAATTGTTCAGTTTAAACCCGCGTGCACAAAAAGATTCCATGACTATTTTTAATAAAGTTTTGGCACTTGGACAAAGGCTTGGGGCTAAATATTACACTTTTCATGGTGCGACAAGACTGAAAAAGGTTAATTACAATTTTGACTATCAAAGACTTGGCGGGATTGTTAATAATTTAATGGAAACCGCACAAAACTATGGTATTTGCTTTAGTTACGAGACTGTGCATTGGACATATTTTAGCGAGCCGGAGTATTTTGTTAACTTAAAAAAACAATGTCCTAATCTTAAAGCAACGCTTGATATTAAACAAATTATGCAAGCAGGCGGGGATTATAGGCAGTTTTTAAATGTTATAGGTAGCGATTTGACTACCGTACATTTATGCGATTATGATGCAAACAAAAAATTATTTATTCCCGGAAGAGGCGAGTTTGATTTTGTAGAACTCTTTAAAAGATTAAATGACTTAGGTTTTGACGGGGCTTGCTTGATGGAAGTTTATCCGCAAGGATACAAAGACCTTGACGAATTAAAAACATCTTACGATTATTTGCTAGATTGTTACCAAAAAGCAAGATAATTTAACTATTTGATTAAAAAAAATATATTAAAATTTTAACCATTGGAGGAATATATGGATAAAAATAAAATTAGATTGGATTACAATAATATGATGGCAGATGTAATCGGTAGTAAAGGTTTTACTTCGGCTGATTTTGACGCAGTAGCTGACAGAGTAGACTTTGCAGTAGATTATTTCAATGAAAAGAAAGGCACCGGATTTATGGGCTGGACAAAGTTGCATGACGAGCAAGATGCTGTGGTTGAGGATATTATCAAAACAGCGGAAGAAGTTCGTAGCAAGTTTAAAAACTTTGTAGTTTTGGGTATCGGTGGCTCTGCTTTAGGTCCTATTTCGGCTTTCCAAGCTCTTTGCCATTTACATCACAACGAAGTTAATCAAGGTCGCAGAAAAAATGCACCTAAATTTTATGTGGAGGATAATGTTGACCCTGAAAGAATGGTTGCATTGTTAAACACTATCAAACTAAAAGACAGCTGCTTTAACGTTATTACAAAAAGCGGCTCTACAAGTGAAACTATGACTCAATATTTGGTAATCAAAGATGCTTTGGAAAAGGCAGGTTTGAATCCTAAAGAACATATCATCACAACAACTTCTGCAAATAGCGGTAATTTGATTAAAATTGCAAAAGCAGAGGGCTACAAAACTTTTTATATACCTGACGGTGTAGGCGGCAGATTCAGTGAGCTTTGCCCTGTAGGTTTGCTTCCTGCAGCAGTCCTTGGTATTGATATCAAAAAAATGCTTGAGGGTGCAAAATTTATGTACGAAAGCTGTGTTAACGGAGAAAAAGCCGACAATATGGCTTTGACAGCAGCAACACTTCAATTTATCGCTATCAATAAAGGTCACAATATTTCAGTTATGTTGCCTTATGCAGACAGCTTGAAATTTATTGCCGATTGGTATTGTCAACTTTGGGGTGAGAGCCTTGGTAAAAACAAATTAATGGACGGAACTCCTTGCAATATCGGTCAAACACCTGTAAAAGCACTTGGCGTAACCGACCAACACAGCCAAATTCAATTATATACAGAGGGACCTTTTGATAAGGTTATTACATTTATTGCTGTAGATAAATACCGTAAAAAGGTTGTTATTCCTAACGGTTGTGAAGATTTCCCTAATGTTAATTTCCTTTGCGGTCACACTATGAACGAGCTTATAACTGCAGAAAGAAAAGCAACTGAGTACGCTGTTACAAAAGCAGGCAAATTAAACCACACAATTTACTTGCCAACAGTTAACGAATACACTTTAGGACAACTAATGATGTTTTTTGAGTTAAAGACTGCTTACTGTGGATTTATGTTGAACATAGACCCATTCAATCAACCGGGTGTTGAGGAAGGTAAAAATGCTACTTATGCTTTGCTTGGCAGACCCGGCTATGAAGATAAAGCTAAAGAGTTGAGAGCAGGTACCAAAAAATTGAAAAAATATATGATGTAATATATTATTACACTTTGAATTTAGTTGTTTGCAATTTTTAAATATCTAAATAATGCATAAAATGCATCAAAAATCGATATTATAATGTAATATAACAAAAATAATCCTTAGATTTTGTCTAAGGATTATTTTGTTTGAAAATACTTTTAAGTACAATTAATTGTTGCAACTACAACCGTTGTTGTTAGAGCAACCGCAAACCAAAAGTAACAATATGATTAGCCAACAATTATTGCCAAAACCATTATTGTTATTGATTGGCATAATGTTTTGGTCACAGTTGCAACCGCAATTACAGCCAGAGCCGTTTTGAGAGTTGCTGCCTGTAATATATCCAAAAATTAAAGGTAATAATCCGCTACAATTACAATTATTCATAAGACCTCCGAAAATATGTTTTCTTTCTTTTACTACAATATGCGTCATTTTATGAAGTTGTTACAAATAAACGGAAAGTTTTTTTTAAATATTTTAGTTATTATTTTAAAAAACACCAATTTATTTCATTGTATATCATAAAGTAATCGGAGGTTTAAATGGAAGAGTATGTAAACATAAATAAAGCAGATGAAGAGTTTTTAAGAAAATATATGCCTTCATTTGAAGCAAGCAATATGATAGCGGATTTTTATTCCGTTTTCGGGGATAATACAAGAATAAGGATTTTGTCTGCATTATCGATAGCTAAAATGTGTGTATGTGATTTGTGTTATACCTTAAAATTAAATCAAAGTACTGTTTCACATCAACTTAAGATTTTGCGTGACGCTAAAATCGTCGGTTGCAAAAGGGATGGCAAATTAATAGTATACTATATAACAAATCCGTTTGTAAACGATGTAATCGTGACAGGTGTTGACAACTATCAAAAATCTTACGAGACAAGGCGGATAGGGTAAATACTATTGACACCATAAAGGAAATTGTGCTAAAATATTTATAATTAATACATACATATTAAAGTATTTTAAATGTGTTTTAAATATTTTTTGGTGCAAAATGAACGAAATAATCGAACAGAAATTGAAAGATTTGCCCGAAAATCCCGGCGTGTATATTATGAAGTCGGAAAGTGGGGAAATCTTGTATATCGGAAAGGCTCGCTCTTTGAAAAATAGGGTGCGCCAATATTTCGGTTCTCCAAAAAATAAAACCACAAAAGTTTTGATAATGGTTTCCAAAATCTATACATTTGATTATATTATTACTCATAATGAAATAGAAGCATTGGTTTTGGAAAACAATCTTATAAAAAAACACAAGCCGCCTTACAATATCTTATTGAAAGATGATAAAAATTATCCGTTTATTAGGATAAATATGAATGAAAAGTTTCCTAAAATTCAAGTAGTGCGAAAACTTGCAAAGGATGGCGCTAAATATTTCGGACCGTATATGCAAGGTATTTCCGCAAAAGAGATAATGGAACTTATTCACTCTGCCTTTAAACTAAGGACTTGTAACATAAATATGGATAATCCGCCAAAAAACCATAGACCTTGCCTAAATAACCATATAGGCAGATGCTTGGCACCTTGCGTTGGAGCAATAAGTCATGAGCAGTATATGGAAATAATAGGGGAAGTAATCAAATTTTTACAAGGCAATGACAAGTCTATCGAGCGAATAATAAAGGAAAAAATGTTACAAGCAAGCGTAAAAGAGGAGTTTGAACTTGCAATTTACTATCGCGAAAGACTAAAAGTATTGGAAAAGCTTGTAAGAAAACAAGTAACTGCTTTGCCAAACGATTTGGATATGGACATTTTCGCATTGGCGAGCGATGGCATTAACACAGTTGTATCGATGCTGTTTGTAAGAGGCGGTAAACTTTTAGGCGGAGATAAGCAACTTATTAATGATTTAAGTTTAGATTGTGCACAATCTTTGGAAAACTTTGTGTATAGTTATTATAATGGAGACAGCCTTTTGGTCAGTCAAATACTTGTAAACGAAGAGTTTGAAGATTTTGAGTTGATAAGCAGATATTTAAGTGAAAAGAAAGGCAGTAAAGTGTTTGTTGCAACTCCTATTATGGGTGTTCGTAAGCAGTTAGTTGATATGGCTTACGCCAACGCAAAAGACTATCTTATAAAATGCAAAAACCAAGAGGAAAGAGTGTACAATATGACTTTGGGTGCGGTAAGCCAATTACAGCAAGCGCTTAATTTGCCTATACCACCAAATAGGATTGAATGTTACGATATTTCCAACATAAGCGGTACGGATAAAGTATCGAGTATGGTAGTGTTTGAAAATGGCGAAAAAGCAGGCAAAATGTACAGAAAGTTCAAGATAAAAACTGTTGAGGGCAGTAACGATTTTGCATCTATGAAAGAAACATTGATAAGACGTTTTTCGCATTTGAAAGACGACGATATCTCATTTTCCTCCACTCCCGATTTGATAGTTGTCGACGGCGGTAAAGGTCAGTTAAAGTACGCACTGCAAGCAATGGAAGAGAGTAATGTTCATTTTAATATTATAAGCTTGGCAGAGCGAGAGGAAGAAATTTATTTGCCGCATATTTCAGAGCCGTTGGTTTTATCAAAAGATAGCCAAGCACTTAGGTTGTTGCAAAGGATAAGAGACGAAGCTCATAGATTTGCAATTACTTATCATCGCAATTTACGCGGTAAAAGGCAGACTAAAAGCGAGTTGTTGCAAATTGAGGGAGTTGGAGACTCTACAGTTAAAAAATTGTTTGCAACTTTTAAAACTTTATCTGCAATAAAAAATGCAAGCAGAGAAGAACTTGCGGAAGTTAAAGGCATAAGTGATAAAGTAGCAACAAATATTTATCAATTTTATCATACTGTAATTGACTAAACTTGCATAAAATGCTAAAATAAATAAAGTATTATATATTTCGATATCGTAATAGGAGTAAATATGAAATACAAATTGTTAGTGTGCGATTTTGACGGCACACTTTATACGGATGATTTTAAAGTAACCGACGAAACTGTAGAGGCGGTTGAACTTTTTAAAGCACAAGGGGGTAAGTTTGTTATTGCAACAGGCAGACTTTATCAAGCGGTTAAGCCTTTTGCGGAATTATTCAAACTTACCGACGAAATAATTACATACCAAGGTAGCGGAGTTTACGATTTAAAAACGGACGAACTTATTTATTCGCAAGAAATCGATAGGGATTTGGCTGCAAGTGTGTATGCTTATTTGTATAAAAAATATTCGGAAATTACTTCGCCTATGCTATTTTATGACGATAAGTGCATAGTTGAGGAGGAAAACGAGTTTAATAAATATTTTGCCAGCATTGTAAAAGTTCCGCTTGTTTGCGTACATGAAAAACTTGACGATTATGTAATAGCAAACAATCTTAATGCAAGAAAAATTTTGAGTTTGACGGATAACAACTATATACGTGAAGTAATACAAGATTTACAAAATAAGTTTGGGGATAAACTTAATATAAACCAATCAAGCAAAGGTTTGTTAGAGTGTGTTAACAGCAAAGCCAGCAAGGGTAATGCTGTAAAATTTATTGCGGAAAAATATAATATTCCAAGAGAGCAAATTTGTGCTATTGGAGATGCCGAAAACGACAATAGTATGATACAGTTTGCGGGGCTTGGTGTAGCAATGGGTAATGCCATGGAAGAGACTAAAAAGGTTGCGGATTATGTTTGCGATACCAACAACAATAACGGCGTTGCAAAAGTAATAAAACAACTAATATTGCAATAAATGTTTTGAAAATCGGTACTAAATGCATTTTTTTGTAGTAAAGTAAGTGCTTAAAAGTCAAGTTGACATTTAGAGCAATATATAAGGAGAAGTATGATAGAAGAAAAGGAAGAGAGACAAGGAGAGATAATAAGCATTCAAAATTTTGCAAAAGATTGCGGTGTGGATTTGGTGCAAGGCAATAAATCGGGCGAAATGTTTTTGACAACGGTAAACGTTAACCGCCCCGGTCTTTTGCTTGCGGGATTTGAAGACTATTTTGGCGAAAAACGAATTCAAGTTATGGGCAATGCGGAATATTATTATTTACACTCATGTACAAAAGAGGAGAGGTATAAAAAGCTTGAAAGTTTATTTGAGCGCAAAATACCTTGTGTAATTTTGTCTAAAAGCATCGAGCCGTTTGAAGAACTAAAAGAAATTTCGGAAAAATATGACGTACCTGTTTTTAAATCAAATAAACTTACATCACAGTTAGTGAATGATTTGGTTACTTATTTAAATAGAAAGCTTGCACCTTTTGAAACTATTCACGGAGTATTGCTTGAAGTAAGTGGTATAGGCGTGCTTATTACAGGTCATAGCGGTATGGGTAAAAGCGAAACTGCTATGGAATTAATACACCGCGGACACAGGTTGATTGCCGACGATAATGTTATTGCAAAGCGTATTCAGGACGAAATTATCGGAACTGCTCCCGACAGTATAATGCACTATATGGAAATACGCGGTGTAGGCATAATAGACGTTCGCAGTATGTTTGGTGTAGGCTCTGTTTTAAGAGAAAAAAGTATAGATTTGGTTATCGAATTGCAAGCTTGGGGCGAAAATATAGAATATGACAGACTTGGTGTAAGCAGTCAGTTCGAAGTTATTTTGGGATTGGAAATACCTAAACTTACAATGCCTGTAATGCCGGGTCGTAACCTTGCAATAGTTGTGGAAGTTGCCGCAAGAAACGAGCGTTTGAAAAAGTTGGGTTACAATGCGGTTGACCAATTACTTGCAAATATAGATTTTGGAAAGGATGAATAATTATGGATTTTAAAATGGAAGTTGAAAACAGAGTTCAATGGATAAAAGACATTTTGCAAAAAACAGGTAGCAAAGGTGTGATTTTGGGAAACAGCGGCGGTAAAGATTGCAGTTTGGTAGAGATTTTGTGCCGCAAAGCTACACCTAATGTTCTTTCGGTTATTATGCCGTGCGAATCTTCTCAAAATTACGGCAGTGATAGGGAACACGCATATTTGGTAGCAAAAACTTTTGATATTCCTACAATCGAGGTGGATATAACACGTGCAAAGCAAGAACTCAAAAAAGTAATTGAGCCTTTTGCAGGCAAAGATGTGCCAATGGCATATAACAATATCAATCCAAGACTAAGAATGTCCGTAATATATGCAATCGGACAGGCAAAAGGTTATTTAGTTGCGGGAACAGGAAATGCAAGCGAAATGTATATGGGCTATTTTACAAAATGGGGTGACGGTGGTTACGATTTTAATCCTATAAGCGATTTGCTTGTGGAAGATGTTTACGGGATGCTTGAATATTTAAATTGCCCTAAGGAAATTATTCAAAAACAACCTAGTGCAGGATTGTACGAGGGGCAAACTGACGAAAAAGAGATGGGGGTTTCGTACAGTGAGATTGACAAATTTATCAAAACAGGCGAAAGTGAGTTTGCTGAAAAGATAAAATCTGCTCATGAACGCACCGAGCATAAAAGAGTACCACCTATGAAATACTCTGATAGATAAATAAAATAATGACTCCGCATTGATTTGTGGGGTTATTTTTTTGCTGTTAAGTTTTTCGTGCATAATGCTTTTATATTTTAATAATAATTTTATAAGCGATTAAACTCGATTTTTGTTGTGTTTTTACGAGGGTAAATAAAAAAATTAATAAATAAAACCTAATTTTGTTAAATTATCTAAATGAAAATAAAGACTTGTTCTGTTTACCGAAAGATGAGTTGCTGCTTGATGAGTTGTTATTTCGTTGTTTTTGAATTTTTGTATGGTATTAATAAAATCGTCGTCGTAAAGCCTTCGCGGTCTTCCAAATTGTACGCCTCGTCTCATAGCTGCAGCAATACCTTCTTTTTGTCTCTCTCTTATGTTTACACGTTCGTTTTCCGCAACAAAAGACAAAACTTGCAGTACTATATCGGATATTAATTTTCTTGTAAGCGAGTCGTATTTTGAGCGTGTGTCAAGTAAGGGCATATCCAAAACGCAAATATCCGCACCGATTATATGTGTAATGTTTCGCCATTCCTCAATGATTGCAGTATAATTTCTACCCAATCGGTCAATAGATTTTATAACCAATAAATCGCCTTTATTAAGCTTATCTATAAGTTTTTTATAGTTAATTCTTTCAAAATCTTTTCCGCTTTTTTTATCAGTGTAAATATTGGTTTTTCGTACACCGAATTTTTTAAAAGCATCTAATTGTCTTGAAAGATTTTGGTCACTTGTTGATACTCTTGCATAAGCATAAATCTTCATATTTTTTCTCCTAATTGTACATATTTTATATTATCGGAAGCTGTAGTCAAGCGACACGAAGTGGCATTTGACATCAGCGATTGTTAATTCAAACTATGTCGGCTTGATTTATCAAGAAAAAGCGGCAGCTTTTGTTTAAATTTGAGTTTTCTCAAATTTAACGACACATATTTTATATTTTAGCATTTTATGCGAAAATTGCAAAACATTTATTTTGTATTTTACAACAAGTGTAAAAAGTGTCAGGAAATGTATACTTTTTCTGACAC
>OFFB01001946.1_pt1 | contig 10621 bp, 21 predicted proteins | sample 1521281 | NCBI WGS metagenome assembly OFFB01 (sample SAMEA3504109, study PRJEB24116) | mouse gut metagenome | biome: mouse gut; feature: mouse-associated habitat; material: faeces | place: Denmark | collected 2011
CAGGTTTTCCGCGGAGCGAATGTCAAGTTAGGAAACTGGCGACAAGTCACTGTACGAACAATTGTCTACAAAGGGTAGCGATACCGTGTAATACAAGGAGATAAATCCACGACACACACGGATTAGTGTACAGTCACCGCTTGTCGTACTGATGGTAAGTGCGAATAAGGAGGCGACTTTTTTTATGGCAAGTCAAGTAATGAGAGTTACATTAAAAGCATATGATCACAAATTAGTGGATCAATCAGCTGGAAAAATTATTGAAACTGTGAAGAAGACAGGTTCACAGGTGAGCGGACCTGTACCGTTACCTACAAAGAAAGAAGTAGTAACAATTTTAAGAGCTGTTCATAAATATAAAGATTCTAGAGAACAGTTTGAACAAAGAACACATAAGAGATTGATTGATATTATCGCTCCTACTGCAAAAACTGTAGATGCATTATCTAGATTAGAGATGCCAGCAGGTGTGGATATTGATATTAAAATGAAAAATCAAAAATAATTTCGTTCACAGAGGGAACAAAAATCCTGAAGGGTTTAGATATAGAAGCAACACATTCTTTATTCAGCAATGAAGTGTTCCACTTATATTAGACTGTTCTAGGATGATTACAGAGGGAAAGTACTCTGCAATCCGCTGTAGATAAAACAGGAGGGAAAAGGAATGAAGAAGGCGATTTTAGCTACAAAAGTCGGAATGACTCAAATCTTCAATGAATCAGGTACACTGATACCAGTAACTGTATTACAAGCTGGACCTTGTGTTGTGACACAGGTAAAGACAGTAGAAAATGATGGATACAGTGCAGTTCAAGTTGGTTTTGTGGATAAGAGAGAAAAATTAGTGAATAAACCACAGAAAGGACACTTTGATAAAGCTGGTGTATCTTATAAAAGATATGTGAGAGAATTGAAATTAGAAAATGCTTCTGAATATGAAGTAAAAGCAGAAATCAAAGCAGACATCTTCCAAGAAGGTGACAAAGTTGATGCGAGCGCTATTTCCAAAGGAAAAGGTTTTCAAGGCGCTATCAAAAGACATGGACAACACAGAGGACCTATGGCACACGGTTCCAAATTCCATCGTCATCAAGGTTCTAATGGTCCTGCAACAACTCCCGGACGTGTATTCAAGGGAAAAGGAATGCCAGGTCATATGGGATGTAAGAAAGTGACAATCCAGAATCTTGAAGTCGTAAAGGTTGATGTAGAAAACAACGTGATCTTAGTAAAAGGCGCTGTACCCGGACCTAAGAAATGCTTAGTAACATTAAAAGAAACCGTAAAAGCATTTTAATGCTTTTGCAAAGGAAGGAGGAAGACACAGATGGCAAAGGTATCTGTTTACAATATGGAAGGTAATCAAGTTGGAGAGATAGAATTAAATGATGCTGTTTTTGGTGTAGAAGTGAATGAACACTTAGTGCACATGGCAGTTGTGAACCAGCTTGCAAATAAACGTCAGGGCACACAGAGCGCAAAAACTCGTTCAGAAGTGAGCGGCGGCGGTAAAAAACCATGGCGACAAAAAGGAACAGGTCATGCAAGACAGGGTTCTATAAGAGCTCCTCAATGGAAAGGCGGCGGTGTTGTATTCGCTCCAAAGCCGAGAGATTATTCTTTTAAATTAAATAAAAAAGAGAAGAGATTAGCATTAAAATCCGCTTTGACTTCCAGAGTGGCAGAACAGAAATTCATTGTTTTAGATGAACTACATTTAGATGAAATCAAAACAAAGAAATTTCAGGCAGTTCTGAATAACTTAAAAGTGAATAAAGCGTTAGTTGTATTAAAAGAAAAGAATGAGAATGTTATCTTGTCCGCAAGAAATATTCCAGATGTAAAAACAGCTCTTACCAATACAATCAATGTATATGATATTTTAAAATATAATACCATGATCGTAACCAAAGATGCTGTCGCAGCTATCGAGGAGGTGTATGCGTAATGGCAGATATTAAATATTATGATGTCATCCTTAAACCGGTGATTACCGAGAAGAGCATGAATGCGATGACAAATAAAGAGTATACATTCCTAGTTCATACCGAAGCAACAAAGTCCCAGATTAAAGACGCAGTGGAAAAGATGTTTGAAGGAACAAAGGTTGAACGGGTAAATACCATGAACTTAGATGGAAAGAAACGCAGAAGAGGCACAACAGTCGGAAAAACTGCGAAGACCAAAAAAGCAATTGTGAAATTAACCGAAGCAAGTAAAGAAATTGAAATCTTTGAAGGTCTCTAAAATTTAGAGAACGGCGATATTTTTCAAACTAATAATGAGGAAACGCGGGGGCGCGTTGCAGAGAAGTTGAAAGGAGTGACATAAAGTGGGAATCAAAACATTTAACCCATATACACCTTCCAGAAGAAATATGACCGGTTTGGATTTCAGCGAAATTACAAAAAAAAGTCCTGAGAAGTCCTTAACGGTTTCTTTAAAGAAGAATGCTGGTCGCAATAACCAAGGTAAAATAACAGTAAGACATCGTGGTGGCGGCTCTAGAAGAAAATATAGAATCATTGATTTTAAGAGAAATAGAAAAGATGGTATTGTAGCTACTGTAATTGGAATAGAATATGATCCAAATAGAACAGCTAATATCGCACTTATCTGTTATGCAGATGGTGAAAAATCCTATATTTTAGCACCAAATGGTTTGACAGATGGAATGAAAGTTATGAGCGGTGAAACAGCAGAAATTAAAGTTGGAAATTGTTTACCTCTTTCTTGTATTCCAATAGGTACAGAAGTGCATAATGTAGAATTAATGCCGGGAAGAGGCGGACAGATGGTTCGTTCAGCAGGAAATTCTGCACAGTTAATGGCAAAAGAAGGAAAATATGCAACACTTCGTCTGCCATCTGGTGAAATGAGAATGGTTCCGATTGAATGTAGAGCAACTATCGGACAAGTTGGAAATATTGAACATGACCTTGTAAATATCGGTAAAGCAGGTCGTTCCCGCCATATGGGTAAAAGACCAACCGTTCGTGGTTCTGTTATGAACCCTAATGACCATCCACATGGAGGTGGTGAAGGTAAAGCAGGAATCGGTCGTCCAGGTCCTGTAACACCTTGGGGTAAACCAGCACTCGGCTTGAAGACAAGAAAAAAGAAACATTCTGATAAATTAATTGTAAGAAGAAGAGATGGAAAGAGCATAAAATAGTTTTTATGCGATGAAATAGAAGGAGGATACCTATATGGGTCGTTCATTAAAAAAAGGACCATTTGCAGATGATCATTTATTGAAAAAAATTGATGCAATGAATGCAGCTGGACAGAAACAGGTTATTAAGACCTGGTCCCGCCGCTCTACTATTTTCCCAACGATGATTGGTCATACCATTGCAGTACATGATGGAAGAAAACATGTGCCAGTATATGTGACAGAAGATATGGTTGGACATAAACTTGGAGAATTCGTTGCTACAAGAACTTATAGAGGACATGGAAAAGACGAGAAAAAGACGAAAGCTCGTTAGTATGATATATTTTTGAAAGGAGGTTTCATTCATGGCAAAAGGACATAGATCCCAAATTAAAAGAGAAAGAAATGCGAATAAGGACACTAGACCTTCAGCTAAGTTATCTTATGCTAGAGTTTCTGTTCAAAAAGCATGTTATGTATTAGATGCCATTAGAGGCAAGGATGTGCAGAGCGCGCTCGGAATTTTGGCTTACAATCCTAGATATGCTTCTAGCTTAATAGAAAAATTATTGAAGTCAGCGATTGCAAATGCAGAAAATAATAATGGTATGGATGTATCAAAATTATATATAGAAGAGTGTTATGCTAATAAAGGACCTACAATGAAGAGAATTAAACCTAGAGCACAAGGTAGAGCTTATCGTATTGAAAAGAGAATGAGCCATATCACAATCGTGCTAAATGAAAGATAAGAGAAGCGCAGGAAGGAGATCAGAATGGGACAGAAAGTTAATCCTCATGGCTTAAGAGTCGGTGTAATTAAAGATTGGGATTCTAAATGGTATGCAGAAGCTAATTTTGCTGACAATCTTGTAGAAGATTACAATATTAGAAAATATCTTAAGAAGAAATTATATAATGCAGGTGTATCAAAAATCGAAATTGAAAGAGCATCTGACCGTTTAAAAGTGGTAATTCACACAGCAAAGCCGGGCGTTGTGATTGGAAAAGGTGGAGCTGAAATCGAAAAAATGAAAGCAGAAATTCAAAAAATCACAGATAAAAAGTTAGTAGTGGATATTAAAGAGATCAAAAAACCAGATAAAGATGCACAATTAGTTGCAGAGAGTATCGCTCTTCAATTAGAGAACCGTGTATCCTTCAGACGTGCGATGAAATCTACGATGTCTAGAACAATGAAAGCTGGCGCAAAGGGAGTGAAAACAGCAGTATCTGGTCGTCTCGGTGGGGCTGATATGGCTCGTACAGAATTTTACAGTGAAGGCACTATTCCGTTGCAGACACTGCGTGCAGATATAGATTATGGTTTCGCTGAAGCAAATACTACTTATGGAAAAGTAGGTGTAAAAGCTTGGGTTTATAAAGGCGAAATACTTCCAACAAAAACAGATAAGGAAGGGAGCGATAAATAATGTTAATGCCAAAAAGAGTAAAGCGTCGTAAACAATTCCGTGGTTCTATGGCTGGTAAAGCTACGAGAGGAAATACGATTTCCAATGGTGAATACGGTATTGTCGCTTTAGAACCATGCTGGATTAAATCAAACCAAATTGAAGCAGCCCGTATTGCGATGACTCGTTATATCAAACGTGGCGGTAAAGTTTGGATTAAAATATTCCCCGATAAGCCAGTAACTGCAAAACCTGCCGAAACTCGTATGGGTTCTGGTAAAGGTGCTTTGGAATACTGGGTAGCAGTTGTTAAACCAGGACGTGTAATGTTTGAAATTTCTGGTGTATCCGAAGAAATTGCCAAAGAAGCGTTGCGTCTTGCTATGCACAAATTACCATGTAGATGTAAAGTAGTTTCTCGTGCGGACTTAGAAGGCGGTGATAACAGTGAAAATTAAGAATTATGTAGGAGATTTAAAGGCAAAATCAGCTGTAGAATTAAACCAAGAATTAGTAGCTGCTAAAAAGGAACTTTTCAATTTGAGATTCCAAAACGCAACAAATCAGTTAGATAATACAAGCAGAATTAAAGAAGTTCGTAAAAATATTGCCAGAATTCAGACCATTATTGCTGAAAAGGCTAGAGTAGCTGAGTAAATACTCTTTAGAAAGGAGGAATTGTTGTGGAAAGAAATCTTAGAAAAACTCGTGTAGGAAAAGTTGTAAGCAATAAAATGCAGAAAACCATTGTAGTTGCAATTGAAGATCATGTAAAGCATCCTTTATATGGAAAAATAGTAAAGAGAACTTATAAATTAAAAGCTCATGACGAAAACAACGAATGTAACATTGGAGATACAGTAAAAGTGATGGAAACAAGACCTTTATCCAAAGATAAGAGATGGAGACTTGTAGAAGTTATGGAGAAGGCGAAATAATCTGGATAAAATCAGGAATAAGCTTTAAAATGAAATAAAGGAGGAATATTAGCATGATACAACAGGAAACCAGACTTAAGGTTGCTGACAATACAGGTGCTAAAGAATTACTTTGTATTCGTGTTATGGGCGGTTCTACAAGAAGATATGCAAATATCGGAGATATTATCGTTGCCAGCGTTAAAGATGCAACACCAGGTGGAGTTGTAAAAAAAGGCGATGTTGTAAAAGCAGTAGTTGTCCGTACCGTGAAAAGTACTCGTCGTAAAGACGGTTCATATATAAGATTCGATGAAAATGCAGCAGTGATCATCAAAGATGACAAAACTCCAAGAGGAACACGTATCTTTGGACCAGTTGCGAGAGAGCTGAGAGAAAAACAGTTTATGAAAATTGTTTCATTAGCGCCAGAAGTATTATAGGGAGGTGTCGTCTGTGTCAATGAAATTAAAAAAAGGTGACCTCGTAAAGGTTATCACAGGAAAAGATAAAGATAAACAAGGCAAAATCATTACCATCAACACAAAGAATAACACCGCATTAGTAGAAGGCGTAAATATGATAACAAAACATACAAAACCAAGCGCTGCTAATCAAAATGGTGGTATTATCCATCAGGAAGGTCCTATTCACCTTTCTAATCTCATGTATGTGCATAAAGGAAAAGCAACTAGAATTGGCTTTACTATGAAAGATGACAAAAAAGTTCGTGTAGCGAAGTCAACTGGTGAAGTGATAGACTAATTTTAGAGAGGAGGTTTAGAAATTGAGCAGATATAAAGAAATGTATAAAAACGAAGTCATGCCTGCTATGACAAAAAAGTTTGGTTATAAGAACGTAATGCAAATCCCTAAATTGGATAAAATCGTTATCAATATGGGGGTTGGTGAAGCGAAAGAAAATGCAAAGATTTTAGACGCTGCTATGAAGGATATGGAAACAATTTCTGGACAGAAAGCGATCTTAACAAAAGCAAAACATTCTGTAGCGAATTTTAAAATCAGAGAAGGAATGCCAATCGGATGTAAAGTGACATTAAGAGGAGAAAAGATGTATGAATTCTTGGATCGTCTTGTCAACTTAGCATTACCTCGTGTTCGTGACTTTAGAGGTGTGAATCCAAATTCATTTGATGGCAGAGGAAATTATGCTCTTGGAATCAAAGAACAGTTGATTTTCCCTGAAATCGATTATGATAAAGTGGATAAAGTGAGAGGTATGGATATCATTTTCGTCACTACTGCAAAAACAGATGAAGAAGCTCGTGAACTTTTAGCATTATTTAATATGCCATTTCAAAAATAGATTAGGAGGAAAATGTCATGGCTAAGACTGCAATGAAAGTAAAGCAACAGCGCAAACAGAAATTCTCCACAAGAGAATACAGCCGCTGTAGAATCTGTGGACGTCCACATGCTTATTTAAGAAAATACGGAATCTGCAGAATTTGCTTCCGTGAATTAGCATACAAAGGACAGATACCAGGTGTGAAAAAGGCGAGCTGGTAGAAGATTTACAGAGCTAAGAATTTCTTAGTTTTACAAATCTTCAGAACTTGCTTCGCAAGTTTATTATAAAAGGAAAATGAATACTACGAGGCAAAGATTGCATAAAGGAGGCAATAATAAAATGACAATGAGTGATCCAATCGCAGATATGCTTACAAGAATCCGTAACGCAAATACTGCTAAACATGATACAGTAGATGTTCCTATGTCTAAGATGAAATTATCTATCGCTGAAATTCTTCTTAAGGAAGGATATATTAAAAAATTTGAATTGATAGAAGATGGAACTCTTAAAACAATTCGTATTACATTAAAATATGGTCAAGATAAAAATGAAAAAATTATCACAGGGTTAAAAAGAATTTCTAAACCAGGTCTTCGTGTATATGCCAGCAAGGAAGAACTTCCAAAGGTATTAGGCGGTCTTGGTATAGCAATTATTTCTACAAACCAAGGTGTGATTACAGATAAAGAAGCTCGTAAATTAAATGTAGGCGGAGAAGTGCTTGCGTTTATTTGGTAGAAAATTTTAGGAGGTGCGGCATGTCACGTATAGGAAGGATGCCTATCGCTATTCCGGCAGGAGTGACTGTAGAAATAGCAGAAAATAACAAAGTGACGGTAAAAGGTCCAAAGGGAACATTAGAAAGAGTGTTGCCTGTGGAAATGCAGATAAAAAAAGAAGGCGAAGAAGTTATTGTCACAAGACCAAATGATTTAAAGAGAATGAAATCTTTACATGGTCTTACAAGAACATTGATCAATAATATGGTGATCGGTGTGACTCAGGGCTATCAAAAAGTGTTAGAAATCAATGGTGTTGGTTACAGAGTACAAAAACAAGGAAATAAACTTGTATTCGCTTTAGGATATTCTCACCCTGTAGAGGTAGAAGATCCGGCTGGTATCACAACAGAGGTAGAAGGTCAGAATAAGATCACGATAAAGGGTATCGATAAAGAGAAAGTTGGACAATTTGCAGCCGAAATCAGAGAACTCAGAAGACCAGAACCTTATAAGGGCAAAGGTATTAAGTATGCAGATGAAGTGATCCGCCGTAAAGTTGGTAAGACAGGTAAAAAATAATAGAGAGAAGGAGAGACAAAGATGGTTAGCAAAGTATCAAGAACTAAAGTTCGTGAAAATAAACACAGAAAACTTCGTAATCGTTTTAGTGGTACACCAGAACGTCCTCGTTTGGCTGTGTTTAGAAGTAATAATCATATGTATGCACAGATTATTGATGATACAGTAGGAAATACTCTTGTAGCTGCTTCTACTCTTGAAAAAGATGTGAAAGCAAATTTAGAGAAGACAAACGATGTAAAAGCAGCAGCAGCAGTTGGAACTGCGATAGCAAAGAAAGCGATAGAAAAGGGTATTACTACAGTAGTATTTGATAGAGGTGGCTTTATTTATCAGGGAAAAATTCAGGCATTGGCTGATGCAGCTCGTGAAGCTGGTTTGGAATTCTAATCAAGGAGGAAAACACACATGAAACGTACAATAATTGATGCTAGTCAATTAGAATTAACAGAAAAAGTAGTATCAATCAAACGTGTAACTAAGGTTGTAAAAGGTGGACGTAATTTCCGTTTTGCTGCTTTAGTAGTTGTTGGTGATGGCAACGGACATGTTGGTGCAGGTCTTGGTAAAGCAACTGAAATTCCCGAAGCTATTCGTAAAGGAAAAGAAGATGCTATGAAAAAATTAGTAACCGTTGCCTTAGATGAAAATGAAAGTATTACTCATGATTTTATCGGAAAATTCGGAAGCGCTTCTGTATTATTAAAGAGAGCTCCAGAAGGTACTGGTATTATCGCTGGTGGTCCAGCACGTTCTGTATTGGAACTTGCAGGAATTAAGAATATCCGTACAAAATGTTTAGGCTCTAACAATAAACAAAATGTTGTGCTTGCGACAATTCAAGGATTATCTGAATTAAAGACACCAGAAGAAGTAGCAAGACTTCGCGGTAAATCTGTAGAAGAAATATTGGGATAGTAGGAGGAGATCAAAATGGCAGAGAAATTAAAAATCACATTGGTGAAATCTACTATCGGTGCAATTCCTAAGCATAGGAAAACTGTAGAAGCTTTAGGTTTAAGAAAGCTTCATAAAACAGTGGAAATGCCTGATAACGCAGCAGTTAGAGGCATGATCCAACAAGTAAGACACTTAGTGAAAGTAGAAGAGATTGAATCATAGAACAGATAAGGAGGTGCAGAAATGAACTTATCAAATTTAAAACCTGCAGAAGGTTCTAAACAAAGTAATAATTTCAGAAGAGGTCGTGGACACGCTTCTGGAAATGGTAAGACAGCTGGTAAGGGACATAAGGGTCAGAAGGCTCGTTCTGGCGCACCAAGACCAGGCTTTGAAGGTGGTCAGATGCCTTTATATAGACGTCTTCCTAAAAGAGGATTTACCAATAGAAACAGCAAAGAAATTGTTGGTATTAATGTGAGTGCTTTAGAAAGATTTGAGAACGATGCCGTAGTTAGTGTAGAAACATTAATAGAAGTCGGCATTGTGAAAAATCCAAAAGATGGCGTGAAAATTCTTGGCAATGGTGAATTCACTAAGAAACTCACAGTAAAGGCAAATGCATTTAGTGCGAGTGCAAAAGAAAGAATCGAAGCTCTTGGTGGAACCTGTGAGGTGATTTGATGTTAAAAACACTCCAAAACGCATTTAAAATTAAGGAAATCAGGTCACGGCTTTTATTTACCTTCTTAATGTTGATTGTAATTAGAATCGGTTGTGCAATTCCTGTTCCGGGAGTAAACAGCGCATTAGTGAAAAATTTTTTTGAGAATCAAATCGGTGATGCATTCAATTTTTTTGATGCTATCACTGGTGGTTCTTTTACCAGTATGTCAATCTTTGCATTGAGTATTACACCATACATCACTTCTTCTATTATTATGCAGCTTCTGACAATCGCTATTCCTAAATTAGAGGAAATGCAAAAAGACGGAGAAGAAGGCAGAAAAAAAATTGCAGAATACACAAGATATGTGACAGTAGCACTCGCTTTAATGGAAAGTATTGCGATGGGAATCGGATTTGGAACTCAGGGAATTTTAGTAAATTATAATGCTGGATCAGTGATAATTGTAGTATTGACCTTGACGGCTGGATCTGCATTCCTGATGTGGATGGGTGAAAGAATTACAGAGAAAGGTGTCGGCAATGGAATTTCTATTATCTTGTTAGTCAACATTGTTTCTCGTATGCCAAGTGATTTTGTAACATTATATGAGCGTTTTATGAAAAATAAGACAGTCGCTGTAGCGGCATTGGCTGCTCTTATTATCGCTGTCATTATCATTGCAGTTATCGCATTTGTTGTAGTGCTGCAGGGAGGAGAGAGAAGAATTCCTGTGCAATACTCCAAAAAGATGCAGGGCAGGAAATTAGTAGGAGGTCAATCCTCTCATATTCCATTGAAAGTGAATACAGCGGGAGTCATTCCAATTATCTTTGCAGGTTCTTTGATGTCTATGCCAGTGGTGATCAGCCAATTTTTTAAAATGGACGCGGACTCTATCGGCGCAAAAATCGTCAAAATGTTAAATCAATCCAGTTGGTGTAAGCCC
>OFFB01001957.1_pt1 | contig 10529 bp, 9 predicted proteins | sample 1521281 | NCBI WGS metagenome assembly OFFB01 (sample SAMEA3504109, study PRJEB24116) | mouse gut metagenome | biome: mouse gut; feature: mouse-associated habitat; material: faeces | place: Denmark | collected 2011
GCAGGCGCTCACGCCATGTTCTATCCTCATGGCTTGGGACACATGATGGGACTCGACGTGCACGACATGGAAAACCTCGGAGAGGTGTGGGTAGGATATGACGGACAGCCTAAAAGCACTCAATTCGGACGCAAGTCGCTGCGACTCGCACGCCCGCTTGAACCGGGATTCGTACACACCATCGAACCGGGCATATATTTCATCCCCGAACTTATCGATTATTGGGGCTCGGAAAAGCGTTTCGCTGACTTCATCGACTATGCCGAACTGAAAAAATGGCGTGATTTCACCGGTGTGCGCAACGAGGAAGACTACCTCATCACAGCCGACGGTGCCCGTCGCCTCGGCAAAAAAATACCCCTCACCACCGACGAAGTGGAAGCCATCCGCTGATCCGCAATCTATGCCGCCGTTATGCGTTTTAGCGGCGACACACGAAAACAATAACAAAAACAACCAACGACACAAACAGGCAAAAAAAGAGGAAGCCCATGTAATGAGCTTCCTCCTTTTTATCAACTTAATATTAAATTGCCGCGTATATTAGCGGTTGATGTACTTTTTGCCGTTTTTGATAACCACACCCTTGTAGTTCTCATCTACTTGAACACCCTGAAGATTGTACATAGGAGCGTTCTCGTCATCAGCTACAGTGATATCCTCAACACCGCCGGTAGAACCAACAACTTCAATATAATAGATGTGGCAACCGTTAGTGTTATAAATCTGGATGTCGGTAGAAGCGGCATCAGCAGGCACTACCCATTCCTGCTCCTGATATTCCTTAGGAGTAGCGACAGCATTGCCGTCCTTATCAAGCAATTTAGCACCCTCAGTACCGGCACCTACATAAAGCTCAACACCACGGGCATCAGTGAGTTTGTGAGATTCAACACCCATCTTGATTGTAGATCCTGCAGCTACATTGGGGATGATGAAGTAATTTTTCTTGCTTGCACCAAGCCAAAGATAAGAAGCTCCATGATAGGGACCAAATCCTGTGCCACCGGCAACTGGATAGTTCACGGCAATAGCAAGTGAACGGTTGTTAGTATTGGTGTACTTAAGACCCTCAAGCTCCTTAATAACTACACCATTGGCGGTAAGATAACCGTCAGCATTCACATCAGCAGCAGCATCAATCTGCCAAAAACAGTTTTCCTTTGAAAGTTCAGTAGGTTCATACGGATTTGCATCAGCTTTTTCAACATCCGACCAATCACTGCCGGCTTTAAGGTTAGCAACTGTTTCAGCGCTCCAGTTGGTGAAGTCCCACTTCTGAGCATTTGCCGAGGTCATACCTGCGATTGCAAGCACTGTGAGTAAAGAGTAAATTTTTTTCATAAGCATGGTTGTTTTAAAGTTAATAATGAATGTTATTATACTAATCCACAGCAAATTTAAAACAAAAAAACAAAAAAAGCCAACGAATAAACAAAAAAAATCGGACTCATAAGAGACCGATTTTCAAGAATTGAGCGGAAGACGAGGCTCAAACTCGCGACCCTCAGCTTGGAAGGCTGATGCTCTATCAACTGAGCTACTTCCGCAACTTAAAAGTGGGCGAAGATGGATTCGAACCACCGAAGGTATAAACCAGCAGATTTACAGTCTGCCCCATTTGGCCACTCTGGTATTCGCCCTAATTCGTATGCAAAGATACGAATTTTTTATATATTTTCCATAAAATGGATCATTTTTATTGCAGCTTCTGCTGCTTCGGTGCCTTTATTGCCCAATTTTCCACCGGCACGATCAATGGCATCTTGCTCACAATCAACGGTAAGCACCCCGAAAATGACCGGAGCACCATTTTTTCTCAGATTGATCTCAGTCACCCCGCGTGTCACGCTGTCACACACATAATCAAAGTGCGGAGTACCACCGCGTATCACGCATCCAAACACGATTATAGCGGCATATCTGCCTGAATTCCACAATGCCGATGCCGCATAAGTGAGTTCAATCGCTCCGGGCACATGAAACAATTCGTATCCCACGCGCTCCTGCTCAAGAAGCTCCACGGCGCCCTTGGTAAGCGCTTCAGTGATGTTGGAATTCCATTCAGCTGTCACAATCGCCACCTTGGCTCCCGACGATATTGCCGGAAGGTTGCCTTTAGGCGCTCCTGTCGATAGATTTGTTGCCATTCTTATTTCTTTGTTATTCTTATTTGTCATTTAACGGGACAAGCCTGTCGGTGGTCTCGATTGCCATTCCACCCCACAAAGCGGCTTGTTCAACTATATTTTTCATCATCTCCTGATCAAAATCCCCGGTGGCTTCCTTCAGCACATCATGCTTCAAGAGAGCGTCGACCACTCCGGCTATCGCTCCGGCAAGCCACACGCCGCGCATCTCGCTGCTGCACTTGATTTCAGCCGACTCCGTTTTCTTACGGTTATAGAATGATAGTGTCGATTCATCGAAATCGGCATTTATGTGGTTGAAACAATAGAAGCTGATGTCGCGGTTATAGGAATTGCTTCCACCCTCCTCGCCAAATATGGTCTTCAGGTCAGAACCGGCTGTCACCACAATATCAGCCATCTCAAGATTTTCAAGGATGGAGGGCTTTACATGGGTCATATTGATCACCGGATTATGCCCCATATCGGGAGCGTACACGATAACCGCCTTGCGCTCGCGGGCATACTTGATTATGTCAAACAAGCGCGAGTGCACCCTCTGGTCAAGAGCATAAATCCCGCCAAACACCACGATATCATCATGGTCAATGCGCGGCCACACCACTCCGAGGCTCTGTGCCGAATAACGCTCATAGCTCACACGGTGACGCTCACAGTCATGATCGTCGGTGAATATCAGCGTGACCGGTGTCACTCCATCGGTAAAACGGTCGACAGAGTGAGTCCCGACATTGTTCAGCGTAAGGAATTCAACAAGCATATCGCCCACATGGTCGGCAGCAGCCTCACCCACGAAGGAGATCTCCCTGCGGCGTTTCCCCAGCGACGCTGCCGCATTAAGGATTGTGGCGCCCGGCAGAGAGAGCCATGGAGCGTTGTTGCGGAAAAAAATATCAAGGCGGCACTCGCCTATCGCAATTATCTTTCTCATCTCATCATTATTTTTTTTCACGGGAAACAGTGCCAAGATATCCGCCATGATGACGTTTGGCATACTCTTCCCGCGTAAATCCTATAGTCTTCATCACGTTGACGACAAGCACATCGCCTATGACTGTCATCATAGTGGTTGACGTTGTGGGAGTAAGCCCCAGCGGACACACCTCAGGGGCGCCGCCGGTGTACAGCGACACCGTAGCCATCCGGGCAAGTTCGCTCTCGGCATTGCCGGTTATCACTATCAGGGGCACATCTTCGTAAAGATTATGGGCGAGGTGCACCAGGTCGATTATCTCTCTGGTTTTTCCGGAATTGGAAATGAGCAGCAGCACATCATCAGGCTGCAGCACGCCCAGGTCGCCGTGTTGAGCCTCGGCGGGATGAAGATTCACCGCCGGAGTGCCGGTCGATGAAAAAGTGGTGGCGATGTTCATCGCAATCTGTCCGGCTTTGCCCATTCCCGACGTCACCACCTTTCCATGGCGGCGATGCACACGCTCGATTATCAATTCAACCGCGCGGTCATAACCGTCGGTCACAGGAATATTTGCGATTGCGCAGCTCTCCTGCCGGAGAATCTCACGCATGGATTGTTGGATATCACTCATAGAAATAATCGCTATTATTACGCAAAGATAACATTTTTCCTCCTAATCAACCAAACCTCAGAGCTTATATGTAAGCATCAGTTTAGCCGACAACGTGGTCGACTTCACATGAGGGAAATCACGATAATGCGTCGACCTCAGATAGTGGTCGAGCAAAAGCGTGAGATAAAGCCGCTTGCACAGCTTCATGTCGGCACGGAACTGGGTCACGTTGAACGACGCTACCGATCTGTCGCCCTGGGCGTTGAGAGTCTTGTAGTCGGCATCATCAAGATTGGTGTTGCGGTGATAGCCCTGCCAGGTGAACAGGCGGTAATACTCGTGGGAAAGAGAGAATGAATAGCGGTCATTGTCAAAGACCATGTTGGCGCCACCTTTCAACGAGAATCCGCTCGCAAAGTTGTAGTTGCGGTCATCGACCATATAATAGTCCGACAGCACCGAGCCGAGAATCACGGCATTGGCATGGGCATAAGCGTCAAACACCCAATGGCGTCGTTCAATATCCCGATAGAACACACCTCCGCCGAGACTCGCCGGAATGCCCAGCTTATAAGGCACCAGCCCTGAAGAAATAGTGTCGGAGTCGAAGAAATCGAAATGCTGGAACAACCCTATGCTCAGATGGCAATCCTTCTCTTCAAGAAGTTCACGCCCTATGAGCCTGCCTTTTATCTCAAGATGGCTCAGCACCGGCTGAGTCTTCATGAAATTCAAGCTGGCGTTGAAGGTGAAATAATCATACGGTTTTTTGCTTTTCAATTCAAAGCGGTCGCCATACTCTACGTTAAGCTCCATCGCCCCTCCAAATTTCACATGGCTCCTGTCATGGTGGTAGTCGAGCATACGTGTGCCAAGCGACAGCTCCACCGCGATATTGGGCAAGCCGAATATCTTGCCCGATGTGGGACGCCGCCGCCATGCGTCGCCCGTGATGAGACGCGTCACTCCACGCATGGGCGACAACAGGAATCCGGAAATCTCACGCCCTACACGCTCGGCGCCGCCCACACGGTCGTCGAGCACAAGATCCGACGCGCGGAAACACACCTCGCCGATACACATTCCGCCTATAGGCGTGGCTATAATGTCATTGGTCGACGGATATTCGCACTCCATAAACAATTCCCACATGGCGCTCCCCGCAATCGAGAACAGTCCCGACTTCCAGTAATTGAACCCGTTGGCACGTGCGGCATTATAGTACAGGCTGCCGTTGTAGGGGTGCAAAAACATATTGGTGTTGAGATTGTCATTGTCCCACTTGAAGCCATGCTTGAAATTCTCCTTGATGGTGTTGAAATTTATATATGCCCAGTCGCCGTGCTGCACATACCGGTCAAAAGCCCACAGTCCTATGTTGAAGCCGAACACCTCGCCGGCAGCCCTCCAGAAATGCTCTTTGCCATAGTGGCTGATATCAGCGCTGTCAGGAGGCAATTGAAGACGCGAATACACCTTTATGGGCATCTGCGCCTCCGTCTCAGCCGGCAAAATCATCGCCACAGCCGCCAACACAGTCAATATCACTGATTTCACGCTCATTATATCCCTCTATTTAAATCGTAGTTTATCGAAACACTTTAATGCCTGTTTTATTAAGATAACAATCCTGAGACGCATTTTGTCAGAGCCCGCGCGGGGCTGAGGGTAATTTTCCGACATCCAATTTTATGCTCAAATGATATTAAAATCGTCCCTATTTTAAAACTTGCGGGTCATTTTAACTATATTTTTTTCATGATGGCTATTTTTAAATGACAATACACCGATTTTTTTCCTATCTTTGTAGACTGTTGCACAATTGCAGACTAATTATTAACCGTGTGCACGCTTAAATTTATTAACCATTTAATATTGAGAGACAATGAACCAATTCTTAAATTTTTCCCTTGAAGGAAAGGTTGCGCTTGTAACCGGAGCTTCTTACGGTATTGGATTCGCAATCGCTTCAGCATTTGCTGAACAAGGCGCAAAAATCTGTTTTAACGACATCAACCAAGAGCTCGTTGACAAAGGTATCGCCGCATACGCTGAAAAAGGCATCAAAGTTCACGGATATGTATGTGACGTGACCGATGAGCCCGCAGTTCAGAAAATGGTTGCCACCATCGCTGAAGAAGTAGGACCGGTTGACATCCTGGTTAATAACGCAGGTATCATCCGCCGCGTGCCCATGCACGAGATGGAAGCTTCTGATTTCCGTCGCGTGATCGACATAGACCTCACCGCTCCCTTCATCGTTGCCAAGGCAGTGCTTCCTTCAATGATGGAACGCCGTCAGGGTAAGATCATCAACATCTGCTCTATGATGTCAGAACTCGGTCGCGAGACTGTGAGCGCTTACGCTGCTGCAAAGGGCGGTCTTAAAATGCTCACCCGCAACATCTGCTCAGAATACGGCGAATACAACATCCAGTGTAACGGTATCGGCCCGGGCTACATCGCAACTCCCCAGACCGCTCCTCTCCGCGAAAAGCAGCCCGATGGAAGCCGTCATCCGTTTGACTCATTCATCTGCGCCAAGACTCCGGCAGGACGCTGGCTTGACCCGCAGGGGCTCACCGGTCCGGCAGTGTTCCTTGCTTCTGAAGCATCTAATGCCGTGAACGGTCACGTGCTCTACGTGGACGGCGGTATCCTTGCTTACATCGGCAAACAGCCTAAATAATCCTGACACACATATTCGTGCTAAATAAGCCACTGCGGATCCGCCACAAGGCTCCGCAGTGGCTATACCTAAAGCATACGTTATCACTTTCATGGAAGAAGTTTTTAAATATATCATAGGTCTTGGAGCGGCTGTGATGATGCCTATTATCTTCACAATCCTCGGCACCTGTATCGGCATTAAATTCGGCGACGCTTTCAAGAGCGGCCTTAAAGTGGGTGTCGGTTTCATCGGGCTTTCCGTTGTCACCGCGCTTCTCACCTCAAGTCTCGGTCCGGCTCTTTCCAAAGTCGTTGAAATCTATAATCTGAACCTGCCTGTATTCGACATGGGATGGCCCGCCGCAGCAGCTGTGGCTTACAACACCGCAGTGGGCGCGTTTATCATCCCGGTATGTCTCGGCGTAAACCTTATCATGTTGCTGACAAAGACTACCCAGACAGTCAACATCGACCTCTGGAACTACTGGCATTTCGCCTTCATCGGCGCCGTAGTATACTTCGTCAGCGGCTCAATAGCCTGGGGATTCTTCGCAGCTATCATCTGCTACATCATCACCCTGGTACTTGCCGATGTCACCGCCAAGAAGTTCCAGTCATTCTACGAAAACATGGAGGGCATCTCCATTCCCCAGCCGTTCTGCCAGGGATTTGCCCCCTTCGCCTGGATCATCAACAAAGCGCTCGACAAGATTCCCGGAATGAACAAGCTTGAGATAGACGCCGAAGGATTGAAACGCAAATTCGGAATCATGGGCGAACCCTTGTTCCTCGGAGTTGTAGTGGGCATCGCCATCGGCTGCCTCTCCTACAGCGGATGGAATGAGATTGTCGACAACATCCCCGCAATCCTCGGTCTCGGCATCAAGATGGGTGCTGTCATGGAGTTGATTCCCCGCATCACAGTGCTCTTCATCGAAGGACTTAAGCCCATCAGCGACGCTACCCGCACGCTCATCGCACGCAAATTCAAAGGCGCCGAGGGCTTGTCGATCGGTATGAGCCCGGCGCTCGTCATCGGCCACCCCACCACTCTTGTGGTGTCATTGCTGTTGATCCCCGTGACCCTCGCCCTCGCAGTGTTCCTGCCGGGCAATGAATTCCTTCCCCTCGCCTCGCTCGCCGGAATGTTCTACGTGTTCCCCTTGATCCTCCCGTTCACCAAAGGCAATGTTCTCAAGACCTTCATCATCGGCTTGATCGTGATGGTGGGCAGCCTCTACATGGTCACCAATATCGCTCCGGCGTTCACCGAAGCCGCACGTGACGTTTACGCGCAGACCGGCGACGCCGCCGTAAGAATCCCCGACGGATTCTCAGCAGGTAGCCTCGACTTCGCGGGAAGCCCCCTCGGATGGGTCATCTACCAATGCTGCCACTCGCTGAAGTGGATCGGTGCCGGACTGCTGGTGATCGTCACCATGGGTATGGTGATATGGAACCGCATGAACATCATCCGTTCACAAAAGCTTATGGACAAAGCAGAAACAACAAAATAACCAATATACATTAAGTCTAACCAATTATTAAAGAAAAATGAGTAAAGTAGTAACTTTAGGCGAAATTATGCTCCGCCTGTCGCCGGAAGGCTGTTATCGTTTTGTGCAAGTAGACAACTTCAATGTAATCTGGGGTGGTGGTGAAGCTAACGTAGCAGTGAGCTGCGCCAACTACGGACACGATGCATACTTCGTTTCTAAACTCCCGAAACACGAAATCGGACAAGCTGCTGTCAACGCTCTTAGCCGTTATGGCGTTAAGACCGACCACATCGCTCGTGGCGGTAACCGCGTAGGCATCTACTATTGCGAGACCGGAGCTTCAATGCGTCCCTCAAAAGTTATATATGACCGTGCAGGCTCTTCTATCGCTGAAGCTGATCCCGCCGACTTCGACTTCGATGCAATCATGGAAGGCGCCGACTGGTTCCACTGGAGCGGTATCACTCCTGCAATCTCTGACAAGGCTGCCGAACTTACCCGTCTTGCTTGCGAAGCTGCAAAGCGTCACGGTGTGACTGTCAGCGTTGACCTCAACTTCCGCAAGAAACTTTGGACTAAGGAAAAAGCTCAGTCTATCATGCGTCCGTTGATGAAATATGTTGACGTTTGCATCGGCAACGAAGAAGATGCTGAACTCTGCCTCGGCTTCAAGCCCGACGCTGACGTTGAAGGCGGCAACACCGACGCTGAAGGATACAAGGGTATCTTCGAAGCAATGATGAAGGAATTCGGCTTCAAGTATGTAGTATCAACTCTTCGCGAATCATTCTCAGCTACTCACAACGGCTGGAAGGCTATGATCTACAACGGCAAGGAATTCTATCAGAGCAAGCGTTACGACATCAACCCGATCATCGACCGCGTAGGTGGTGGCGACTCATTCTCAGGTGGTCTTATCCACGGTCTTCTCACCAAGCCCAACCAGGGTGAAGCTCTTGAGTTTGCAGTAGCAGCATCAGCTCTCAAGCACACTATCCACGGCGACTTCAACCTCGTAAGCGTAGAAGAAGTTGAATCACTCGCAGGCGGCAACGCTAACGGCCGCGTACAGCGCTAATCAACCCACAATTACAACCGATTAGTCCAATTAGTCTAATTAGCCTAATTGGACTAATTAAAATAACCAAGAATAAAAATGGCAAAATTTGATAAAATAGCAGTGCTCGCCAAGATGGAGGCTGCTCCTATCGTTCCGGTATTCTACCACAAGGATGCCGAAGTTGCAAAACAAGTAGTGAAAGCTTGCTACGAAGGCGGTATCCGCGCTTTCGAGTTCACCAACCGTGGTGATTTCGCTCACGAAGTATTTGCTGAAGTAGTGAAATTCGCAGCTAAAGAGTGCCCTGAAATGGCAATCGGCGTAGGTTCAATCGTTGACCCCGCTACCGCTGCCCTCTACCTCCAGCTCGGAGCTTGCTTCATCGTAGGCCCGTTGTTCAACCCCGAAATCTCAAAAATCTGCAACCGCCGTCTCGTTCCTTACACTCCCGGCTGCGGCACTATCAGCGAGGTAGGTTTCGCTCAGGAATGCGGCTGCGACCTTTGCAAGGTATTCCCCGGCGACGTTCTCGGACCGAAATTCGTGAAAGGACTTCTCGCTCCCATGTCATGGTCTAAGCTTATGGTGACCGGTGGCGTTGAACCCACTGCCGAAAACCTCAAGTCATGGTTTGACGCCGGCGTGTTCTGCGTAGGCATGGGATCTAAACTGTTCCCCAAGGACAAAGTACAGGCAGGCGACTGGGCTTACGTCACTGAAAAGTGCCGCGAGTCATTGAGCTATGCAAAGAAATAAATCCTTATATATAATGAAAAAAATAATCCTTAGTGTAGCATTAGCTATGGCGACATTATCAGCCGGAGCTGTCACAAACTATCACGTTCAGAGAGCTTGTCATCCCGCCGACGTGAAGAATTATGACACAAAGACTCTTCGCGAGCGTTTCACAATGCCTGTGGTAATAGCTCCCGACACCATCAACCTTACCTATTCAATGTATGACCGCCTTGTATTCGGAGGTGTGTCTCCCGTAAACACAGTTGTAGAGCTGGAGACTATCGACCCGCTGAAGGCTGAATACTTCCTTGAACGCCGCGAGCTCGGCGCAATCAACATCGGTGGCCCCGGTATCGTAAGCGTTGACGGAAAGGACTATGAATTGAACTTCAAGGATGCCCTTTATGTGGGACGTGGCAACAAGAAAGTCACCTTCCGCAGCAAGGACAAGACTAACCCTGCAAAGTTCTATCTCAATTCAACTCCCGCCCACAAGGCATACAAGACTCAGCTCATCACTATCGACGGACGCAAGGGTTCGCTTAAAGCCAACTCTTTCGCTGCCGGCAAGATGGAAGAGAGCAACGACCGCGTAATCAACCAGCTCATTGTCAACAATGTGCTTGAAGAGGGTCCTTGCCAGCTTCAGATGGGTCTGACCGAGTTGAAGCCCGGTAGCGTATGGAACACAATGCCCGCGCACACCCACGACCGCCGCGTTGAAGCTTACTTCTACTTCAATGTGCCTGAAGGTAATGCTATCGCTCACTTCATGGGCGAACCTCAGGAGAACCGTGTCGTATGGCTCCACAACGAGCAGGCTATCATGAGCCCCAAGTGGTCAATCCACGCCGCTGCCGGAACCAGCAACTATATGTTCATC
>OFFB01001963.1_pt1 | contig 10503 bp, 10 predicted proteins | sample 1521281 | NCBI WGS metagenome assembly OFFB01 (sample SAMEA3504109, study PRJEB24116) | mouse gut metagenome | biome: mouse gut; feature: mouse-associated habitat; material: faeces | place: Denmark | collected 2011
TTTTTCTCATATTCCGTATTGATTTTCTTGATCTTCGGGTTCATAAAAATTCCTCCTTTTATGGTTCTGGAAGTCTGCCGTAGCAGAAAAAATGAGCTTGCCAGTAGGATGTATTGAGGTTAGCGTAAGAAATTGGAGACCCGCAGTGGAGCATCATCCCATTTCCCACATAGATGCCGCAGTGGGTCACGCCGTCCGGGTTGGGCGCATCATAGGTGTACTTGAAAAATACCAGATCGCCGGGGCGGGCATTGGCGGGCGAAACCGGGGCGCAGAGATTGCAAAGTCCCTGCGCCCCCCGCCGTCCCACATCCCATCCGCTGTGATTGATGACCCAGGACACAAAGCCAGAGCAGTCAAAGGACGTGGCCGGGGAGCTGCCGCCCCAAACATAGGGATAACCAAGATATTTCTCGGCTTCGGACAGCATCGCCGCAAAGACCTCATCCTCCAATGCCTCCGGGGGTACATCGTAGTCCAGATAGTCCTGCCGCTGGGATGCGTTGGGGTATTCGCTGACGGGGAACAGGTCGGGCCGGTTGCCCTGGGTGGCGATATACACGGCATAGATGTTCATACCTTCCTCATCCAGCAGATAGACGGGCAGATGGGACAGGTCGAAATTGTCCAGCGTCACCGTACAGATGGAGTATTCATACGGTTCATCATCCCCGTCATAGCGGGTCTCTACCGTCACTGTTTCGGTGAGGGTGTACTGGCGGTCAAAGAGCATTTCCAGGGTCCCTTGCACCTGTTCCAATGTCCAGCCGCCCCGGTGGTAGGCGTTGAGCAGCGCCATCAGCACATAGGGGTCGTGGCCGATCTCATCCAGATTGTAGCGGTACTCATCATAATCGTGGGTACTTTCATAGTTGTCCAGGTAGCTTTGCAGCTCATTTTCCATTCCAGCATACGCCGCCTCCGCACCCAGCATGGCCTCATCGCTGGAGGGGTGGGTGGAGCTGCCCAGCACAGACATGACGCCCCCCGCCATCATGGAGCAGGAGGACATTCCGTTGAGAAAAATGGACACCACCAAAAACAGGCCGATTACAAGGAGAAAGCCCTTTTTGTGCCGCCAGACGAATTGATGGACCTGTTCGCTTTTTTCCGCCGCACGTTTCGCGGCTTTTGCGGCATTTTCCATCGTGGCAGTGACACTCTCCCCGGCCCGCACCGAGGCGGCGTACTGCTTTTTAATTGCCCGCTTCTGCTGCCAACGGGAGACGGGGTTGCTGGTGAGCTGAGGATTGTCCTGAAGGTGCTTCTGGTAAATGGCGTTTAGATTGGCCTTTTCCATCTTCATTTTGGCCTTTGCCGCCTCCCGATAGGGGCGCAGCTTTGGGGAGCGATAGGAGTGCGCCGCCAGACGTGCACCGCCCTCGGCGGATTCTTCCAGCCGGTGGGCGCTCTCCACGCCCACATTGTCCTGTCCGGTCTCGCTGATTTTCCGGTGAACAGCGACAGCCGCCGCGTTGACCGGAGCGGCCTTGACCGTATGGGACAGTTTGGAGACCGGCGCTGGCTTGTCCACTTCCTCAAACCGCAGGCGGGTCTTAGCCTTGCCGGTGGTGGGGTCCACTGTACGCTGCTTGACCGGCTTTTTCTGCTTTGGGATTTTCTTCTGTGCAGCGTCCGCCCGATCCACCGCCTTGTCTGACCGGCGAATGTGCTCCTTCAGCCGAGGGTCCCCGCGCTCGACATCGGTGAATTGGAGGCGAGACAGTCTCATGTCGAGACCTCATTGGGTTTCGTTGTCATAATGCGGTACAGCTCTGTGTCCTTGGGAAAACGGTCTACGAAGGGCAAAATTACGTTGCCATAGAACAGCAGCCCCTCACCTTCGCCGGAATGAGTGACATAGGAAAGCTGGTGGGGGCTGATGTTGAGCTGCTTGGCGAGGATTTTCCGATCTCCCGCCGCCTGATTGAGCATATAGATGAAGTCCGAGTTTTCCAGGATATTGGAGATTTCCGGGCTTGCCAGGAGGTCCTTGCTGTTCTGTGTGATGCCGGTGGGGATGCCGCCCCATTTTCTGAATCGTTTCCAAATCTCCACGCTCCAAGCCGCCAGCTCACCTTTCAGCAGCAGATGGAACTCATCGACATAGTAGCGGGTAGTCTTGCCCGCCGCCCGGTTGACGGTGACGCGGTTCCACACCTGATCTTGAATGACAAGCATACCGAGCTGCTTCAACTGCTTGCCCAGCTCCTTGATGTCATAACAGACGATCCGGTTGTTGATGTCCACATTGGTGCGGTGGTTGAACACATTCAGACTGCCGGTGACATAAATCTCCAGCGCCGTGGCGATGAATTGAGACTCCTTTTCCTCCTGTGCCCGGAGAGCATCGTACAAATCCTCCAGGATGGGCATATTCTCCGGCTTGGGGTCGGTGAGATACTTCTGATACACCAGCCTCACACAGCGGTCGATCACCGTTTTCTCCACCGGCTGTAATCCGTCCTTGCTGCCTACCACGATGTCGCAGAAGGACAGCAGAAAGTCAACCTTCAAGGACAGCGGGCTTTCATCGTCCGAATAGTCCAAGTTGAGGTCCATAGGATTAACATACTGCCTGCTGGTGGGAGAAATTTTTATCACCTGTCCGTCCAGCCGCTGAACAAGGGGGTAATACTCTGCCTCCGGGTCAGCGATCAGAATGTCATCGTCCGTGACCAGGAACACATTCAGAATCTCCCGCTTGGCAGAGAAGGATTTGCCGCTGCCGGGGGTTCCGAGGATCAGGCCGTTGGGATTTTTAAGAGCCTTTCTGTCCACCATGATAAGGTTGTTGGAGAGGGCGTTCAGCCCGTAGTAAAGGGCCTCCTTCCCGCTCTGGAAAAGCTCCTGGGTGGTGAAGGGCACAAAAATAGCGGTGCTTGAAGTAGTCAGGCCCCGCTGAATCTCAATCATGTTGTGTCCCAGGGGCAGGGAGGACATGAGGCCCTGCTCCTGCTGGAAGTCCAGCCGGGTAAGCTGGCAGTTGTATTTCTGCGCGATGCTGGATGCCTGGAACACATTGTTGTCAAGCTGCCGCTGGCTGTCCGCTGTGTTCACAATCAGGAAGGTGACGAGGAACATCCGTTCATTCCGGCTCTGAAGGTCTTGCAGCAGCTTTTTCGCCTCCAAGCCATAGGTAGCGAGATCGGAGGGGAGAATGTCCATGTCATACCCCGCGCGGACTGCCTTTTTCTGTTCCTCGATCTTGGCCCGGTCCAGGTCAGTGATTTTCCGTTTCACCGTCTTGATGGCCTTGATCTGGTCCACAGACTGGATATGGAGGCTGACGATCTGGCTGGATTCCATGTCCAGAAAATCCGCTAACATCCGGTCATTCAGTTCCGGGGCCAGGATTTGCAGGAAGCTCACCGCGCCGAACATCTTCCCCATGCGGAACATCCGCCCATTTTTGAACTCAAAGGAGCTGGGGGCGATGAAGTCCTTGGTGGACAGCCCGGAGGGGGCCAACCAGTCCCAAGAGAAACGAAAGGGGTCCTGGCCGTCCATATGGAAGATGCCGTGGAGCAGATGCAGCCGCTCCATACCATTCATGGGGGAACAGGCCACGCCCAGGCGCTTGAAGTTGTTGATAACGTCCATCTCAATACGTTCCAGCCTGGGCTTGGCGGTTTTGATGTTGTTTGCGTCAATGCCGAAGGTGAGATACTTGGTCTTTGTCAGGCCGTTGTTTCCCTTGGCAAGCTGATTTTGCAGCATTTCCGAGTATTCGTCCCGCACATCGTTGAACTTGTCCGCCCGCAGGGGGATGACGATGCTCCGGGCATAGCCGTCCTGAGCGGTAGACAGATTCAGAAATGAGAGCTGAAAGCGGATGGAGCTGTCGAAGTAATTGAGGAAATCGGACCAGCCCTCGAAAATAGCGGTCTTATCCTCATTCTGACTGAGCTGGTAGTTGATGTCCTGGAACTGCACCGTCTTGGTGTAAAAGGTATCGGTGACGCGGCAAATGCCGTCCGGGTACATCCGCTGGTAGGGGATGCTGTCCTGGGCGGACAGCTCCTTTTTGTCCGTCCGTTTAGCTCTGGCAATAGCCGCCTCGACCTGCCGCTTGTCCTCATGGGAAAGGCGCTTACCGCCTTTCCGCCGGGCCGGGCGCTCCTGCGGCTCCGGTCCTTTTCCGAACAGACGGTGAATGAGCGTTTTGATTGCCGTAAACAATGCGATACACCTCCTTGTCTAACTGATCCTGCTGTTCCAGCGCGGCATAGAAGTTGTTGGTTTTATAGGGGCGCTGCTTGGGCCGGAAGAAGCAGACGTTCAAAATGTTGCGCAGTACCTTTTCCAGCGGTTGACCATGCTTTTCATAGACACCCAGCAGGAAAAAGGGGAGCATGACCAGCATCATGCACATCGCCGCCGAGCTGCTCCCCAGCGGCCTTTTCAGCAAAAAGAAAAGCGGGATACCAAGGACTGCGCCGCCGCCGAAACAGACCAGTTGCCGTTTTGTCAAATTGAACGCCATTTTGGTTTTTACTTTTGTCAGGTCCTTGGGGACCGGCACATAAGCCATTTTTTCACCTCAAATATAAATAAAAAATTTTTTGAAAATTTTTTGTTGAACAGTTCTATTGCAAAATGGGACGGATAATTGAAGATGCCGATGATTTCACAACTATTTTCTTGAAATTAAGCAAGCAAAAAAAGATTTCGTCCCAAAATAGGGAAATACAAGTTTTTCTCCTGCATATACTGAAAATAGATAAAAATACAAAGGAGAAAATTGTTATGGAAAATGTAATAGTTCTGTTCATTGTAGTGGTTGTTGTTCTTGGCGCTTGGTTCGTTATTCCGTATTACATAGCATTGTTCAAAAAAGATGTAAAAAAGATTAGGACAAGCGCATCATTCGCGTCTTTTGCTAAAGCTGAACAAGAAATTGAAAAGGAAACAGCCCAATCAGTAGGCCATGATTCCGAAAATACAAATGATGCAACAAGAAAAAATTAACCCAAAGAGATATTATTTTTCGCCTTAATTTTTTGCTGGGGTATAATCAGCAAAATTTTTGACCGTGTAAAAAATCCGCTTATTGTTTACCCACCGCTGTAAGTGCCGGGTGATAGGTGGGGCGCTGGGCCGGTCATAGACCATCACATAGGGGTCATAGCCCAGGCCCCGCAGAGTGTTCACCCGGTACAAGTCCTGCTCATGGGTGCTGCCGTAGTTGGTGAGGACATATACCCGCCGCCTGCGGTCACTCTTGATAGCGGTTAGCTCCACAAAGCGGCGGAAATAGCCGGTCAGGTCCACATTGGGGTCATCCCATGCGAAATGCACTGCCTTTGTCCGCACCCGGTTCAACAGGGCAACATTCTCCGGGGTAGTCAGGCGGATGTCCAATCCCTGGGAGAAATCCACATAGGCGCGGCTCTCCGCAAGCTGCAAAATTAGCTTCTCGTGGTCCGGGCAGGCCAGCAGATTGGCGTCCAAGAGCTTGATCTCCCGCTGCCCGTCCCAAAACTCTGACAGGTCGGCCACCTGATGGCTCCGCCGTCCTTCTTTGCCGGAAACTATGCAGAATCCGCAGGCTCTCGGACAGCCACGGGTCAGAAAACCGTAGGCAGTATCGGGAAATTGCGGATATAGGGAGTAGTCCGGGCGCTGATGCTCCACCGCATCCGGGAGGTCCGGCCCTGGGCCGTAGCCGGTGCCGCCCCGGATGATCTGTCCGGCGTTGGCTATGTAGATGCTGTCCTTGGAGTAGGTGTCGGTGAACACTTTGCTTTTGTAAACGAGGTCATACCAGCCCTCCGGTCTCCACATCTCCACCGAATTACCCAGCCCTTTGTGGTAGGCGGACAGTTTCATCAGACAGAGGTTAGGCCAGTTGTGGCCGTCCACGTCTACCAACCCGATTTTCACGCGCTGCCCCCCTTCGGATGACAGCCTCTCCCGCATCACCGCTCTCCTTTATCCGCTTTCTTCTGCCTGGGAGACTTGTCCCGATTCTGAGCAGGCGGCTCCGCCGTCCTCGTTGTGTTCTGAAGGGCCTCACGCACAGAGGGCCGCGTCTTTTCGCTACGGGCGGCAAGCAGCTCCATCACCCGCTGATACTCGCCCAGGACGGCGGTGTGGAGGGCCTGCCGCATCTCCGATGTGGTGGGAAAACAGATGTCGTGGTACTCGCCCTTGCTGTCCTTCCTGTCGGGCATCGCCACAAAAGCGCCGTTTTCCCCCTCCATGATCTTGACGCCCTTGACAGCAAAACAGCCGCCCAGCGTCACACTGGCAAAGGCCAGCAGATTTCCGTCCTCCTTCGAGGGGTAGACCCGCACATCCACATCCAGCTTGGCGGGCTGGGGGGAGCTGGTCTCCTGGGGCATATTCTCGCTCATAACAATTTCCTCCTTCAATCAAATTCAGTGCGCCGAAAATACACTTTTGGCGAGGCTCCCTGTCTTAAACAGGGTAAAGCACAGCAGCACCGTATATCCCATGCACGTCCAGATGGCGGCGCTGATGTCATCGCTGACAGAGATGTTCTGTACCAGCACCGCATAAATCGCCACACAAACCATAATCAAAAACGCCTGGAATCCCAGGGCGAACAAAGATTTAAGGTAGTTCTGGCCCATGCCGCCCCACTCCTTGCCCAGCATCGCGGCCATAGGGATGGGGGCCACGCTGGTGACTAAATAGATTTCCAGCATCCGGCCATAGGTGATGATGAAAATGCAGATCGTCAGCGCCCACATGGTAATACCAACGAACAGGGATTGAAACCACAGGCCGAACAGCGGTCCCAGCTCCATTTCCATCAGCCGTTCCTCCATGTCGGGCATGACGCTGTTCAAGTCAATGCTGGTATTTCCGATAATGATGCCGGACGCCTGATTCACTACGCCCTGCGCCACATCGAATATTCCCATCACAATCGTCCAGGTGTTGGAGACAATAAGGATGGCGCAGGCAGTTTTGAATATCCATTTGAAAAATACTGCTGTCTCCACGTCATGGAAATTATTTTTATCCATGAGAATCTGCACCAGCTCCAAAGTCATTACAAAGGCCAGGATCACCCCGGCCACCGGCAGCACCACATTTTGGGAAAGATTTTGCACCATATTGAAGATGCCGCCGTTCCATGCCTGGGGTGTCATGCTCACCTGGGTGGAGATTTCTCCCACCTTCTCATTCACGCCATCAAACATCCCGGACAGATTACTCATAATACCGCTGACCAGAATTTCTTTGAGCCATTCTGTAATGGCGTCCCACAGAAAATCCATAGAGGTTTCTCCCTCCTTTCAACGCCCCTCCCGCCTGGGACGGGAGGGGCAGAGATAAGCCGGGTCAATCAGCTGAACAGCCCGGAGAGCAGGGGGACCAGGGTGGTGCCCAGCAGGATAATGCCTCCTCCGGCCATGAGCTGCTTCATGCCCTGGCTGCGGGCGCCAGGGTTATCGTTGCCGTAAGCCTCCAGCAGATTCACCGCGCCCCACACGCCCAGGCCAGCGCCCAAGGCAATCACAAGGGTTTTCAAAACGTCGATTGCAGACTGAAAAAATGCCATAAGTACCTCCGAAAAATTTATAGATTTTGAAGGCACATTTTCCCCTTTTGTTATCCCGCCCGATTCGGTTACTCCGGGTCAGCGGGTCCAGTGTCCTCCGATACGTCTACCTCGTACACATCATAGACCTCGGTGGGCTTGGGTTTGAGCTTCGTAGATAGAAAACGCTCTAAGTCGAAAGCGTTTTTCTTATCGCAGTCGGCCAGGAACTTGTAATTGGGGTGGCGCGTTATATCGAATTTATCCGATAGGAACGGTCTGACGCCCCGCAGTTGCAGGATGCACTTGCCGCCGTCCAATACGGCCAATTCGTCCACATCCATGAGGGCTTTCCCCAATTTCTGATAATTCAGCGAATGGGAGACCTCACGGCCACGGCTCTCGCCGGTGTTGAATGTATCAATGGTCTCTTTCCCCAGGCTGGCAGACAGCTCCTTCAGCGTGGTCGGCTCCTTGCCGCCCAGGAAAATAGAGCAGTCGCAGTTGCCAATGATGGTGTCGGCGTTGTCCCGATAGATTGCTTTGAGCTGGCTCTGCGCTTGCAGCACCAGACAGGCGGAGATTTCCCGGCTACGGATGGTAGCCATGAGCTTTTCCAGCTTGGGAATCTGCCCGATGTTGGCGCACTCGTCTATGAGGCATCGCACATGGACCGGCAGACGGCCTCCATATACATCGTCCGCCTTTTCACACAGGAGGTTGAATAGCTGGGAATAGCACATGGAAATCAGAAAATTAAAGGAATCGTCTGTGTCGCTCATAATGAGGAACAGCGCCGTTTTCCGATCTCCCAAGGTGTCCAACTCCAGCTCGTCATAGGCGGTAACGTCCCGTACCTCGGCAATATCAAATACCGCCAGCCGCGCACCGCAGCTCACCAGGATCGACTTCGCTGTTTTGCCGGCGGCTAATTTATATTTGGCATATTGACGCACTGCAAAGTGATTGGGATTCTTCTGTGCCAATTCCTCAAACATCAGGTCCACCGGATTTTGAAATTCCTCATCATCCTCCCGGACCTCCATCGCGTTAATAAACTCAATGAGGGTGGAGAAGTTTTGTTCCTCCACCGGGGCCTCGTAGTGGATGTACCCGATGAGGGCGCAGTAGAGCAGCGTCTCAGCCTTGGTCCAGAACTCGTCACCGCCTTTTTGCTCCCCTTTTGTATTGGAGATCAGGGTCGTGACCAGTTTTAAGATGTCTTTTTCGCTGTGAATGTACGCAAAAGGATTGTAGTGCATGGACTTCTTAAAGTTGATCGTGTTGAAAATCTTGATCCTATACCCGTTGCGCCGCAGGAGATTTCCGGTGTCGATCACGATGTCCCCTTTTGGGTCAGTGACTACGAACGATACCGGATAGGAACTTGACGTACACTGCATGAGGTTTGGCTTCAAAAAAAACCTCGTCTTGCCGCTGCCGGAGCCGCCAACAATCAGCACATTTTTGTTCCGGGCGGTCTTGGGGTCCTTGGGGCGGCTGTTCATGGTAAGCCGTTCCGTCTGCGTCAGAATGATGTTGTCCTCGAACTTGGGGGCGATATACGGAGCGATGTCCTGGGGACTGCCCCAACGTGCGGAGCCATACTCCATATTTCGGCGGTATTTCTTGGCGTTCTTGCTCTTGACGTAGACCGCCAGCCGGAGGGCCGCGCCGCACAGCAGCCCTACCAGCAGATCAGCGGGGTGAAAGCTGGGGTAACTGTTTTGAAACGCGGTGGAGATACCGTCCAAAAGATGCAATATTTTTTGAGATGTGTCCGCCCCCTCCGCCAGCCGCCACGCCTGCCCCAGCTTGGTGGCGTACAAGCCAATCACCGCATAGGGCAAATTGGGCAGTACATATTTCTTGATGCTGATCTGCACTACCGTTCCAGCTCCTTCCGCTTTTCCCGGTTGACAACGGTATTCTTCACCAGCTCCTTGAAGCTGGCCAGCCGTTGCAGCACCGAGGGCCGGGAGGCTTTACGCACCTTTTTCCCGGCGTACTCATTAAAGGCGGAGGTCAGGGCATCGGCGTCTCTGCTCTTGAAGAAGATCAGGAACTTGGGCGGGTCGCTGCTCTTGTCCCGCTTGATGGCATAGTCCACGCCATATTTCCGGGCGATGCGGTCAAACTCCCGAATGGACGGGTCGTTGATCTCAATATTGGACACACCCTGATTCTGCCCGATGAGCTGCTTCACCGTCTGCTTGCCGTGGGGGGTCACGGGACTGGCCCGGCTTTGCTGTTTCTGGTGCTTGACCTCCCTTCTGTGGGCCATGTACTTGGCAATCGCCGCTTTGAACATCCGCCCGGTCAATTTACTGCCGTTCACCATCAGGGTCAGAGTTTTGTTCTCCACTTCCTCCTGCATGAAAAATCACCTCTCTTTTTCCCGGTTTTTCTGCCGGTACTGTAAATATTCGTTCCAGTCCTTGCCCCGCGCTGGGGTATGGACGGCCACAGAATAGCCCTTTTGGGTGTATTTCTCCTTCATCCGCTCCGCCGCCTCCCGGCCCGGTCCGTCCGCGTCCAGGCACAGGTCAATGCGCCGGAGGTTGGGATTTTCCCGGAGATAGGTGTCCAGCGGACCGTCATAGAGGCAGCACAGCGCCACGGCACTGCCTTTCACGCTGCGGTGCAGTGTGCAGTAGCTCATCAGATCAATGGGAGCCTCGAAAACGAACACCCGGAGCTGCTTGGCATCACAGGGGAGCCGGAACGCCACCTCTTTGTCGCTGCCGGGAACGCCGCCCCGGAACGCCGCGCCGTTCAGATCGTAGGTGCCGCGCTTGGCGGCGAACACCGGCTTGCCCTCGTCATTTCTGCCGACAAAGACGCAGTTATGGTACTGCGCATCCTCATACAGCAGCCCCGCGCCGATAAAATCCTGGATGACCTGGGGCGCGATACCCCGTTTTTGAAGATAGGCGGTCACACGGCGGTTATCGCCGTTCGGCGGCGGGAGGGCAAAGGAGGGGACC
>OFFB01001967.1_pt1 | contig 10489 bp, 6 predicted proteins | sample 1521281 | NCBI WGS metagenome assembly OFFB01 (sample SAMEA3504109, study PRJEB24116) | mouse gut metagenome | biome: mouse gut; feature: mouse-associated habitat; material: faeces | place: Denmark | collected 2011
GAAAAGAAAATATTATTTGTAATATTTTATATGAATGTTAAAGGGAAATGCTCTAAAGTATTACGCGTTAAAGAATGCAGCTTGTATTTGTCTATGAGCAAGGCAACCTTTCTGCGACTTGTTCAAAGAGGGGAACTTCCCAAAGGCACTAAACTTTCACCACGCTGCACAGTATGGAAAGTAGAAGATTTAGACAAGTTTATAGAAAGCAAAAATGTAAATGAGGAAATATGAAAAGCGGCTATTTCCCCATATACAGAAATATCTTTGAAACAGAGCTTGTGAAAAAGCCAAACTCTTGCTTACTTTATATTTGGCTGCTCAAGGAAGCCAGCTATAAAGACAAAGAGATCATTTCTTTTAATGGGAAAAATATTGAGATAACATACGGGCAAGTGGTTTTCGGACTTACGCACTGGGTTATGAAAACGGGTTTATCAGAAATGAATTTAAGAACTTCTCTTGCATATCTTGAAAAAAATAATTTTATCAAGAAAGAAAGTAATAATAAATTTTCCATTATTACAATTTTCTCTTTATTGGAACATAGAAAATATGTAAGAGACTGTAATAATGAGGAAAATATCTCTTATATAGAAACAGTACAGGGAACAAATGAACTAACAGACCTTCTAACAGTCAAACTAACAGCCCCTTCAACAGACCCTATAAATACTATAACCACTTATAATAACAGTAAAAATAAGTCAATAAAAGAAAGCTCCCAACAAGCAAATCAACAGACCTATCAACAGGCAAACTATCAACAGTCTAATAATATAATAATTAAAAATAATATTAACACACCTGAACACCATTCAAAAAATAGCGGTGTACTGTGTCTTTATGAAAAAATAACAGAGTTATACAACAATATCCTTTCAGAGTATTTGCCAAAAGCAACTATGTTATCAGACAAAAGAAAAAGGCTTATAAAAGCAAGATGTGAAGAAATTATAAAAAGAGAAAAAGTTATAAACGCCATTTCAGAAAGAGGCTTAACGACAGAGGAAGCATTGCTTTTATATTTTGAAGAATATTTTGCAAAAATAAAATCAAATCCTTTTCTTCTGGGCAAAGTGGAAAGAAACGACGGACAGCGACCTTTCAAAGCAAGTTTTGAATGGATTTTGAAAGAAGATAACTTTTTGAAAATTATTGAGGGATATTATGACAGATAAGCAGTTAATCAATGAAGATATAAAGTTGAATGAAAAACGATTAGAAAATGAGGAAAATTTTATAAATGCATTGCTGTGCGGCGTACTCTGCAAAACAGCCAAACTTGAGGACGGCTTTGCAATATGTCCTTTACAGTTCTTACAAAAGGGAACAGACACTTATAAATTAGGGCATACCATGCTGGAGCTGGACAAGGCGGGGATTGAAATAACAACCGATACAATGGCAGATAAAATAAAACAGCTTTACAAAGATTTTGACATTGCCAAGATTGGAGAAGTTTTTTCAGTTTATGGCAATGAAGACGCAATAAAGCATTTTGCAAAAATGGCATTCCGTGAGGCAATAAAAAGGCAGGCACTGCCGGAAGTTTATACTATTTTGAAAGAATGCAAAACATACGGAGAAAATATCGACACAATAGAAAAATTGCTTGGTCAAGTAAAAAATAATTTAGAACAAGGCAGTGTGAGCAATGCCTGTGTAGGGGCGATATATAATACTATTCTTGCAGACATTCTCAGCAACAAAGTACAAAAGCCCTTATCAACAGGCTATAAAAAGCTTGACAGTGTCCTCAAAGGGGGCTTTGCAAAAGGTGAGCTGATAGTTTTAGCCGCCCGTCCAGGCTGTGGAAAAACAGCCTTTGCCACTTGTCTCGCTTGTAATATTGCAGAGCAGGGGAAACAAGTTTTATTTATCAGCCGGGAAGTAAAAGATATTTCCCTTGTTCAAAGAATGATAGCCAGAAGAGCTAAAATTGATAACAGGTATTTCAGAGAGGGGGCAGACCATCTGCGAAAAATAAAAGACAGAATTGCAGGGGAACAAGCATATTTTGAAAACTTGCCTTTGCAGATAGTTGAAAAGTCAACTGTCCCCATGACGGCAAAAGAAGTGAGAAGAATTGCAAGAAGCATAAAAAATATTGGCTTTGTTGTTATTGACTATTTGCAGCTTCTCAACAGCGAAGAGAAAAACCAAAACAGAGAAAGACAAATAGCAGAAATGACACGGGAGCTGAAACAGTTGGCTCTTGATTTGGATATTCCCGTTCTTTTACTGAGCCAGCTAAACAGAAGCATAGAAAATGCCAACCGCTTGCCCCAGCTGTCAGACTTGCGGGAAAGCGGAGCAATAGAACAGGATGCCGACATAGTGATTTTCATTCATACCGATAAAGCAGACTTATCACAGCAAGTAACATATACAGAAATGATAGTCGCTAAAGGACGTTCATCAGGAACAGGCATTGCCTATTTCCAATTTGAAAAGCCTTTCTCAAATTTCATTGAAACAGAAAAAAGAATAACTGAACAAAAAGAAGAAAAAACAGGCTTATTTTTTTGAATGAGAAAACACTCCCTCGTTTATTGCATTTTTCTCAGTTATAGAGTTTTATAAAATTCATTTTGGCGATTTTGCATTTTATAAATTTTTATAAAATTCATTTTGGCAATTTTGCGTTTTATAAAGATTATCCTCTAAAAATATCAATATATTTTCCTAAAGCAAAAATTCTGTTTCTATTATTTCCTGTTATTTCCTGCAAAATTCCTGCATCAACAAGCTGCTTTAAGCTTTTATCCACTGTTGATTGTCTGTTTTCTGTTATGCTTTGAATATCTTTGCTTGATTGAATAGGATTACTATAAAATGTTCTTAAAATTCCTTGATGAACTTGAATTTTTCCTGAAAAACCAGAAAGTTGTCTTCTATATTCTTCAATCAGTGAAACTACTGCTTTAAATTTATTTTTCGCTGTTTGTGCTGTAAAAATAGTAGCTTCAAGGAAAAATTTAATCCAATATTCAATATCATTATTTAAGCGAACCCTATCAAGAGCTTCAAAATATTCTTTGCGATGTTTTTCTAAATAATCAGAAATATAAAAACATGGTTTTTCAAGACTATTTTTTTCCAACAAATAAAGAGGAATTAAAAGCCTGCCAATTCGTCCGTTACCGTCTAAAAATGGGTGTATTGTTTCAAACTGATAATGCAGTAATGCTATTTTTATGAGATGAGGAAGAGGGTTGTCTTCATGAATGAACTTTTCAAAATCTGATAATAATTCAGGTAAATAAGAAACATGAGGGGGAACATAATATGCATTGTCAGGACGAGTTCCGCCAATCCAGTTTTGCGATGTCCTAAACTCACCAGGAGTTTTGTATTCGCCTCTTGCTCCCTGTAATAAGATTTTATGAATTTCCCGAAGCAGACGGTTACATAGCGGAAATCCACCTTTGACTCTTTCTATACCGTAATTTAATGCACGAATATAGTTTTTTACTTCAATATAATCATTTCTTTTTTCTGGCAAAATATCTTCAATCGGTAATAAATCTTCTTCTATAGTTGTTTTTGTGCCTTCTATCCTGCTGGATTTATTTGCTTCATTGTAAATATGCATTGCAATATAAATTTCTATATCAGGAATTAACTCAGCAAAAGAATTAAGTCCTCCTAATTCAGCACTTGCTTTTTCAAGAAGTAAATTAATTTCTGGATTATCCCAGCCCCAAGCATGGTTTATTGTTGCAGGTAAAAACGCTTTATACCCATCATGCTTTGTAAAAGTTCCTGATTTAAAATCGTGAAATTTCATTTTATAATAATCTCTTATTGCTATTTAAACGGTTAAACAAACCTTATATAGTTTATATAGTATAATTCCATTTTTTTTTCAATCATGCCAAGCCTAGACAATAATTATAAAATTCCCTATACTTTTTAACTGCCTGTAACATATAAAAAGGGAAATCGGCTCTATGCAAAAAAGTCATTCTCAACCATTTTCTCACGAACTTTCCGAAGAAGATGTCAAGCTTCGTTTCATCACGCCTGCTCTTGAAAATGCTGGCTGGGACAAGCATAAGCAAATCCGCATGGAGTATTCCTTTACAGACGGGCGTATTTTTACGCAAAGTACAGGTTATAAGCGAGGCAAAGCCAAAAAAGCCGATTATGTGCTTTCGCATATTTCCAATCTCCCTTTAGCCATAGTGGAAGCAAAATCCAATACAAAAGGGCTGGGGGCAGGCATACAGCAAGCCCTTGAGTATGCAGAAATATTGGATATTCCTTTTGCCTACAGTTCCAATGGTACAGGCTTTTTAGAACATGACAGAACAACAGGCAAAGAGCGTGAACTTACCCTTGCTGAGTTTCCAAGTCCACAGGAACTTTGGGAACGGTTTAAAGCCTATAAAGAACTGACGCCCCAAAAAGAAGAATACATTACCCAGCCGTATTATTATCAGGTTGGAGGTAAAACTCCACGCTATTACCAGCGTATAGCCATAAATAAAACCATTGAAGCCATTGCCAGCGGGCAGAAACGTATTTTGCTTGTTATGGCAACAGGCACAGGCAAAACCTATACAGCGTTTCAAATTATTCACCGCTATCACAATCAAAATTCAAAAAGTAAAATTTTATTTTTAGCAGACAGAACAGCCCTGATAGACCAGACCCAAAGACAGGATTTCAAGCCTTTTGGGGATAAAATGCATAAAATAAGCAACCGTCAAATTGATACTGCCTATGAAATATATCTGGCTCTGTATCAACAGCTTGTCAATGAAAACGGTAATGACGCTTATCTGACTATTTCACCAGATTTCTTTGATTTAATTATTATTGACGAATGTCACCGGGGCAGTGCCAAAGAAAATTCTGAATGGCGGAAAATTCTGGATTATTTTTCGTCTGCAATACAAATCGGTATGACCGCAACGCCAAAGGAAACCGAAGATATTTCCAATTCCACGTATTTTGGTGAGCCTGTTTATACGTATAGCTTAAAGCAAGGCATTGAGGACGGCTTTTTAGCTCCGTACAAAGTAATCCGCATTGGCTTGGATAAAGACCTTGAAGGCTGGCGACCAGAAAAGGGACAAACCGATGTCAACGGCGTTGTTATTGAGGACAAAGAATATAATCAAAAAGATTATGATAGAAATATTGTTATCGACGACCGCACCCAAATTGTTGCCAAACGTGTCAGCGAATTTTTGAAACTGACAAACCGTTTCCACAAAACCATTATATTTTGTTGTGATATAGACCATGCAGCCCGTATGCGTTATGCACTTTGCATGGAGAATGAAGATTTAGTGAAAGAAAATCACCGCTATATCACACAAATCACCAGTGATAATCCTGAAGGCGTTGCCCTGCTGGACGATTTTATTGACGAGGAAAGCAAATATCCTGTTATCGCAACCACTTCAAGCCTGCTTAGCACAGGTGTAGACTGCAAAACCTGCCAGCTTATTGTTCTGGATAAGCCCATAAACTCCATGACAGAATTCAAGCAAATTATTGGGCGTGGAACACGGGTAACAACAAAATACGATAAATATGCTTTTACAATTATGGATTTTCGCAATGTTACACGGCTTTTTGCTGACCCAGAATTTGACGGCAAGGCAGATGTCATTCTTGAAAAGAAAGACATAAACGCACCACTGACAGAAGATACCATAGAACCAGTTTTCACTTCTGTTGACCCAGATGATTTTTTAGAAGATGAAACAGACAACGCAAGCTCTTTTATCAACCCAGATCCCTTAGCTCCTAATGCACCGACAAATTATAAACCACACATCAAAGGCGTTGAGTTTCGCATATTACATGAACAGCTTTTACAGTATGATAAAGACGGAAAACTTACCACTGCAAGCATAAAAGATTTTTCAAAACGCAACATTTTAGGCGAATACGCAACACTGGACGCCTTTATTACCGCTTGGAACAAAGAAGAGAGAAAACAGGCAATTATTGAGGAGCTGGAAGAGCAGGGCGTGCTTTTTGATACGTTACGCACTCTTGCCAATAGACCAAACCTTGATGATTTTGACCTTATTTGCCATATTGCCTACGATAAACCTCCGCTTACCCGCAAAGAACGAGCCGAAAATGTGCGTAAACGTGGATATTTGCATAAATATTCTGGCGTTGCCTTGAAAGTGATAGACGGCTTGCTGGAAAAATATATGCATGAAGGCTTGCTGGAACTGGAAAATTTAACGGTGCTTTCCAATGAACCGTTCCGCCAATTTGGCTCAGCTCAAAAAATAGCCAGTTATTTTGGCGGACGGGAAGGGTATTTACAAGCCATAAAAGAGTTAACAGACGAAATCTACGCTGCATAACAGAGGAAGGAAAATGAGTTTAAGTAATTTTGTCAAACGCCTACAGGATATTATGCGTAAGGATGCAGGTGTTACTGGCGACGCACAACGCATAGAACAAATTGTTTGGCTTTTGTTTTTAAAAGTATACGACACGCAGGAAGCAAAATGGGAATTTGAACGTCCTGAGTATACCTCTCTTATTCCTGAAAATTTGCGTTGGCGTTCCTGGGCTGTTGACAATCGTGACGGGAAAGCGCTCACTGGAGACAGCCTTTTAACCTTTGTAAATAATGAACTTTTTCCTGCCCTCAAAAATCTTCCTATTGACGAAAACACGCCTCTTTCTCAGGTCATTGTCAAAAATGCTTTTGAAGACAACTATAATTACATGAAAAGTGGTACCTATTTGCGTCAGGTCATCAACATTATCAATGAAATTGACTTTGACGATTATCAGGAAAGGCATGCTTTTGGCGAGATTTACGAAACTATTTTAAAATCATTGCAAAATGCCCGTAATGCAGGGGAATTTTATACTCCTCGTGCAGTAACGGATTTTATTGTAAAAATGGTCAAGCCAAAACTGGGCGAGAAAGTAGCTGATTTTGCTTGCGGTACCGGCGGTTTTTTGACTTCTGCCCTCAAAGAACTGGACAGTCAGGTAAAAACCGCTGAAGACAGAAAAACTTATTATCAATCTATTTATGGTATTGAAAAGAAAACACTCCCTTTTCTTCTGTCCATTACCAATATGTTTCTGCATGATATTGACAATCCGCAAATTCTGCACGCCAACTCTTTGGAAAAGAATGTCCGCAATTACACAGATAGTGACCGCTTTGATATTATTCTTATGAATCCACCTTACGGCGGAAGTGAAGATGAAAGTATCAAACAAAACTTCCCCAGCACGCTTCGAAGCAGTGAAACAGCAGATTTGTTTATTTCTGTGATTATGTACAGGCTCAAACAAAATGGACGTGCAGCTGTTATTTTGCCGGACGGCTTTTTGTTCGGCACGGACAATGCCAAATACGCAATCAAGGAAAAACTCTTTGCGGAATTTAATGTGCATACCGTCGTCCGCCTGCCCAATTCCGTTTTTGCGCCCTATACGTCCATAACCACCAATATTTTGTTTTTTGAAAAAACAGGGGCAACGGAAAAAACATGGTTTTACCGTTTGGATATGCCCGCAGGCTATAAAAACTTCTCCAAAACAAAACCCATGAAACTGGAACATTTTGCACCCGTGACAGACTGGTGGGATAACAGGCAGGAACAGGAACAGGACGTATTTTATCAGGCAAAAGCCTATACAATCGGCGAAATCAAAGCCCGAAATTACAACATAGATTTATGCGGCTACCCCCACGAGGAAGAAGAAATCCTCCCGCCCCATGAACTTATCCACACCTACCAAGAAAAACGGGCAAGCCTGAATGCTGATATTGATAAAATCTTAGCCCAGCTCACCGAACAATTAGGCATTGCGAGATAAAATATGACACCCCAAGAACTCAAAAATTCTATCCTGCAATGGGCAGTACAAGGTAACCTTGTTTCTCAAGACCCAAACGACGAACCCGCAAAAATCTTGCTTGAAAAAATCAAAGCGGAAAAAGCCGAACTTGTAAAACAGAAAAAAATCAAGGCAGATAATGATAGCTCAACTATTTTCAGAGGACAAGACAACCTTTTCTACGAAACAACCGGCACCGAAACCAAATGCATACAGGACGAAATCCCCTTCGACATTCCCGACAGCTGGGAATGGGTACGGTTAGGGGAGATTTCAAAAATTATTCATTATGGTTATACAGCGTCAGCTTCACCAGTTGGAAATGCAAAACTATTAAGAATAACCGATATTCAAAATAATAAAGTTAATTGGGATACTGTGCCTTTTTGTAATATTACAGAAAAAAATCTTTTATCCTATCAGCTTGTAAAAAATGATATTGTTATTGCAAGGACAGGAGGAACAGTCGGAAAATCTTTTTGTATTTTTGAAAAGCTACCATTATCTGTTTTTGCTTCATATCTTATAAGAATAAAACTTTTACTTGAAGATACCGTTGACTATATTTTAACTTATTTAACTAGCCCTTGTTATTGGACACAGTTAGTAAACTCAACATCTGGAACAGGTCAACCAAATGTTAATGGTCAATCTTTATCTTTATTATTAATCCCTCTCCCCCCACTTGAAGAACAAAAACGTATTGTGAAAAAGGTGCAAAGCCTGCAGCCGCTCATAGCACAATACGCAGAAGCGGACACAGCCTTGCAGAATCTGGAAAAATCCTTTCCCGAAAACCTGAAAAAATCCCTTTTGCAGTGGGCAGTACAGGGCAAACTTGTGCCCCAAGACCCGAACACCGAACCCGCCAAAATTCTGCTTGAAAAAATCAAAGCGGAAAAATCCGAACTTGTAAAACAGAAAAAAATCAAGGCAGATAAAGCCCCCTCACACATTTTCAGAGGAGAAGACAACCTCTTCTATGAAACAATCGGCAATACTACAACTTGTATACAAGACGAAATCCCCTTCGACATTCCCGACAGCTGGGAATGGGTACGGTTAGGGGAAATTTCAAATTTTGGCGAATGTATCTCTGTTTCTGCCAATGAAATAGAAAATGATTTATGGGTGTTAGATTTAGAAGATATAGAAAAAAATACAGGAAAAATTCTTCAAAAGAAAACTAAATTATCAAATCCGTTTTCAAGTACAAAACACCTTTTTTTTGCCAATCAAGTTTTGTACGGCAAACTACGACCTTATTTAAATAAAGTTGTGGTTGCTACAGAAAATGGCTGTTGTTCATCAGAAATCTTACCTATTTCCTTTTGGGGTAATATAAATAACTATTATGCTCAATTAGTTCTTTCATCACCTTTTTTAGTTGATTACGCAACAAAAAAATCTTACGGAACGAAAATGCCAAGATTAGGAACATCCGACGGGAAAAAAGCATTGTTCCCTCTCCCCCCGCTGGAAGAACAAAAGCGCATAACCCAAAAACTGGAAAACCTCAAAACCCTGTGCACCGAACTGGAAAGGGAGTAGGAGAAAATGTTTAACAAACTTAACTACTATAAAAATTTAAGTATATTTTTTATTATAGCTTATTTTGATAACATCAAAATAAAGCTTCCTTCTTTTATTTTTTATCTAGGATATTTTTTATTTGTTTTAGAATTAATTTACCCAATGGATTTTTTTACTTTTTTTCATCCAGAACCTTCAACCAACACCCAAAATTCTATAATTACAATTATCATAGGAGGAATAGCCGTCATCGGCATTATATCAAGTTTATTTTGGACAACTTTCAGTTCTATTCATACTACAAAATTTATCAATGCAGCTGAAAACATAAGAAATTTATATCAAAAACTTATCCCTTATTCTCAAAGTATTTTAAATGTTGCCTTTTTTATTATTTATTCTATTATATTAATATGTTATTTTATAACTGGCAATAATAATAATCACTTTTTTATCCAATGGATTTTACTTCTTATTTTTATTATAATTTATTTTTCGTTGTTATCATATTTGGCAATTTATTATTCAAACAACTTAAATATGCAAAAATTACTAATCAATAATATTTACAAATCGTTTAACAGATTAATTTATAAATCTTTCCAAGACAATAAATTTCAAGAAAAAATCAAACAAGCAACTTTAGAAAACGTTAACTGCTTAAAAAGCTTTTGGGAGGCTGATAAAAACTTACAATCAGGACAGCTTACCAATAACTTATATAACTACTTACTTCAAAACAATAATATTATTGAAGCCTATTGGAACATAAAAGAAAAAATTTATTACAAATCAAATTGGTATGACCGACAAAATGTTTTTTCTTCTGTTTATCATATTGAACAAGATCATATAAATACACATCGAGAAATTATATATGATAATTTTGAAATATTTATTTTATCTAACAATCTAGAATTTATAAATATATTTTTCCAGAAAAATGAATTTGAAAAAGTTAACAACTATATAATTCTATGTCATAATCTTTGTAAAGTAAATATCAACCCTACAGAATTTTGTCTATTATTACAAATTGCAAATTATTTGAAAAATAAAATTATAGAAAAATATAATGAAGAATCAGCAAAAAATCAATTAAATGATT
>OFFB01001970.1_pt1 | contig 10486 bp, 10 predicted proteins | sample 1521281 | NCBI WGS metagenome assembly OFFB01 (sample SAMEA3504109, study PRJEB24116) | mouse gut metagenome | biome: mouse gut; feature: mouse-associated habitat; material: faeces | place: Denmark | collected 2011
CACGTACCGTGGCTTGCTGCATCTTTACCTATATGTTATTTCACGGACTTTGCAGTAAATGCAAAGTCCTAAGCTGAACTGTTACAGGCGTGCTGCTATTGGGAACAAAAAGAAATGACATACAAAACGGATTATGATAAAATATGTACAATAGCAGACAAATATCATATGAATATATGCTGCATTTTGAAAACAGGAGGAATTTATGAAAACGCTGTATGTGTCAGACTTAGATGGAACATTGCTGCGAAGTGATGCAAAAACTTCTGCGTATACGAATCAAGTGATTAATCAATTAACATCCAATGGGATGCTTTTTTCTTATGCTACGGCAAGATCATATCTAACAGCTACAAAAGCAACAAAAGGACTAAATGCCAAAATACCTATCATTACATATAATGGCGCTGTCATCTTGCAAAATGATACTTTTGATATTATTGCACAAAATGCATTTTGCCAAAATGAAAAAGATGAAATTTTAAATGAATTATTGCGTCGGGACATTTATCCTATTGTTTACGCTTACATATCTGGTAAAGAAAAATTCTCCTATCTTGTAAATAAATGTAATCGTGCTACAGCTGAATTCTTATCGACTCGCAAGGGGGATGTAAGAGATACACCTGTTGAATTTGATAGCGCGCTGGGATTCGGAGATGTTTTCTATTTCACTTGTATTGATGCATACGAAAAATTGGAACCACTATACATTGAATTTAAAGATAAATACCATTGTATTTTTCAAAAAGAAATCTATAGCGGGGAACAATGGTTAGAAATTATACCCAAAAGTGTTTCAAAGGCAAATGCAATTTTACAATTAAAAGAGAGTTTGGGAATTGATTACATTGTTGCGTTTGGTGATGGGAAAAATGACATTGAAATGTTTGAAATAGCGGATGAATCCTATGCCGTGGAGAATGCGGTAGACGAATTAAAAGCAATAGCTACCGGAATTATAGAAAGCAATGATTCTGATGGTGTAGCGAAATGGTTATATAATAAGTTCTGCGCGCATAGGGAAAAATCAGATTGAATATCCTGTCGAGTTATGGTAGTATTTCTTTGGGAATACCAAGATGGTAGGCGGTTAGTCCTCTACGGAGGGATGTGACCCTCCGATTACAATGTATCTTCGATACATAGAAACCCGCAAGGGAATCTGAGAAAGGAGGGCTGATGCGAATGCTGACGATAGAAGGGTTGATTTCAGTGCTTGGCTTATGTCTGACCTGTTTCGGTCTCGGATACGCCATCGGTAGCAAAGATAATAACAAGACACAAAAATAGCCGCCCACCCGACCAAAGGTTACGGCTATTTTGTGACTAAATAATCGGGCTAACCGTCTATCGGTAGCTCCTGCTTGGCATCTGTTGACGCAGATGTCCTTCTTTATGTTCAATATACCACAATCTCCAAAGTGCCGCAAGCATTTTTTAGTGGTTATCCGATTTGTTCCCTTTTTCGATTATTTAAACAAAACCTGTATTACCGCAAAGGAAGGAGAATGAAAATGGAACGCATGTTTTCAATATGGCGCATACAACGCGGCAATAAGTAATATTTTGCATTTGTAAAAAGCTTGGCAGGAATATAAATGTTTTCCTGTTTAGTACAGTAAATACAGGATTATATCTTCTTTATCATGTCAATACACCAATCCTCATATTTTCCTTGGTTTCCTTGTGCGTCCGTGTATTCATATACACCATCCAGGTGTAATTCGCCCACTGCCTGATAGCCTAATCTTTCATATAATCTTTTGGCTGCGGAGTTATCCGTTGGATTCACATCAAGTCCCAAATATGGAATTTTGTTTTCCCTGCAAAATTCTTCACACGCCAGTGCCAGACGGGAGCCGATGCCATAATTTCTTAAAGGTTCTATGATTAACAAGTCTATCATATCAGCACAGGTTTCATGATGCGTATATGCCATCACATCTTCTTTGTTATCTAATGACAACAGCACATACCCAACAGCAAAGTTATTGATAAAGGCACCGAAATAAACGGCTTTGCCGTCATTTTGCTGCTGGAATCTGTCAGTGTGTACGGAAACTTCGTTTTTAACCAACAATAAGCTGTCCAAATCATTTTCTTTTACAATCCGTATCTGGTACGATATAGAATTTATTTCATATATTTTTTCATTCATTTGCACATTTCTCCTTAGGATTTTGACTCTCAACAACACTAAAATGATAGCACACATCAAACTGAAACACAATACGCAGCATAAGTTTTATATCGACAGACGTAACAGTTCAGCCTTCGGCTTCCTGTTACAGGCATCAAGCCATGCATAACCACTTCGTTGGTGTCAAAGCCATGTGCCATGGCTTGATGCATCTCTACCATTACGCTATTTCACGGACTTTGCAGTAAATGCAAAGTCCTGGGCTGAACTGTTACCGACAGACCAATTGTTAGGATTAAAACCGCTTGACGGTGAGACATATATTCCTGAAAAACCAGCCACAAAAGAGTTTTGGAACCGAAAACTGGAATACCTTTTGCGGACGCGAAAGAGTTATTGGAACGATGACTATGCCCGTTTTCTTATTTCACAGGTTTGGAAGATTCACATTTTTATGATGACTATGCATACCCCGACATTGATTCAATGTATTTACAGCCTGACAATGTAGCAGAAAAAATAATAGAAATACTAAATATCTGATTGACAGGAAATGAGGGATAAAGGATGAATGAGACAGTTTTTACCCCTAATATGGAATTACCAATTGATAAATAAATGCAATTGGAACGGATAATCCCAGTTCAATGACAAACTCTTTTGGTTTTCTATACAGGATAATTACGCCAATGAACCATGTAACAACTTCCATAAGATTGTACACATAAAATCCTTGTGTGAGCGAAAATGCCTGAGCGAATAATACGCCAATAATTGCACTGGATATGATAATTGCAATAACGCCTTCTCCCTTTGCATACCAACATAAATATGCCATAAAAAACGTCGCGAAGGAAATCATTACCCACATCATCATATAAGCCTTTGGCAAGAAGCCTAAGACATAATTACAGTAGAGATAATAGCCTGCCAACATACTTATAAAGAACAAGAAGGTGTTGATTGAAGCCCTCAAAGGCGATTTTGAATATATAGAAATACATGCTGCCAATAAAATCCATATCGCTAATCGGCCAAAATAGTTTCTAAGATCGAGTTGTTGCATCAACAATGGGAATATATTGCTTGGCGAACCATCAATCCATTTCTGTAATACGCCAAGAGCAAATCCAAACAGAACCACGGCTATGGTTACGACCATCTGCATTTTAAAAGAAACGCCTTTTTCGGGTGTTCTAATTTTTTCAAGAAATGATTTCAATTTTTTTACCTCAACTTCGCTTTTTTAGTTTCCCTTGAGATGCTCTCCCCACAGGGCATGATGAATCCAGATAAATGATGCTGTATATCATGAAAAAATGAGGGAAACAAATCTATAAAATATTATAACACATAATATACGGGAACTGGTAAACTGATTGAAATTTTTCAAAAAACAATTTATAGCACTGCCATTTCTCATTGACAATAGTATTCAAAAAGCGACTAAGAACAGAAAGCGGGGAAAGAAATAGATATAGACGAATTACAAAGCTATTATCCATATGAATACAAGATAGAATCAGACTGAAAACAGTAGCTGTAAATCCTGTACCGTCCTATGTGGGAAAAGAGGGATAAAGGATGAATAATAATCATTGTTTTTTACAGAAAGGCAGTATATAATTTCTCTATAAGAAAAGAGCTGGAATTTCTGTAATGTAGAGGAATTTCAGTAAAACAAGTATTTTTATATAAAAGAAAGAAGAAAAAGAAACATGAAACTTTGTATTGCAACTGCTCCATGCAGAGTCTGAGGGGACTGCATGGAGGAATCGCATCAAGCGGAAATCCTCAGGCTTTGCTTCTGTTTTTAACACGACAAAAACGAAAAGGAGCAAAGAAATGAAAATTTTGAAGAATAATAAAGAGTTATATCAGTCAATTTATGAGCTAAGAGACTTTCTGATGCTTTGGAGCACCCAGAGCATCTCCCAGCTTGGCAGCAGCATTACCGCATTTGCGCTGACATTATGGCTATATGAGAAGACGGGATCTTCTCTAAGCACAGCCGCACTCACCATCTGTTCCTATGTGCCGTATGTGCTGATGAGCATTTTTGCGGGCGCACTGACAGACCGGTTTAACAAAAAGAAAACAATGCTGGTCTGCGATGTGTTTGCGGCAGTTTGCACAGTGGTCATATTTGTATTGTTCCGGCTGAACCGTTTGATAGTATGGCATTTATATGTATTGAATGCAGTTTCAGGATTGATGAACACGGTGCAGCAGCCGGCTTCTGAAGTTGCCATGACGATCATTATCCCTGAAAAATATTATCAGAAAACAAGCGGACTTTGTTCGCTTTCAAGGTCGCTGCTGTCGATTTTAAATCCGCTGATTGCAACGGCGCTGTACGCGCTGGCAGGGCTGAACCTTGTCATTGCTGTCGATCTTGGGAGCTTTGCCATCGCATTTGTGACATTATTGTTTTTTATCAGAATCCCTGAAACAAAGGGTGCAGAAAGCGGAAGTGTCCTAAAGCTTGCAAAGGGAGGGATTCAATTTCTGCGAGAGAATCCCATGATTATGACACTGATTTTCTTTATGTCTGGTGTAAATTTGGTCGCATCTGCCTTCGATGCAACACTGCCCGGTTATGTGCTGCCCAATCCAAAGGGCGGCTCGTCGGTGCTTGGACTGGTTACATCCTGCGCCGGCATTGCCATGATTTTAGGCAGTCTGCTGGTCTCTGTTCTGCCAAAACCAAAGGACAGAGTGCGGGTAATTTATTTGACGATGCTGTTTTCGCTAGGCACCGAAAATTTCCTGCTGGCATTTTCCAGAGAGCCAGTTTTATGGTGTATAGGTCAGCTGATTGGTTGGATACTTGTGCCGGTTATGAGTGCGAATCTGGATGTGATTCTCAGGACAAATATTCCGGTAGATTTGCAGGGGCGTGTGTACGCCTGCCGCAACACATTTCAACTTTTTTACGATTCCAATCGGATTGTTTGCCGGCGGCTTTATGGTAGACAGGGTATGCGAACCGTTTATGAGCGCGTATGGTCATCTGTCCATGTTAAACGTATTGTTTGGCGCCGGCAAAGGTTCTGGCGCGGCACTCATGATGTTTCTTCTTGGTGTGAGTGGAAGTCTGATTTGCTTACTTACTGGGAAGAAGCTAAAGAAATATCATTATAATGAAACGTGATTGGTTGAATAGGGGCAGTCTTGCCCCTATTTTAATTTCTATAAAAAAATGAACCACAGTAAAAGTCGTGACGAATATAAGGTGAAAAGGACATTCACGATCGTGATAAAAAAGCCATTAAGCGGGCGTTCGAGTCAACGGGCAAGGGAGGTGATAAAAGTGAACGCAAGAGAGATTGAAAAATGTATTGATGCGTTCGGTACAGACATCTACAGATTCTGCCTAAAGCTCTGCGCGGACAAGGCGGACGCGGAGGACTTATATCAACAAACATTTCTAAAGGCGCTAGAGACGGAGTGGACACTTGACTGGGAGAGCAACCCGAAGGCATTGTTTTTCTCTCTGGCACATAATCTTTGGAAAAGCGACAGGAGAAAGCAGGCGCGGCGGAGTACGATTGCTGGGAGATACCGCCCAATCTGTCGATGTAACGAATCTTTCTGAACCGCTGGAATACGCGCTGAATGAATTTGAGAATGGAAAAATTCGGATTAGGCTGCAAATCAATGGTGTGGAAAATACGGTTTCGGAAATTTACATTCAATAACCGGATAAAGGACGGAGGGGCATTAGAAACTACTGCCGGAAGCCGCCGCTATGCAGATGCCATGACAGTAAAATGTCAGGAATGAATTTTCAAACACGCGATAGAATAGAGCTACCAATTATACTGTTTTCATTGTATAATGAGTTCAGCGGACAAGGTCGCTTTTTTCGTAAGGATTTGGCAGCAAACTTATAATCCTAAGAAACGGACTTTGTGTGTCATTTCATTTTTAAAAGTTGTAAAGTGGTGTCAATATTAATTTTTTAAATTATGAATAAAGAGGGGGCATAATCATGAGTGTAGTACATAAAGGCTGGAACTGGGAAACTATCCATTCGGAATCTTGGTTAGATGTGTCTGAAGAATTTTTGCCTGTAGCATTAAAATGGAAAGACAAATTTAAATCCATCTTAGATATCGGGGCAGGAATAGGCAGGCACTCTATTTTTTTTGCAGAGAACGGTTTTGATGTCAGCGCGATTGACATATCAGAAAGCAGTGTGGAAATAATTGCAAAAGAAGCAAAAAATAGAAATTTGAAAATTGATGTTCGTATTGCCGATATGACAGCCCTGCCATTTGCAGACGGAAAATTTGATTGTGTTATATGTTTTCACACAATATACCATACGGATTATTCGGGTTTGAAAAAGGCAATTCATGAGATCCATAGAGTTTTATCAGAAAAAGGCGAGGCATATATTACATTTAATTCAAAGGAAAATGTCAATTATAAAAAGGAAGACACAATAGATGGAAATACAATAATGAAATACAGCAAAACTGAAGAAGGCATTCCGCATTGCTATGTTGATCAAAATGAAATAGAAGACTTACTATCATCCTTTCAAATTGTTTCAATGTCAAAGATAACGGAGTATGTTAGAAAAGAAAAGAAGGTATGTAGAGTGCATTATTATACGCATATTAAAAAGAAGTAGTACCGAGCGTATTGCCTTATAACCGACCTCCATTTTGGTATCATGGGAATCTCACATTTAAACAGTTTTAAAGAGATACAGACAATTTTATACTCATTCTGGAATGGAGTAAACGATATTTGGACTGCCTGTTTGCTGAGATGAATGAAAAGAGACGCAAATCGTGATACAATCAAAATGGCAAGAGGATAGAATGAATGGGAAAAGCTGATTTTGGAGGGGATCATGTTGAAAAAGAACATATGCTGTATATTGGCTGAAGGAATCATCATCATGGGGCTATGCTGTTCGTGCGCTGACAGTCAGAATGCGGAAGAGACTGAAAAGGTATCAGAAGGAGTGACGATAGAGACTGACATACCGGACACAGCGAATGCAGCAGTAGTGGATACGGCAGATTTGGTTATTACCCCTGATTTGAACGGAAATGGGATTCCCGAGGAAGTGCGCCTGATAGAGATGGATGACGGACAGGGGCTGCAGCTCGAAATTTGGGAGAATGACGAGCTGATTGACCGTGAAGCTGGACATTTTGCACATACAGGATGGACGAGTATTTTCCTGTGTACCTTGGATGGCAAGGATTACCTTCTGCGATATCACCCAACGATGTATCAGGGCGTTGGCATGTACGACTATGCGCTTTCCACTCTGACGGACAACGAGGAGACAGTAGTACAGCAAAGCAGCATTACGTTTGACATCAATTTTGGCTCTCCCGTTCACAACGGTTTTGAACCAGAGGAAATTGCCGCTTTTATGGACGAGATTAACATACTTCTCTCCAACAGCGTTGAGCTGCTCAATACCGACAGCGATTTGCAGCAAACTTTCCGGAAAGAGGGACGGCTTTTTGACAGCCTTTGGTGGCTGGACGGTCAAGAACCAGTGTTTACAAGGGATCAGAATAAATCTATGCTGGAGAATCTATTGCATTTTCGAACTGCAATGACAGCGGCTGCGGATTCAGCCGTGATAGAAGAACTGGATGCGCTACCCATCACGGAACCTTTGGAACTGTTCTTTTACAGTGGCGCGGGGGGATGGCGGACTTCTCTTACGTTAAACCCGAACGGAAGTTTTTCGGGCGACTATGCGGATGCTGACGGGGATATGATTTATGTCTGCCAATTTCATGGGCAGTTTGGGAATGTCGGAAAACTCACAGAGGCTTCTTGGATGATGACGCTCGAAGAGCTTGTGCTTGACACCGGTCATGAGATTGGCGAAGAATGGGTTTTGACAGAAGATGGTCACACAACCCACTATGTTGCCAGTGAGCCGTATGGTCTTGACCGCGCTGATTGGACAGCACTCAAGACAGGTGCGCAGTTTATCCTCTATAGCCCGAATGCCACCGGACACGAGCCAGGGACGGAGCTCTACGGTGCATGGGAGTTTCAGTCTTGGATGCATAACCGTAAGGAGTTTCTCAGTGGGGAGGACAAACTAGGCTGCTGGGGACTGCAAAATATGGAGTCAGGGCGGGGGTTTTTTGAGGATGCCTGACAAAATTGTCTGGAATGAAACCGGAATTGTATGTTATAATGAGAGTACACAGAAGAAATCGTGCAGTAAATCCTTGCGTCTTTAAGGAGTCGATGAAAAATGATGCACTAAATACTGATGAAGGGCAGAAGGGATACGGCGTTGGAGATTGAAAATAGAACACAGTGGCATCCTGCATTTTGCAGTACAATGGAATTGGAACTGCTGGAAAATGAGAAGGGACTGATTTATGACCCAGAGTATTATCTAAGTAGAGAGCCGTTGCGTATTGATTTACTTATCATTAAGAAGAAACCAGAAGAGGTTATTAAAAACGAAATCGGTTCATTTTTCCTTGGACACAATATAGTAGAGTATAAGTCGCCGGACGACAGCATTAATATTGATACGTTTTATAAGGTGCTATCTTATGCTTGCTTGTACAAAGCAGATACAGGTGCGGTGGACGAGATTTTGGACACAGATATCACAGTTTCACTGATTCGTGAGCAAAAACCTGTGAAACTACTTGGACAACTGGAAAAGAAATATCAGGTTCGGCGGGAAGGGAATGGAATTTATCGTATATATGGCATGATTTTCCCGATGCAGGTTATTGTGACAAAGGAACTTGAAGAAAACAGGCATGTCTGGCTAAAGGCACTGACACGCAGCATGGACATCTCGCAGGCAGAGCGGCTCTTGGACAGTTATGACAGACTGGAAGGGGAGAAGGAGCGCGAAAAGGCGGGGGTGGTTGTGAATCTTGTGTCAGATATCAACAACGAAATATTTGAAAAAATTGTTATCGGAGGTGATAGGATGAGCGAAGCATTAAAGAGGATGGTTTTGCCGGAACTAGGTGAACTCAAAGATTTGCTGGCGGATAAGGACGCAGAAATTGCAGACAAGAATGCGAAGCTGGCAGACAAGGATGCGGAGATTGCTGCGTTGAAGCGCATGCTGGCTGAAAGAGACACAGACAAGTGAAAACATAAACGAGCCAGATGCGTGTATTTGGGTATTGCGGTGCAGTATTGACATATTTGGAGACAGATAACGAACACATATTCTTAGTAAGCGGAATGCTGCATAGAACTTTCACAAATGTATAATGAAACGCAAATGAAATAGCGTGTCTTTTAGGATGGCGCCGGAATCCATGGGAGGTTTTGAACGGTAATAAAGTGACTGAGGTGACGAAAAATGAAAAATAGAATCATAACTTACCGTCAGCGTATTGATGCGCTGCTGGCACACCCGCCAGCCGATACAGACTGGGATGCTGTTATGTATGAACATCTGACACAAGTGTCGTTTTTTCAGCATGAGCGGCTGATACACCTGATTGTGACAATCACGTTTGCACTGCTGACAATGGTGGCGCTGGCAGTTTACTGCATCGCTGAATATATGCCGATGCTGGCGATGATCGGACTGCTTTTGATATTGCTTGTTCCATATATCGGGCATTACTATACGCTGGAAAACGAAGTCCAGAAAATGTATGGACAGTATGATTTTATTTTGCAAAATTTAATAAAGAGTAAGAAAGGGTAACAGTTCAGCCCAGGACTTTGCACTGGCTGCAAAGTCCGTGAAATAACATATAGGTAGAGATGCATTAAGTCCCCACGAAGTGGTTTTGCATGGCTTGATGCCTGTAACGGGAAGCCGAAGGCTGAACTGTTACAAGAACGGAGAAAAAGCTACGCGACACGGTCATTAGACGAGTGTAAGAAGCCGAATAATAATTTTTACATAAAAATAGTAGGAGGATAAAATGAATAAAATAGGAATTATCGGAGCAATGGAGCTTGAGGTAGCAGCGTTAAAATCAAAGATGGAGCTGAAAAATGTCGTGGATAAGGCTGGCATGAAGTTCCATGAAGGTGTACTGAACGGAAAGGATGTTGTCATTGTCCAGTGCGGCATCGGAAAAGTGAATGCGGGAATTTGCGTGCAGATTCTGGCGGATTTATTTGATGTGGACGCCGTGATAAACACAGGTGTTGCCGGCTCCCTGCGCGCTGAAATCAATATTGGTGATATTGTGGTCTCCACAGACGCCTGTGAACATGACATGGATGTCAGTCCGCTTGGCTATGAGCCGGGTATCATTCCCCAGATGGAGACTTCCTTTTTCAAGGCGGACAGAACGCTTGCCGAGGCGGCAATTGCAGTGTGCCGCGAGGTCAATCCTGAGATTGGAG
>OFFB01001972.1_pt1 | contig 10474 bp, 5 predicted proteins | sample 1521281 | NCBI WGS metagenome assembly OFFB01 (sample SAMEA3504109, study PRJEB24116) | mouse gut metagenome | biome: mouse gut; feature: mouse-associated habitat; material: faeces | place: Denmark | collected 2011
TATTCAATTTAGCTTCACTTGACAGTTTGATGGCTACAAAAAATCCTGATTATGCCGGACTTGTTACTACAATTCCAGTACCCTCAGTTAATTTTCAACAGGCTAAGATGGATACTATATGCGATAAAAGAGATGCCTTGACAGTATCCCTTGAGCTTAGTGTTTCCTACGGCAAATTTAATTTCGGCATATCAGGAGGATATCATGGAAATGAGGACCTCAAGTCACATGTGATGAAACTTGCCTATGGAGCTGAATATCCTACGTTGGATGCAAATCTTTCATACAGAGATGCTATTGCCCATAATTTTGCCTACAATACCGAAGAAACACATGCCCCAAAAGACTATCGCAAATCGATTTTCAGCACGGGTTTGGATTTAATCAAAAAGAACATAGAGCAGGCTAAAAACGAAAATGCGAAAAAAAATTATATCAGGCAACTGATCAACAATTATGGCACCGGTGTTGTGGTTGGCACTCAACTTGGCGGACGCATCACGCTTGATCTTGACATGGATTCTCTTTATATATGTGAGACTATGGGCGTTGACAATGCTAAAGTTACTGCCGGGTTTAAATTAGGACTTTTTAATCTTGACGCGAAAATCGAAGTGGACTATCAGAAAAGTTCAATAGATGTGCTTCAGCACAGCGCATTTCGTGTAGAATGTGCCGGAGGTGACATTGTAAAAGCTAACGCTGTAGTTAACGAATTGACTAAGCCACGTTATGACACCAAACTTCCATCACTCATTGGCGACTGGGCAGCAAGCATTACGAACAATACTGATCCGGCTCTTTCTAATGCTGATTTAATTAAGATTTACGTTATTCCCATTTGGGAAATATTCACTGATTTTGATGACCAGCAAGATATAATGGATTATATTAAGTCAATACATCACGATTCAAAATTCATGCAGAATTACGAGAACGGTGCATTTGACGGAGAAATTAACGCACCGAGTAAATCAAGAGGGTACACAAATATCATACTATGAAACTGACCGCAGGTAAAATATTTCTGCTCACAGCAGTTGTTTTGACCGGTTGTAAAGAAGACGCATTGGAGGATATCGCCGATTCAGCCGGCGATATCCCCTCCAATGCTATTATGATTGACGGATCCGACGGTTTCTACAACATAGACGGGAGTGGCATTTCCATATCTTCAATTGAGGTTGAGACCGGAGATTTCATCACCCCCCTGGATGATGGTAGCATATATTTTGAACAGAATGACGAGTTGGCAAACCGCAATGCTAAAGTCAATATAAACTACAGAGACGGCTCGTCGCGTAAAATGATGTTCTGTCAACGCCCATCGTCAAGGAGTGTAGAGGGAAAACAATTCTTTCGTCATCATGGAATTGGATATTCCTACAACGCGGTAGAAGGTAAAAGCTGCAACCTTAAGGATTTCAGATGTCAAATCCTCAATCGTGCCATGCTTGAGAAAATCGGAGAGCTTGAAGGTTACAATTTCTTGATTGCCTCAAATCTTAATGAACTTAAGTACACACATGAAGTATACTCATCAGTGACAGATTATATTCAGAACACAAATGTTTATGCCGGGGCATCTGGAAAGATCGTAATGTTCTCCGGAGATGCTTCCGCCACCTGTTCACTTTTCGAGGAGGGCATTAAAAGCAGCTATATCCTGAAGAACGAAGTTTGGATTAATCGAGCAGAATATTCTGTTGACGAATACGCCCTGCAGGAATACGCAAGGGAATACCCGGCACTCCTTACCAGCAGTTTCCGTCATGCAGTATCGAATATTAAAGATCAAGTGGACATCGACAATTTTCTGTACAAGTATGGTACACACGTAGTGGTCTACTCGAAATTAGGTGCTCGGTTGACGCTTGAAGTTCAGGTTGACACTCATAAGTTCGATTTCAAAGAGTCAGCGGAGACCATGGCTGCCGCCTCAGTTGCTACCTTGTTCAAATACAAGTCGGAATCCTCGTCCCAAAGCCATAATTATGAGATTCTCCAAAACGGAACCTGTAGGATGAGCATTCTTGGAGGCGATCTCAGTTATTTGGATAAGGTAATAGATCTGAGCAATTTTAAGACTGACGGAACGAGCGAGGAGATGATTGGTAACTGGATTAATTCTGTAAAACATAATGATAATGACCTTTCGAGCTCGAATGTTGAGATGATCGACATGGCAGTCATCCCTATTTGGAATCTGATACCCGATGAAGCTGTGGCTGCACAAGTCGAGGCTCGTGTCACCGGCAATTGCTCTCTCATTATAGAAACATTGGGAAATAAAAACTTCGTAAATACAAGTTTCGATCTTTCCGACCACACTGTCACATGCTATATCGCGGGAGTCAAGCAATCCTTCACTGATCCAGATGTCATTGATGTGATCGTGGCTAACCGTCACGTGGCGACAATATGTCATGAATTTGTTCCGGAGATAGCCGGCAATTCAACCGATGCGTCTGACAAACTGTGGGTAGCATATCCCATTTATGAAGGTCGTGTGCAACTAAATGCCGGTCTTACGTATTATCGTGGGGAAGCCTACGATGTTTGTTGGAACGGACATTCTTTCGAGATTGAAAAAAGAGACGAAAAGCCGTCAGGCAGCATGGTGTATATGAATTTTGGGGCTCTTGACACTTACGAGGCTTCAAATCTGAAATACCAACCGGCTCACTTTATTCTGGGATGCGAACGTCCGGGCGGTCTGAATACCGACGGAACGGTAGGTGGCATAATGGTGCCGGTCTATAAACATTTCGGTCATTTCTATCTGAAGAATAACGCAACTAATTACCGCAATCTTCCCGGGTGGTCTTACATGACGTCAATTCCGCAGAAGATGTATGATAATTATAAATCGTTCTTTCCATTGAACCGGAACGAATCATCTAAAAAAGCTTCATCTTATCCATTTAGGATGTGGCGTAATGCTGATTACACTCACATATATAATCCAACGGAGGTTAGATATGAATAAATTTAAACTAAAATATCTTGCCATGACTGTAGCGATGCTTGTAATTGCTGTTGTTATGGCAGGGTGTCATGATGACGATTCCATTTCCGATCCTAACGATGCTGACGATTTGGGATTGAAATACGACATGCCTGTGATAGAACGCTTCGGCAGATATTATACTTTGCCGGTTTCCTCGAACATGACCTCATTGGAAAATATTGATATCACTAACTCAAGCTCCTCATCTTCTTCATATTCCATAACAAGTTCAATGTCAAATGAGAACACCTTTTCGATTTCAGGAGGTTCTTCCGAAACAAGAACGTCGCTCAAGAACGCAATAAGTGGACTATCGTCGACATCCGCGCTTCCCAATGACAAATTACAGCAGTGGTTGAACTCGGTTTATTACTCTCCGGGCAACAAAAAGAATCTGGACATTGTAGACTTTGAATTTATTCCTATTTGGGACCTGTTTGCCGACCAGTCAATCAAAAATGAGATTTTTAAGCAAATATCCGATTTGTCATTGCAAAGCAACAACTCCTATACGGACAAAGAGTTGGGAACTGATAATTATCAGATTGATTTGACTATCAGTGATTTCAATTTTGATTCAAGCGGAAATGGCTCTCTTGTCAAAGTCCTCTATTACAATGGAGTTCCATTGCTTGAGATATGTTCGGAATATGTGCCTAAAATCCGTTCTGACAAACGGATCACAGTGTTTTATCCGATTCAGAATGGCCGCGCAAGCCACAGTCAGGGACTTTTCCCGGGTGATGGAGAGGGCAACCGACCCGCGTTCCTCACTTTCTATGATGGGGACTGCTATGTAAATCCTATTGATGGGTACGGATACAAAGACAAACTGACAAATGCATATCTGATGCACGGTAATATATATGAACAGAATTATCAAGTTGTTTGTAGCAAAATCTCTAATTTCAAGGTTCTGCCTCATCAGTTGCAATTCGCAGAATCTGACTTTATGTATGATGTTGTGAAGATTGGCAGTGGATACTGGACAAGATGCAACATAAAGGAAAGTATGAACTTCGGTTATCGCCCTCCCAACAGCCGCACGTTCACTAAACGTGAAAAAATCACGAAAGTAGGGAATGATAACATGCTTTTTGCATACGTATTGGATCAGCACCCCAATTTTATCCAATCCCAGCCGAATATATACGGCTCCGCCCGCGACAAAGAAACGGATTTGGCTTTATTATGGTATCTGCCAACAAAACATGATAAGGAAATCCTTGAGAAATATATAGGCAACAATACCAAACCTCTTTTCAAAGGAGGGGTTACTGGATTTGATGCGCAATTCTGCGGATATTTTGAAACCGGAAAGTCTACTGCTACCGACGCTTCCAATTGCTACATAGTGTTCAAGGAATCGGTCGGCTCGACTACGGGATATTCGCTGATTCTAACACCGAATTACGATGGGACATCTCAGTCAGTCAGCGGAACAAACAAAATGTATCCGGTTCGCCTATACAGATCCAGATATTTCACGTACAAAAACATTTAACCGAAATGAAAATAAAATATTTTTTCTCACGAATCTTTACTGCAATGGTTTGCATACCGCTATTGCTTGCGTCCTGCTCGGAGAGCTCTCCTGAAATTATAAATGATGGCGACGATGATGAAGATGACGCCGAAGATGTTATGTCCAACGTCGATTTCCTCGCAGATTATCTTGTACAGTCGCTGTGTGCTGTTGATTCAGTCGGAGACACCGAAATCCTGACTCCTCGTTATGGAAAAGTGCTCAATGAGTCGCTCCCTACCGATCTTACGTGTTCAATGAAGGATGAAGCTGCTGCGATGGATTTCTTTCAGCACACACTGTCGGATTTTGAGCTTGCCGAAGAATTATATTCAGGTGATGCCGGACGCATGGTATATGACCTTGGTGAATATGGAAAAATTACATATACAACCGGCGACGGAGTCAGCGAAATCGCCCGAATATCTTTTGATGTCCCTCGACTTAAGAATACAATGAGGTCGCTGACGATAGTTACTCCGCAAGCATGGCCCGAGAACAATACTTCTCCCTATGCAGTGGGCGATGTGCTTTGTGAAACAGTAAACGGGAAGAAATATTACTGGTTAGTGGTCCGGGAATATCAAGGCGGTGTGGATGGAATTATGATGACTGTCGACACCGGCTGGTGGACTGAACACCGTGAAGACCATTACAAATCCTTTGATTCCTATCGGGGATGTGCCGGAAAAGATGCATGGGATGCGCTCTCGCAATGGTGGTTTGACGATGAGAGGGATTTTCGACAAGAATTGAGGGCAATTCAGGAAATAGAGAAATCCAATGGCGCCAGACTGGGATGGATTACTGATTTGTTCACCCGAACAATCGAGGGCGCGAAAACCGGCAAGGAGGAATATCAATATGGTAACACATGGGATAATAAATATTACTGGTGGGCAAAGGTGCGTAATGTTTGGGAGGCACGGTCTTACTATGTCAAGTTGGGAGTGCGTGAGAGCAATAACTCCACACGCTTTAAATCGGACAGTTATTATTTCAAACGGAATTGGAGTGTTGTTTTCCCAAAATATCGAAATAGTTCTTCTCGATATTTCCAATCGGACAGAAACAACCAGCTAAGCAACCATTACAGGATAATATACCCCGAATGGTAAAATACTTATGGCACTGAAAAACGATAATATAAGATGAACATTATAAAACGACTTTTTAAAATATCGTGGTCAGCAGTAATGCTGGCGTCTCTCTCGTTGGTGTCGTCGGCATGTTCATCGGACGATGATGAACCGTCACCCGTAAAAACGGAGCCGACACCGCAGATTATTGTGATGTATGGCCCCGGCGGTCTCGGTGATCAGGGATATATGGATTGTATTTTAACCGGGGTGCAGCGATTCAAGCGGACGCACTATGCCGAAGTTGACATGTATCAGTATTCGCCGTCGACAATGGATGAGGCTGAAAGGCTGTTGTACGACTGGCTTTCGCTGCCGCAAAGCAATATCCCGGCTCTGTTTGTCGTGGCGAGCAGCGATTACGAATCACTTGTGGCGGAGGCTCTGTCAGAGCATTCCCTTACTGACAATAAACGGATGCTGATGTTTGAAAATGACATACAGCTCGATCTTCCGATAACCATATTCCGGATGTCCATGTATGGAGCAAGTTATCTTGCAGGTGTCACTGCCGGGGAATATGTGAAAAGCCTTGGGGAGGATGTCGGAATTAAGGACGCTCTGATTCTTCTCGCTCATCCCAACGACCTGACCATTGCCAAATCGGGTGCCGGTTTTCAATCCGGATTTGATTCAGTCGGCTTGGATGCTACCGCCTACACGGAATATCTTGCCGATGACTGGACCGGTTATGTCTCGGCACAGACGGCGTATCAGCGTATGAGCAAATGGTCGAAAAGCTACGCTTTTGTATTTCCTGTGGCAGGAGGCAGCAATCAGGGAATATACCGTTATACACGAGAGTATTTTGATTCACCGTTGACGGCTGGAATGGATGTTGACCAGTCGGGACTGTCTCGCAATATTACCGGAAGCGTCATAAAGCGTATTGACAACGTGGTGTATGACTTCATGGAGACTTGGCTCGCAACAGGCGAACTGCCGGAATCAACTGTTTTCGGGCTTGAAAGCGGATATGTTGACTGGCTTTTGTCTCCCAATTATTCACAATACCAACCGATTGTAGATGCCGCACGTCAGGAGGCAATCAGAAAGGAGGCGACTGAATTATGAAATATAAATTATTGATACTGCTTGCAGCTGTGATTTCGATGTTTGTGTCAAGTTGTAGCGACAATAAGGCAACTGATGAACCGGTTGCCGACCAACCTGCCATTGAGAAAACAGTCGTGGTGGTATTGCCAATGGAAAATGGTCTTGACGCACACTGGAAGCAAACATTTACCCTGTTGGAGCATAATATTGATATGGCATTCTCTTTACAGGACAAGACGGTAAAGCTGAACATTGAATATTACGATGAAAGTACCGAGAATCTGTCAGAACTTGCCGATAAACTGGCTTTGCGTGATGATGTGTATGCCGTGATCGGAGGATTGTATTCGACAAGTGCCAAGATTCTTGCGGCTACGCTGTGCCGCGCAGGTGTCACATTCATAACTCTCGCCACGACCGAGGAACTGGTGCGTGCCTTTGCTTCGACAGGCAATCTATGGGCAATGACAGAAACAGATATCACCCAATCAGAAGTGCTTCTAAGCAAGGTTGTGAATTACGGAGGCAAATCAGTGGCTCTTATCGCCAATGGAGATGATGATTATGGAAAAACTTTTGTTGACTGGTTCGCATTTCAGGCAAATGAACTTGGTCTGCAAGTCAAAGGTCTCTATACCTATAAGGGTGCGGATATTTCTGAATCAGCAGCCAATGCTGCCGTTAGCGGCGCGGATTATGTAATATGCGCACCCAGTCATATAGCAGATATCGAAATAGTCGTTGACAAGTTCAATGCCTCGGGTGCCAATGCTCCGCGGTTGCTGTTCTCTGATATGGGTTACGGATCAGATGTAATCGGGCAGTTGGGGCAGAAAGCGGAAGGTATCGAAGGGGTTTGTTTCGGTGCAAATCCGGAGACCGGCTTCGATGTATCCTACCGTATCTTCTTCAACATGGATCCGACAGTGGGCTCCGCTCAACTTTACGATGCCGGAATGTTGCTGACTTATGCTGTATGGTATCAGGAACTGCACACCGGTTGTTCCACACGCGATGCGCTTCGTGCCATCGTCGACGGTCGTGACTTCAATATGGGATCGTGGATGGGGGAGGATATGCGCAATGTGATAACCGCCCTCACCAAGGGGGATGCCCCTTATGTGCGCGGTGCTTCCGGTTGGCTCGACTTCGACAGTAAAGTCTATACAAACGTGCTCTCTACCGTCTACTACAATTATAAAGTGTATGACGGACATTATATCATCCTTGACTACAACACCGCTGACGGTGGCAACCGCACGGATGCGACACTCGCCGGCTGGAACTGGAAAGCGACCCAAATGCAGGAGTTCGGCAATGGCGCGTCAATCTCATACGCCCCTCTCACCGGGCACCGGGCGTTGCTCATTGCTTCTTCTACAGGATGGAGTAATTATCGTCATCAGGCAGATGTGTTGGCGATGTATCAGCTTTTGAAAGAACACGGTTATTCCGATGATAACATTATTCTGATTGTAGCCGATGATATTGCAAACAACACCCAAAACAGCGAACCTGGTGTTATCCGGGTCAAGCATGGCGGTGACAACGTGTATGACAATGTGCAGATTGATTATCGTCTGAACGAATTGAATCCGGAAGATTTCTGCAATATCCTGACAGGAGAAAAAACTGATAAGACACCAATAGTCATAGATGGTGACGAAGGCACAAATCTTTTCCTCTTTTGGAGCGGACATGGAACCCCGGGCGCTCTTTGTTGGGATGAAACCGCAAAGGGTGTCACACAAGCGATGATGCGTGACGCGCTAATAGAGTTATATGCCCAAAAACGCTATCGTAAGTTGGCTATGTTTGTGGAAACATGCTATTCAGGCAGCGTGTTTGACGGTTGTACCGGATTTCCGGGCATGATATTCTACACAGCCGCCAATCCCAATGAGACTTCCAAAGCCGACGTGTTTAACACCGATTTGGGAATCTGGATGAGCAACCGCTTCACATCCACACTCATTGAAAACCTTACCAATAAATCCGTAATCTCGATGCGAGATCTTTACAATCGCCTGTTCATCAATACAGTTGGAAGCCACGTAATGGTTTACAATGCCGAAAATTACGGCAACCTCTACAATTCCACAATGGACGAATTCATAAATCCCTGAATAAACATAATAATCCACGAATAGCGAGATAAAAAACTGTCTTTTCCAACTTTAAACTGACGCTGCTCGCGGTTGCCGCCAGTTTCACATTCATCGCTTACAGCAGCGATGATGCCTCCCAAAGCTCATTTGACTATCCTCACATTATGCTTCCAAAAAATGCGGCTGCCTGACATTATTGTCGGACAGCCGCTCACTTCATAGGATTGATTTAGACGTTAATGTGCTTAGCGTCAGATTTGATTTGTATGCAAAGTTATAACTAAGAAATCAATATGCAAATTTTTTCAAACAAATTTTAACTGATTTTACGCAAATATGTTGTAAAACATATATTTTCGCCTGATTTAGCAAGAAAATTAAAGAATAATTGAATTGCTGCATATCGATTCAATGCGTCTGATTTTAATTCGGTCTATTGTCGAAAAACAGTGACGACAAAATCAAAACTTATTGTGAAAACGCAGATATTGTGATCGGATTATTCCGAAATGAACTGAATGTCGTCGGTACGGGGATGGACAAACTCGAATTCAAGTGTGCGAATAGCATCATTTATTAAAATAAATCTTCGTATTGTCGGGCAATGATTTTCCACTGATATCTACGATTTGCAATTTCAAACATTGCTTCGGAATTTGCCGCCAAATCGATTGAGGAATCATTAAGTTTTGAGATAAGTTCATCTTCATTCGCAAAATAGGTAGCCATTCCCTCTGTTGATGCACGATTATATACGCAATCAAACGCAAATATTGGTACTTTGAAAAACATTGCTTCTACCAGAGATGGATTTGTGCCGCCTGCACTGTGTCCGTGAAGATATAACGAACAATTTTCTCTAATTACATTGAGCTTTTTCAAGTCATAAACAGCTTGTGTGATTCTTATATGTTTTGAGTCTGCATATTTTTCAGCTAATGATTTCCCATATTCACTTTTCTGCCAATTTCCAATGAAAACAATTTGTTTTTTTGCTTTTTCAAAGGCAGATAGTATAATATGTACATTGTTTTCTGGCTCAATGCGACAGATAGCTAAAGAGTATTCTTTGGGTTGCAAGTCGTACTCTTTTAGAATGATTTCCGACTCTTCTTTAGAGGGGAAAGTTAATGCGTGATCTCCTCCATAGGCTATAAGTTCAGATGGTTTTCCATACTCTTGAGTGACATAGTCTGTGATACCCTGATTATCAGTTACGATTACGTCACCATATTTTACAGCTTGTTTCTCTGAAAATTTCAAAAATTTGCGTGCCAATTTATTCCATTTGTCTCGGCGGTGTTCAAGTCCATCAATATTGATGATAAGTTTCTTTTTAGAGAAAAGACGAAATATGGGGAGAAAAGCACATCCAGAAACGCCAAGAATAAGAATCGTGTCACTATTTCTTGATGCCTTTATAAGAGATAGAATGTCATACGGTATACTTTGAATTCCGTTGGCATTCAACCCGACATATTCTGTTTTTGCACCATGATACACCCAACGCTCGTCATTGTAAGATTTTTTACTGCAGTACACTGCATATTGTAAATCTTCAGATTCATTGTGCCGGATAAGTTGTTCAACAAGAGTTTCAAACCCGGCTTTGACAAGGGCGCATAAACCACCGCAT
>OFFB01001977.1_pt1 | contig 10462 bp, 7 predicted proteins | sample 1521281 | NCBI WGS metagenome assembly OFFB01 (sample SAMEA3504109, study PRJEB24116) | mouse gut metagenome | biome: mouse gut; feature: mouse-associated habitat; material: faeces | place: Denmark | collected 2011
TACCGGCAGGGGTATCAGGTAGGCCAGGGCCGTCAGGGCGCAGCCGGCGGCGGACAGGAGCCCGTTCCGGTCCAGCCGGTCTGCCAGCAGGCCCAGAGGCATTTGCAGGGCGAAGGCGCAGAAGTTATAGAGGAGCAGGCACAGTCCGAAGTACGGCCCGCCGGACAGGGTGCGCAGCACCAGCAGGGCGCAGCTCAGATCCACCCACAGGTGGGCCAGGCTGTAGAGCGCCAGAGGCGGTCTGAGAGACATGGGGCGTCACCTCCTGAGAGCGATGGGGATTTGCTATATGTATAGACGCAGACGGACCGGGAAAGGTGCCGGCGGCTGGCCGTTTTTTTCGGGCGGGCGGCGGAGGGCAAAAATTCCCCGCGAAGTACAAAAAATTCCCGCAGGGATATTGACAAACGGGGCGGAGCGTGCTATGATTGCAAAGCTGACGATTTGCGGCGGCGGGATAGGCCCGTCCACTGGGGCGGCTGGCCCTCCCCGCGGGCGCCACGCGCGGGTGTAGCACAATGGCCAGGGCACCAGCCTTCCAAGCTGGGGATGCGAGTTCGATTCTCGTCACCCGCTCCAAATATGCGCCAGTAGCTCAGTTGGATAGAGCAACTGCCTTCTAAGCAGTAGGCCAGGGGTTCGAATCCCTTCTGGCGTGCCATTTCTTTAGTTTCGGCTTTATCAAGTATCTGGTGGGTGTAGCTCAGTTGGTTAGAGCACCGGATTGTGGTTCCGGGTGTCGAGGGTTCGAGTCCCTTTACCCACCCCAGACTAGGCGGGGGATTGGGAGATAAAATCCCAATCCTCCGTTTTTCCACTGAAACGACAGATATTGGGGTGTCGCCAAGTGGTAAGGCACGGGACTTTGACTCCCGCATCCGCTGGTTCGAGTCCAGCCATCCCAGCCATATGACCCGTTAGCTCAGCCGGCAGAGCAACTGCCTTTTAAGCAGTGGGTCCGGGGTTCAAATCCCCGACGGGTCACCAGTTCAGAAATTCCCATCACTGCTCTGTTTCCGCCTCGCGGCGAAAACTGCGCTGTGATGGGAATTTCTTCGCGTTCGGACCGGATTCGCTGCGCTGGATTCCGGCCCGAATTGGGTGGCGCGGGCCGAGATTTTTGGCGTTTTGGATAAGACGGAATATATAATATGATAGAATATTTAGGGGATGTTTTGCAAAGGGGATACATGCAATGTGAGCGGAGGAGCCTGGGACAAAAAAGAAGGAAATGTAAAAGAAGATGTAACTGTTGCTGCCGTTTTTTGTACAAATCAATGCGCAAAAAGTGGGGCCATTACTTGCATTTCCGTATTGCTTGTGGTATGATACCAAAAGTCGATACGGAATCTTGGCAAAAAGGTAATAACGTTAAGTTAAGGTAATGCGATCGAAAATATTGCATGAAATGCTTTTGGTTGCGTATATTTTTGGCGTTTGCAATTTTGAAGAGATTTTTTCTTGTTAAATCTTTTTAACTTATTGACATTTGGATTAGATCGAGCTCTTTTTTAAAAAAGTAATGCAAAATATATATTCTGTCTTATATAGGAGACAGAGAAAGCAAAGATCTATGCCGCAAATAAGAACGAATATTGTGGAAGGAGGCTTATTGTAGCATCGGTGCTACTGCGGAAAGCTTCAGGCTATAGCCGAAAGAAACGATTAGTGGTTATATTGGCATTATCGGGATGTGCAGAAATTTGTGAAACTGGGGCCGGCCGGATTGCGGTGTCCCAGTTAGTGTCCTATACAAAAGGAAGAGCTTTTTTCACCGCCATACTTTTTCAGTTGGCTCTATTATAGAAACATGGGCGAAGTCTATAAGCATATTATGAGTACGGGCTCCGAAATATTTCAAAATGAAAAGAGATTGATGTTATGGATAATTTTCGTTACAGTCATCATCCGAATTTGGAGAATGAATCACAAGAGTATCCGTTTCTTTTTTCCTTTGTGATGGCAGTTTACAATGTTAAAAGTTATTTAAACGAAGCGGTTGATAGCATAATGCAGCAGGATATTGGCTTTGAGACGATTCAAATTATTCTGGTAGATGACGGTTCAACGGATCAGAGTGGAGACGTATGTGATACGCTGGAGCGCCAATATCCGGGAAATATTATAGCGGTTCATAAAGAAAATGGAGGGGCGGCCTCCGCTAGGAATAAGGGGCTGGAATTTGCGACAGGACAGTATGTTGGCTTTATGGATCCGGATGACAAAATATCTAAAAATACTTGTTCATTGGTATACCGTTTTTTTCAAGAGCATGCGGCAGAGACCGACATTGTTTCGATACCTATGACATTTTTTGGCGCAAAGACAGGGCCGCATATTTTAAATTATAAGTTCCAGAAGGGAACCCGCGTAATTGATTTGCGAGAGAACTATGAGTGCATACAGCTGAGCCTGGCATCGATCTTCGTGAAGCATGAGACGGCCTGCAAAATAAGGTTGAATGAGCAGCTGGAAGTAACAGAGGATGGCCGTTGCCTGCTTGAGCTGTTTATGGAGAAGCCGTTTCTTGGAGTGATCCATAACGCCGCATATTATTACCGCAGACGGGCAAACGGTACAGTATCTTTGACATCGGGGGTTGTAGGCCGGAAAAGCTGGTACATTCCGTGGATCGAAGCATTTGCGGAGCAATCAATTAAAGATTATCAGAATAGCTGGGGATATGTTCCGGAGTTTGTACAATACACAATTATGTATGAGTTACAATGGCGTTTTTGGAAAGAACATATTCCAGATGAAGTTTTAACGGATACAGAAAAAGCAGAATACCGGCAGCGAGTATATGGGCTGCTTGCACATATTGATGATAAAATGATCCGCGCACAGAAACATTTAGGTACTGTGCGCAAAAATCTGGTTTTAGATTGCAAATACAAAGAAGAATACAAACGAGGCCCGCATGTTGCCGGGGCGATGTTTAGCCTGAGATACAGTAAGTGGGGACTGCGGCAGAGAATTGACTTCGTCACGGTTTCGCAGACCTCGATTACCATTGAAGGGCGTATTACGGTGCCCAAGGCTGAGATGCGTAAAATTGGGGTATGGGCCAATATTGACGGCGCTGAAGTCCACTGTGAACTGTTTCGGGTAGAAGATACAGATTGGTTTGCGGACGAGGCGTTGTCTGTGACCTATGGGTTCCGAACCAGGTTTGCAAATCGAGATGAGATATACTGCCACAAGGTCAAATTTTTCTTTCTTTTTGGATCGGACCGGACTGATTGTGGGAAATTAAACTTTTCACGGTACTCTCCGATTGGTAGCGAGTATCGAAACAGCTATTGCTGGCTCAACGGTCGAAAAATTACTGTAGATCGTGGGACGCTGCATTTTGCAAGGTGCGGGCGCAGAGGGATGCTTCAGCGTGAACGCCGGTTGTTTAAGGAATTGTGGAAGCATAAGAAAAGTAGCGACCGCAAAGCTGCGCTTGCACGGCTTCTTCAACTTCTGATAAAGCCCTTCTGTAAAAAACCAATTTGGATTTTGTCAGATCGCCTTGAATGTGCAGGTGATAATGGGGAAGCCCTATTTAGGTACATTAATCAATATCATGATGGTGACATAGATTCATATTTTGTTCTGAACAGGGATACAAAGGATTATCAGAGGTTAAAGGCAATTGGCCATGTTGTAAACAGCGACTCCTGGAAGTATAAATTTTTGTTTTTATGTGCCGATGCGATCATTTCTTCCCAGGCGCAAGATAATACAATAAACCCGTTTTACGGATTTTGGAACCCCTATCGGGATATTATAAACCAGAAGCCGTTTATATTTTTGCAGCACGGTATTATAAAGGACAATCTTTCGCAGCAGCTGAATCGTTATCAGAGAAATATCCGCGGCCTTGTTGTTTCTGCTGTAGCAGAGCGAAATTCAATTAATACAGGCCCCTATTTCTATACTCTGGGCAATCTGTGGCTGACTGGGCTCCCGCGGTATGATTTGCTGCACCATGACGAGAAACGGCGCGTTGTAATTATGCCAACCTGGAGAAGGTATTTGCTGGACAAGCAAGATCCTAAAACCGGAATCTGGGAAAAGAACGCGGCATTTGACAGCAGTGCATATGTGCAATTTTATCAGGACTTGCTTCATGACGAGCGTTTGTTGAGCGCCGCAGAGGCCTTTGGATATTCGCTCTCTTTCTTCCCGCATCCGAATATACAGCCACACATCGAGGCATTCAATGTGCCGAAAGATGTGATGACCCCAGCGACGGGAGAAACCTATTGTGAAGTGCTTGCGCAAAGTGATTTGCTGATAACAGATTATTCGTCGGTTGCGATGGATTTTGCGTATCTCAGAAAACCTGTCTTGTATTGTCATTTTGACAGAGAAGAATTTGAACAGGGGGATCATATTTATACGCCTGGATATTTTGATTATGAAAAAGATGGCTTTGGAGAGGTGGTTTATAATCGGGATGCTTTAGTTGATGCCATTATTTCATACATGGAAACGGGCTGTCAATTAAAACAACTGTATCGAGAGCGAATGGATCAGTTTTTCTTTTACAATGATCAAAATAACTGTGCACGTATTTATGAAAAGATAAGAGATGAACTGTAAAATAATGAAAAAATATCTGACAAAGATATATCAAAAGGTTGCCGGACTTTTTTGCTTAGCAGCAGATAAAATTCTGCGGCTTTTTCCATTGCGCAAAATTATCCTGCTGGAAAGCTACCCGGATTTTACTGACAATACCATGGCGCTTTATCAATATCTGGTCGAAAAGCGTCGGGATTATGGGTACCGGCTGGTGTGGGTCACAGAACAGCGGCAGAAGGCTCCATCTGGGTCTGTCTGCGTCAATAAAAGGGGCGGATTGCGGGAACGCCAACGATGGTTCATTCTTCAGCGAACAGCAAAGGTTTTTGTCAGCTGCAATCGATTTTATCTTACTACATTGCGAAGCGGACAGGTGTCTCTGTTTTTGACCCATGGTTCTCCCCTAAAAACGAGCCCAGGCTATAAGTATTTTAACCGTTTTGATTATGTTTTGTCGCAATCTAAATGGCTGACCCCATATGTGGCAGAAGAAAATCAGATGGACATTACGCGCCTGCTGACACTTGGGATTCCCAGAAATGATGATTTATACCACCCTGAGCAGGCTTTGTCAAAGCTGAATCTTCTCGGGTATACAAAGATTATTGCCTGGCTGCCGACTTACCGACAGCACCGGAAGGGAAACCGCCATGATATGAAGGTCAGTAATTTCGGCATTCCGCTGCTTTCTTCAGAGGAAGACGTGATACGGCTGAATGAGAGGCTTGCTGAGAAAAATATGCTGCTTGTCCTGAAACCCCACCCGGCCCAGGATTTGCGCGTTGTACGCGCACTCGCGGTGTCCAATATCTTTTTTCTTGAAAATGCGGCTCTGGAGCAGAAAAGAGTTCCTTTGTACGCTTTCCTTGGTGCAGTGGATGCAATGTTGACGGATTATTCCTCTGTCTATTATGATTACCTGCTTTGCAATAAGCCCATTGGGCTTACTCTGGATGACTATGATGTATATAAATCCAAACGCGGATTTGTATATCCGGATCCCGATACGGTGCTGAAGGGATACAGGCTTTATACAGTGAATGATTTGCTTCGATTTATTGATATGTTGGCGAACGATGCACATCCCCTCCGGGAGGAACAGAATGCGATCTGCCGCTTGACAAACGATTATCAGGATGATCGTTCGTCGCAGAGGGTGGGCGAATTTGTGATCCAGCTTTTGCAGGGCAAGCGGAACGCAGGCTGAAATTTTTAGCAATGACATGTATCAGGAGTGAGGTACAATGAATGTTGGATTGATTCTGTCGGGTGGACGCGGTTCCCGCTTCGGCAGCGCACTTCCCAAGCAATACCATATGTTAAATGGGAAAATGGTGATTGCATATGTTGCAGACGCGTTAGCGCGCGCGAATAGCGTTGATAAAATCGTATTTGTCGGAGATAATGAGGAACCTGCCTTGAAGAATTTAGCCTGCCAGTACGGCGGTGCTGTTGCAGGTGGTGGGAAAACGCGCAACCTGTCGCTGCAAAACGGCCTGGATTTTGTACACATGAACTTCGATTGTGAAAACATTATGATTTTTGATGCAGTTAGACCAATGGTAAATTCCGCGATGATTGACCGCTATTTTCAGCTTCTGCGTACAGGATATGATGCAGTGATTACGGCACAGGAGATTACGGATAGTCTGGGATGCCGGGATTGCTGGAGGCTTGACCGCAGCCGCTATTATCTGATGCAGTCGCCGGAGGCATACCGCTTTGAAATGCTGTACAAGTATTTTGATAAGGACTCTTTATATACAGAGGTTCTTCACCATATGCCGGATACTGCAAATGCATATTTGAATTTTGATTTTACAAACAACATTAAGCTTACATACGACTGGGAGCTGGACTATTTAAGCGCATTGCTGAAATAGAGCCGTTGTGTGGAAAGCGCGGCGGGGTGTTGTGAGTGGAAAAGGAGATACGAGAATGCCGGAGATGATAGATTATCCTTTTGAATTTTCGGTAGTCATGGCGGTTTACAATGTGGAGCCATTTCTGAAAGAGGCCGTAGAGAGCCTGATTGTACAGGATTTTGGATTTGAAAAAATTCAGCTGATTATGGTTGACGACGGCTCCACGGATGGAAGTGGGGCTATTTGTGATGAGTATGCCGAGCAGTATCCGGAAAATATAACCGTCATTCACAAGGAAAATGGAGGCGTTTCATCAGCCAGAAATGAGGGCCTGAAATACGTTCAGGGACGATTCGTCAATTTCTTGGATTCGGACGATAAATTGGGCAGCAGGGTCATGTCTGTTGTTCACAAATTTTTCAGGAACCATGAAGAGGAAACGGATGTCGTTACAATTCCCATGTTCTTTTTTGACGGGGCTTCTGGAGCACACAAGCAAAACGCAAAGTTCCAGAAGGGCTCGCGCGTCATTAATCTGCTGCAGGATTGGAAGACCGTTCAGCTGAGCTGCTCTTCGGCCTTTATCAAGGCGGAAGCGGCATGCGGCATGCATTTTGATCCGGAGCTTGCTTATTGCGAAGATGGAAAGGAAATCCTGAAGATTCTTGTGCGGAAAATGACGCTTGGAGTTGCAAGGGGGAATTCTTATTACTACCGTAAACGGACAGTAGGAGCGGCTTCCGCAATTCAAAGCTCTGAAAATAACATCAAATGGTATATGCCGTATCTTAAAGGGTTTACTGCATCGATACTGTCATTCTGTCAGGAAGAGATGGGATATATCCCCAAATTTATACAGTTCTCTTTAATGTATGATCTCCAATGGCGTGTGAAGCAGGAGTATATCCCGGACACAGTTATGGCAGAAGAGGATATATCTGCATATAAAACACTTCTCTTTTCTCTCCTGAAATATTTTGATGACGACGTTATTATGGCGCAGAAGGATATTCAGGTTGAGCACAAGGCCTTTATCCTGAAGAAGAAATACGGAAAAGATGCAGACAGGATGTGGGGGCGCAATACTGCTCTGCTGCATTATCAAAATACCTGCATTTGTTATCTGAACACGAATAAGACCCATTTGAACTTTATTTCCATTACTTCGGACGCCATTCGCCTGGAAGGCTATATCGTGCTGATAGCAGAAGATTATGGCGATGTACAAATTTATTTGGAGGTCAACGGAGAAAAAGTGCCCTGCGTCCCGGTGGACAGGGGAATGGACCGGACGGCGCTGAACGAGCCGATTTATTTTGCATATGGATTTCAATGTGAGGTTCCCATTGATCCGACGGTCGAGAAGTATGTAATATCTCTGTTTTGCGAAGTGGACGGCAAGCGGATCAATCGAAACAGGCTTGTGTATGGGAAATATTGCCCCGTATCCACCCGATACCGGCATTCCTATTATTATCACGAAGGGTATGTTCTGACGGCGGCTCAATCCCGGCTTGTTGTGCAGAAATGCGGAAGAAAGGGGCGTTTGCAGAGGGAATACGCATATCTGCGAGAACTGTGGAAAAGAAATGATGGCGGCGGACGAAAGGCAGTTTTCGCCCGTCTGCTGACGTTTGTATTCAGTCTGTTTCAACACAAAAAGATATGGCTCATCAGTGATCGAGTCAGCCAGGCGGATGATAATGGAGAGGCGTTTTTCCAGTATGTAGGAAAAAATTTACATAAAGATGTGAAGGCATATTTTGCTGTTTCGCCGGAGAGTCCAGATTATCAACGACTGCAAAAGTATGGAAAGGTGATTCCATTCCTTGGAAAACAGTACAAAACGTTATACTTACTGGCGGATTGCATAATCTCTTCTCAGGCAGAGGAGTACATTTTTCATCCTTTCCAAAAATATTCTGAATTTTATCGTGATTTGTCGCAGTCACAAAAATTTGTATTCCTACAGCATGGTGTTATAAAAGATGATTTGTCAGAGTGGCTGAATCGTTTTAATAAAAATATGGCAATGTTTGTAGTGACGACAATGCCCGAGTATGAATCCATTTTGTCGGGCAACTATTACTATACTGATGCCGTAGTAAAGCTGACTGGTCTGCCCCGCTATGACAGACTATACCGTCAGGAAAAAAGGCAAATCGCCATTATGCCAACGTGGAGGGCGTATTTAGTGACTGGAATAGATCCGGGAACCGGAAAGAGAGAATTAAAGCCCGGATATTGTGAGAGCCGCTATTTTGCCATGTACCATGAGCTGCTGAATTGCCAGCGGCTATTTGACTGCGCGCAAGAGCTGGGATATACGATTGCATTCATGCATCATCCCAACATGATCTGTGCAAAGGACAGCATGAACAGCGACCACAGATTGCAGCTGCTGGAACAGAACATAGCGTATCGGACGGTTTTTGCTGAGAGCGATTTGCTGGTTACAGATTATTCTTCGGTAGCATTTGACTTTGCATATCTGAGAAAGCCTGTTATCTATTACCAGACAGATAAAGAAGAGTTCTTTTCTGGGGCGCATACCTATGAAAAGGGATACTTTGATTATGAGAGAGACGGCTTTGGCGAGATAGAGTGCTCTGTAGAGGCGCTTGTGGATCGGATAATTGAATACATGAAAAATGGGTGCGAATTGAAGGAGGTATATAGGGAGAGAATTGACGCGACATTTCCTTTTTCGGACCAAAATAATTGTAAGCGCGTCTATGAGGAGATTCTGAAATTGTCATAGTGGAATGCAACGGTCTGTTACGTAATCGCAGATGGTTTGCTATAGCCGTTTTGCTGCGCGGGCAGACGCAGGCTTGGCAGGAAAATGCGGCAATGCTGGTGGGAATGTGTCTTTACACTGTCTTAAACTATTTTGGAAAGCGCTTTTCTGCTTTTTGGACTTAAGAAGTGAATAATGAATGACGAGAAAATAGGGGGGTACCCCCCTATTTTCTGATATATGTTATATATCAGAAAATAATGAGGGTTGTCGAATTAATTCAGAGGAGTTCTATCCGTATGCTTTTTACCAGCCTGGAATTTTTATTGTTTTTCTTCCCGGTCACCCTTGGCATATATTTTTTCCTGCCGCACAGAGCCAGAAACTATTGGCTTTTATTGGCGAGCCTGTTTTTCTATGCGTGGGGTGAGCCGACTTTTGTTCTGGCGATGATGTTCTCTATCGTGTTTAATTACTTTGCCGCACTCCGAATTGAAGAGCTGTACGCAAAGCGTTCCGCGCAAAAAGGATTTCTGGCGCTGACAGTATTCATCAATCTGGGCATTCTGTTTGTGTTTAAGTATATGAACTTTGTAACCAAAAATATGCGCGAGATATTCCCGGTGGTGCAGGATACGATCCCTCAAACCAGCTTTGTGCTCCCTATCGGCATCTCCTTCTTCACATTTCAGGCGATCTGCCGCAGCTGAGCCTGGGTAGTTGTGTCTCCGCCTTCAGCAGACCCCTCTCCGCGCCTGTGCTGTGGCCGCTCATGGAACCCTTTCGCTGAAACCGCCTGCTTGCACACTACGTTCTGGATGCCGCTGAGACGGTTCCTCCCGAGTACCTCCGGATCATAGCCCAAATCGTACATAATCGTTCTGGGTGTATCTCCTTCCTGGTATCTCCGCCAGAATTCTTCCTTGAATGCGTTTGTGAAGGTGATCTGCGTGGTGGACACATGGAGCGTGTATGGATTTTCTGCCATAACCCGCACCTGCTCTTGGGTAAACATTTTCCGTGCCATGTGTGATGCCCCTTTCTATTGGCCTCATTTTATCACACAGCCCTGCCCTTAGAACATACTCTTGTCCTATATCCCTTTTCTTTCATTACTTGTTTCGTCCACTTTTAGGGTACGTCCTTACTTTTTAACCTGTCCACCAACCTGGGTCTCCATTTTTCCTGCTGTCCATAATCTTGGGTACAGTTTATGTAGGTAAATCCGACGCAATAAAATAAAGATATAAGTAAATAAAGAAAAATCAAGTAAAGATTTATC
>OFFB01001981.1_pt1 | contig 10443 bp, 7 predicted proteins | sample 1521281 | NCBI WGS metagenome assembly OFFB01 (sample SAMEA3504109, study PRJEB24116) | mouse gut metagenome | biome: mouse gut; feature: mouse-associated habitat; material: faeces | place: Denmark | collected 2011
CCGCGGTAGATATCCGGCGCCTTACACTGCACAAGATTATTTGCTGCCGCCAAGGCAAAAGTCAGGGCACCGCCCGCTACTAAAGCGCAGAGCCACTGTGAAGTAACGGTCTCCAGCGCCGGCAGTACGACAAAGGCAATACACGTGACCCAGCCCCCCGTCCAGACTGTTGTCACATGATGAATAATGCGGCGGTTTCTCTGCATAAGGACGGCCGCAGCGACTGCGCCGAATCCCAAACCGGAGGACATAGAGCCGAAGCTCATCAATTCACTGCCCTTCAGCGAAATTGCAGGAAGAAGAGCTACAGCAGGCATCACCAAAATAGAGAGGCATGCCACCTGAGGCAAAACTTCTCGAAGAATGGGATAAGTCATGAAGAGCTGGCGAGATGTCACGCCCACACTTTCTTCGCGCTCTTCGCTCGTTGTTCGATTCGGTATTTTGACAACTGCCATCACAGCGATCATCGGGATGAAGCAGATCGCATTCATCGCGAAACACCAGGTAGCAGAAAAACTTTCAATAATGAAAACCGCCAACATCGGTGCAATGGAGCGTGCCACGTTCATCACCAGTGACTGCCGAGCCACAGCTTGAGAAACCGTCTCTCCAGTTTCGACCAGCATGGAATGCATAGACGGGCCGTCGATAGAGGTTACGATACCGAAAATCAATGCCAATACGGCCAAGTTATAAGGATTGAGATGGTCGGAAAAAGACAGAAATGCTGTGAGTGCTGCAATGACACAGCCGATAGTCTGTGTAATTAAGAGAATATGGTGCCGATGAAAACGGTCGGCCATGGAACCGGCCACCGGTGCCAGCGGTAAAGAAGGCAGCGCGGACAATAAGGCAATCGCGCTCAGCCAAAGTGGAGAATGCGTCTGAGTCCAGACAACCCACGACAGTGCCATGCCGTGGACAAATCGTCCGAGAGTGGAAAAGCTGTACGCTCCCCAAAAGTATCTTCTCGCGGCTATCAGTGGTGTCATGGTTTCCTCATTTTCTTACGAGGCCATTGTAATTTGGTCTCCTAGATAAGTGTTAACCGAAGTGATCCGAAGCGAGCGTTGTCTTTAGAGGTATTGAATCCGCCGAGACTCCAACGTAAAGTAATCGATAATCGACATTACTAATCAGATTAAGAAGGCTAGGAATAAGAGCACCAGATGCCGGCAGAAAAAGTTGAGATTGTCACCGATAACGGTACTAAAGTGAAGGCAATTGCTCCGGTAATTGTCTCGGCCAGCCGTTCGACGGACATTCCGGCTTACTTTCCGAAATGGTTCGTATCAAGATTTAACGGCGGCCGAGGCTACGTTAAATGGTTCAATCCGTTCAATCAAAAGCCGGTTTACGTTTCTTTCGAAAAAACCAAAGTTATCGTCTTTTGGAGCAAGAATCCTAAACCTTTTATTCCTTATCTTCCGCAGCTCGATGCGGCCGGTGTTCATTACTATTTTCAATTCACGCTGAACGACTATCACCAGGAAAATCTTGAGCCGAATGTACCGTCTGTTGAGAGCCGCATTCGAACCTTCAAGAAGCTGGCCTCTGTGATCGGGCCGGAAAGAGTCGTATGGCGTTTCGATCCTGTGCTATTTACTAAAGCGCTTACGCCAAGAGAAGTAGCTACCAGGATTTTCAAAATCAGCAAAGAGCTTAAAGGCTGCACCCATCGACTGGTATTTAGTTTCATTGACATCAAGTCGTACAAAAAGGTTCAAAGAAACCTCCTTAAGTATTCTGAGCATTTTGCTGCTCAATACGATTCAGCTTCTATTGAGAATGCTGAACCCTCAGCCGAACAAGTTGAAGAATTTGCAGGATACCTTTCGAAGATTCGTTCTTATTGGCAGGAGCGCGGCTGGGACTTGGAAATTTGCGTCTGCGCTGAGAAATTTGATCTGTCTCATCACGGAATATTGCCGAGTAAATGCATTGATGCTCAGCTCATGCTCAAGCTTTTCGGTAATGATCCGGCAGTAACCTACTACCTCACAAAAGCACCAACTGAAAAGTCGTTTGAGATCGATCAATTGGATTTGTTCAGTGCTCTCCCGACCAAAAAGAAAAAGATCATCACGATTAAGAAGGATCCCAGACAGCGCGAAGAATGCGGATGTGTAGAAAGCAAAGATATCGGAATGTACAACACGTGTCTCCACGGCTGTGTCTACTGCTATGCAAATACGTCTCCGGAATTAACTCTCAAAAATTTTGAACGGAGAAAGAACCATCCTTTGGCCGAAAGTATCTTCATTCCAGATTTTCCTGAAGCCTAAGCGCAGAAAAGCCGCCCGAAGGCGGCTTTCTTACTAGTCCTTAGTACTGACTAAGGATTATTTTTTGCCAAGGTTGTGATCTTTAACGGCGCTTTCAGCAGCGATACGGCCGGAGTTTACTGCGAAACCAATTGTGGAGCCTGCCATTAGCAAGTCATAAGAGTCTCCGTACATACCGCCGACATCGGAACCGGCTGCGTAGAGGTTCGGGATAGCCTTGTCTTTATCTGTGACAACCTGCAGACGGTCGTTAACCTTAATACCGCCCAGAGTTCCCAGAGAGGACGCTACACTCTTGATGGCGTAGTATGGGCCCTGTTTGACCGGGAAGATGTACTGCGGATCCTTAGCAAACAGAGCGTCATGGCGCTGTTCGGCAGCCTTGTTGTATTGTTCAACACTGGCTTTCAGGACAGCAGTATCCATACCTGTCTTTTTGGCGAGTTCGTCAAGCGTATTAGCTTTAACAGCCCAGCCTGCCTGTTCTGCTGCCGGCCATTCTTTTTCGAAGTTAGTCAGTTTTGCTCCGATCGGAACCATAACGCCGACACCTTGGACAATACCGTCGTGCTTCATAGAGTCAAGGTTCTTGTTGTCATAGACAACCCACATCTGACCGCCGATTCTTTCAAGAGCATTACCGGCAGCGGGCCAGTCGCCCATAATGGTTTCGTCGCAGAAACGTTCGCCGTTCGGAGTCAGCCAAAGATGAGGCTGTTTGGCAGTAGCAGAAACATGGTTCGTTGTGGAAACTGCACGGGGGCCCGGACGATAGGACTGCTGAACTTCTAAGCCTTCTTTACCGCCGCCGGCAGACCAAGCCATCTGGATACCGACACCGTTCTTACCGGTCTGAGCAATACCGTCAGTGTTCGGGAAGCGTGTGTACTTCTTCATCATTTCGGGATTGTCAGCAAAACCGCCGGTAGCGATAATCACGGCTTTAGCGTGGATGTTGAGCGTATTGCCGTCTTTATCTTTAGCAACAACGCCGGCAACTTTGCCGTCTTTGCCGAAAATCAGTTTTTCAGCAGGAGTGTTCAGGAGAACCTGCATGCCGTATTCGTCTTTGCCCTTCTTCTGAAGGGCGTTAATCCAGCCAGCGCCGCGGCCCTGATAAATGTGCCATGTGTAGAGGCCGCCCGGATAGTTGGTGGTCAGTTTTTCGAACTTAACTCCGTGTTTCTGCATCCATTCGACTGTATCTGCAGATTTATCGACGAAGGCACGAACCAAACGGGCATTGCTGCGCCAGTGACCGTAGTTCATGATCTTCTTGAAGGCTTCGTCTTTGGTAAGAGGAATGTAGTAGTCGCGCTGCATCTTGGAACCTACAGCGAAAATACCTTCGGAGAAGTTACCCGTTCCACCGACCATGCCTTTCTTTTCAAGGCCGATGACTTTAGCGCCCTGTTCGGCTGCGGCGAATGCGGCGGCGGTACCAGCGGCACCCTGACCGACCACGACGACGTCTGTTGTGATGTCTTTTTCAGCTGCATAAGGAAGAGAAGAGAATGCAGCAAGCACTGCAACAGCAATCAGCTTTTTCATGTTTGTTTTCTCCGTGTTTTGAGTGTAGTTCGCCGCTATTTGCGGCGGTGTGTTTTTTGTTATCAAGTCCGTCTGAATCGTGGTTTAAGGCGGTCTTGTTAAGTGTTATTGTGCGGTAATTACACCTCGGCTGTCAGTATCATCCGATACACAAAAAACTCCTGAAATGTATCTCGTGATACATTTTCAGGAGTATTCCTAAGTTAAGTCAGCTGATTATTTTCGATTTTCGTACTTGTCGTCCGCTATACAGTTCGACTGAAGTCTGCGGCCATATGTCGTCTTCCATTCATCGAACTTCGTTCCGCGGGGAAGAATCTCGAAATCATCGGTTGGCTGAGTCACCCTCTCTGCATGAATTTGTTCGGGTGATAACGCCGAATAAAACACACGGATTTCCGGCTGTCCGTTAACGGACCATTTCTCAAAGGTCAGATAACCGCCCGGCGTATTTTCGTTCTGATCTCTTCCGGGAAGTTTCCAGTTCAAATCAAAAATTTCGCTGAGGTTAGCCAAGTTCGTGTCATGCCCGATAAGATAGGTGTATTTAGGACCGTGATCGAGGCTCTCAATAATCTTGTTCGCTAAAGCCGAACCTTTGTAACGAGCAACTTCCATATCTCGATTAAGCGCAGAAAATACAGCAACGCGTATCGGCATGAGACGCAGTATTCCGTTCCAATCCAATTGGTCCCAAGCGACCTTCTTTTCAGGATTTTGGCCCCACTCCAAAGCAAAGATCTCGGTAATGCTCGAGCAATCGTACGGTGCTCCTTTAAAGCCAACTTTATATTTACTGACCTTTGCGCGCATCGGCCCCGTAAACTCATGTCCCGTTAGTTTCGAGATCCCAGCCATTTGAGCCGCAAACTTTTCGTTGATCCCGACAACTTTTTGGGTGAGTTTTTCTTCGAGCTCTTTGGGATCGTCAATTCGACAGACTTTCGCCTTCAGCGGAGAAAAAATCGCTGAATGTTCGGAACTCGTGACCTTAACTTTATAACCACAGGTCGGATAGAGGCCCTCATTTAAAGCCTCGGCTGTTTTGCGTGTTCGTTCATCAACGTCTGCAATGATTTGAACGTCTTCCGGCTTCGGACAGACCCCGTAGGTAAAAGGAGCGCGACTGCGATTGAGTTTCCACGTGGCTTTGACAAGATAAAAACCGCGAGATGTGAGCAATCCCGGAGCAACGGGCCAAGCCGGCCACTTCTTATCTGACCAACCGTGCAGTTTTTCTGCAGATTGAGTCGGAGAACGCACACCGTGGCGTGAGACTACAACGACATTGAGAAGCTCTTCTGTATGGGGAATCGCTTGCAAAACGTCGGAGGGAGTTTCTGCATGCGCATTGGATAAAAGAACCGCAGCAGAAAGTAGGCACAAAGAAGCGCAGATTTTTGCTTTCATTCAGATTCTCAACGTTGAGTCTTGATTATCCGAATATATAGGTTGCCAGGCCGAGGAAGATTAAAAAACCGCCTGAATCGGTAATAAATGTCAGGAGTACCGATCCGCCCATGGCCGGATCTCGGCCGAGTTTCTTAAGCGTAATCGGAACGAGGATAGCCACAATCGCGCCCATGAGCATATTCAGCATCATGGCCAAGAACATGGTAAAGCCGAGCTTCATGCCGTCCGGAGAATCGTAGTAGAGCCCCCAGGTAAAGAGACCGGCAATAATGCCCCAAATAAAACCATTGACCAAAGCCACCAAAACTTCTTTTTTCACCACATCGCTTTGGTTAGCTTCGGTAATCTGACCGGTCGCCAAAGAACGAACCAGCAGCGTAAGCGTCTGGTTGCCGGAGTTGCCGGCGATACCTGCGACAATCGGCATTAAGGCTGCCAATGCAACAACCTTTTCAATCGTTCCGTCAAAGGCGGAAATCACGCGGGAAGCAAAGAAGGCCGTAAAGAGGTTCACTCCGAGCCAAACCCAGCGGGCTTTCGCAGATGACCAAACTGAATCGAAAATATCCTGATCGTCATCCAAACCGACCGCACCGTAAGCCTCTTCATCGCTTTCTTCACGGATCACGTCCACCACTTCGTTCACGGTGAGACGTCCTACCAGACGGCCTGCTTCGTCAACAACCGGAGCGCTCACCAGATCGTAACGTTCGAAGGCCTGAGCTGCGTCACTGACGTCTTCAAGCGGAGACAGCCGCAGGACTTCCGTCAGCATGACATCTTTAACAGCGTCTTCCGGATAATGCGTCAGAATGCGGTCAACCGGCAAAGTACCCATGAGGCGCTCTTCTCGGTCAATCACGAATACCTGGTCGGTATGGTCAGGGAGCTTCTTTAACCGGCGAAGGTAACGAAGCACGATATCGAGCGTGACTTCCTGACGGATTGATACGATTTCGAAGTCCATACGGGCACCGACCGTATCTTCCGGATAGCTCATGGCCGCGCGCAGCTGAGCCCTTTCTTCGTGTGACAGACCTTCCTGAACTTCCGCCACGACGTCAGGCGGCAAGTCTTCGACCAAGTCAGCGATTTCGTCGGTGTCCAGGCTTTCGACAGCGTCCACCAATTCGTCGCGGTTCATGGCGTCAATCAGGGTTTCACGAACACCTTCATTGACTTCAACCAAAATCTCGCCGTCGCGTCCGGAGCGCACGCAGTCCCACACGATGAGACGTTCATCGAGCGGAAGAGCTTCCAGGATGTAGGCAATATCGGCAGGATGAAGTTCCGACAGCGTGTCGCGAAGCTCTTTTTTGATCTCTTCGCCGACCTTTAGATCCTTGCGATCGGCCGCATCTTCCCCTTCGTCGAGCAGCTGCTGTACAAGCGCCAGACCCCGGGCTGCTGCCTCAGGGTCTCTTACTGCAACGTCATAGTCAGGGTCGTGAAGCTGAGAAGAAGGATTGTTTGTGCTCAAGGTTACACCTGTCGGTTTGCTCCCTTATTTTGCACTTTTATCCAGAGTTTCGCGAAGTTTTGCGTAAACGTCTTGGGTACCCGGACGATGGCCCATCCAAATTTCGTAGGAATCGGCCGCCTGTTCAACCAGCATCCCGAGACCGTCGGAAGCGTGTCTTGCGCCGCCCTGTTTAGCCAGTTCCATGAACGGTGTGGGCTTAGCGGCGTAGACCAAGTCGTAGGCGAGTTCGCATCCGTCAAATGCGAACGGAGAAACCAAAGGAGCTTTATTCTGCAGGCTTGTCGGCGTGGCATTCACAATCAGGTCATAAGACTCGGAACCGGTCTCATCATAAAGGATGCTCTGAATCCCAAACTCGTCGCAGAGTTCCTGAGCACGAGCAACAGAACGGTTAGCCACGGTCACAGACTTGGGCATGCGTTCCATCAGGGCCGGGAGAATACCGCGAACACCGCCGCCGGCGCCGAGGATAAGAATCTTTTTGTGTTCTACAAAGAACGCTCTTCCAGATCACGAATGAAACCCGTGCCGTCTGTGTTTTCACCGAGAATCTTGTTGTTTTGGAAAGTAAGCGTATTCACGGCACGTGACTGGCGAGCCTGAGAAGAACACTTTGTAGAACAGCGGAAAGCGTCTAACTTGAAAGGAATCGTGACATTGAGTCCGTGATAGCCCTCGTCGATCATTTCGCCGATGGCGCTCTCAAATTCGCCGAGCGGGATTTCAACTTTATCGTAGGAAATCTCGTCGCCGAACTGCTTGGCAAACATTAAATGGATTTCCGGAGAGAGACTATGTCCGATGGGATTACCCATAACTCCTAATTTGGTAACCTGCTTCATATTGATGAATCCTTTCAAGATTTCTTTTCTAAATCTTACCTCATGTCTTTACGGGATAGAAGAGAGGTTTTCTATCCATCACGCCTGCCCCTCGTTCCCAGGCTCAACCCCTTCAGTCTGAGGCTCTTCCGGAGGCACAGCTTCCGGCGTCCCGACTTCAACTTCGATCTCTTCCTCTTCTAAATCTTCCTCATGGCTTTCGTTCAGCACTTTAATAAGACTGCATTCCATGACTAAAGACAGATAGTCGAGATTCAAAACCTTCATCAGGACGCTCTGACCGCGCGGAAGCTCAGGCAATCCGGGGACGCGCTGAGCCATCGGCAGGCCTTCAATCCTTACGAGGTCGCCCTTAACCACCGTAGCTTTAAGTTCGTTAATGCCTTCCTGTTCAATCCACCGCATCGACCAGTAGCGATCCATACGGGACTGGAAGTCGTTGAAAGCCGAGTAGTTGGAATCAAAAGTAGAAATGATCGAGAAGAGCTCGGAGTCATTATTGCGATACGGGGCTTTTTCGCCTTTAAGGGTCGCAATAATCTGACGCTGGTTGACCATGTCAACGTAACGGCGTAGCGGAGAAGTCGACCAAGCGTAATAAGGAACACCGATACCGTCATGCGGCCCCGGAACGCTTGTCATCTTGACGCGCCCCATTCGCTGGGAACGATAGATACCGGCCACATCTCTTTCTTCCAGCCATCCGCCCCAGGTCGAGTTCGCAAAAATCATCATTTCGGCCACGAGCAGATCCAGCGGATCTCCTCTTCGGCGTCCCTTCAATTCGATTTCCGCATTCTCGTCTTCGCCCTTCAGGCTGAAGTACCAGTCAATGCGTCCGACGGGTTCGGGTCTGCCGCGAACTTCTTCGCGATCTTTCAGAAGTTTCTTGGCGAACTTCCAAAGCCAAATGAGCTCGGGGCCGTAAGGAACAGGAAGGTTGCCCTCTTGAATAGCTTCTTCCGTCACCTTATCGGCGATCAGGTCATAGCGCAGATTCTTTTCGATTTTGATGCGTTCGAGACGAGTATCAGTGGAGAGAACGGCAAGCGTTTCGTTATCGACAACGGCGTAAAGAGAAACGACAGGACAGATCAGCCCTTCGTCCAAGGAGAAAGCCGCAACCCATTCTTTCGGGAGCATGGTGGTCTTAAGCCCCGGCGCGTAGACAGTCGACATCCTTTCCCGAGCGACTAAGTCGATGTCCGACCCCGGCTGAATGCCCAGGCCCGGTGCGGAAATATGAATGCCGACACGAGTCTTCCCGCCTTCCAACGGTGTCACAGACAAGGCATCATCAATTTCCGTTGTTTCCGAATCGTCAATAGAGAAGGCAACGGCGTCCGATAAAGGAAGCTCGTCATGTGCTTCGCGATGAGGCTTAGAGAGGTTTTCGGGGAAATTCTTTCCTTTCGGAAAGTTAATCATGAAGAAGCTTTCGACGTGCCAGCGCCAAGCATTCGGAATCGCACCGACATCGAGCAGCAAACGCAGCGGCATACAGCTGAGTTTATCGCTCGCTTCATTCAGAGCCTTCCACTCAATGGAGTTCTTATCGGGACGAACCAGAAGCTCAATCGCCTTATTGGCAATATCGGCCGGCGCCTTATGTTCTTCGATGAGCATCTGAACGTAAGCGTCCTTCTGCTCTTCGAGTTTTTTCTTTCGTTCAATCGCGGCTAAAGCCAGCTTCAGTGTCTCGGCGGGCGCCTTACGATATTTACCGCGGCCTTTTCGATAGAAATAAACCGGATTGGGGTGCAGACGAAGGATCGTTGCTGCCTGCTGTATCGGCGTAACGCTGTCTCCGAAGTACTCGGCCGCGATGGATTTAAAGTCGAACTCGTCATCCGGTGCAAATTCCCAGAGAATTTCCAGATCGATTTCTTCGGCTTCCTGCTGGGCTCGAGCTAAAAATTCAGCCGGTGACGGACTGTTGTACGTCACGAAGATATGGGAGCGCTTAACTTTTATTCTTTTTCCTGTCGGTAGTTCAACTTGGCAGGCCGAATCGGTGCCGGACATTTCTGTTCCGACTTTGAATGCTCCGTCTTCTTCAAAAAATAAATTCATAGCGTCCTTTCAACTGACGTTTTTGACTGTTAATTGCTTATACCCGCTAAAGTTTAAGCCTCTCAAAACAAGCTCAAACACAAATTCCGATGCGCCTGAGGACGGTTACCCGCCATGGGAATAGGCGCCGCGTTTATTTTCCTTCTAAAAGCGGCTATCCCGCTAAATAACTCATGATCTCTTCGACATGAGGCGCAAAGTCCGTAATTCTATGATCTCCGTCAGGAATCTTCACAATCTTTGTATCTTTTAGAAAATCCAAAGTTTGCGAAGGATCCAGAACCTCGTCTTTGAGACTGATGAGTGAAAGATAATCCTTCGACTTCTTCAAATCCTTTACCAGCATCCCTTCCAGCTGGATCATGAATTCGGGACATACATACATTTCGCGGTCAAGGCCGCTCACCTTGTGCCAGCCCGGCTGGAAATCAACCCTTCCCCAATTACCTAACGCGGGATTGAGCAATACAGCCTTCTCCACCGGCAGGGGCTCTTTTTCCCAAGCTGCATAAAAGCCTCCGAGTGAAGAACCGATCACATCGACCGGCCCTCCTTTGAGATCTTCTTTAATCAGTTTGGACAGAAACTCAGCGACTTCTTCCGGCGACATGTAGAGTTCCGGTGCAATAAACGGCTTGCCGATCCTTTCATGCGCTTTTCTGAGAAGTTTGGGCTTCGCAGAGTTTGGGTGCGACAAAAAACCGTGCAGATAAAGAGTAGGACGCATGAATTTAAGCTCCGAACTTAGATTTCAATCCGTCCAGCAGTTTCTTGTGGACGCCGCCGAAACCGC
>OFFB01001983.1_pt1 | contig 10439 bp, 12 predicted proteins | sample 1521281 | NCBI WGS metagenome assembly OFFB01 (sample SAMEA3504109, study PRJEB24116) | mouse gut metagenome | biome: mouse gut; feature: mouse-associated habitat; material: faeces | place: Denmark | collected 2011
ATTAAAAATACTTATCAAATTATTACTATCTACTAAAATTGATTCGTTTAAAAACTACATAAACACTAAAATACGAAATTACTAAAATTTAATTTCTATTTGATTTTTATACAACTTATTTCTTTTTTCCTCTTATAAATTTTATTCCTTAACCCACACTTTTCAAACTAATCCAACAATTCCTGATAACTCACATCTAATACCTTCGCTATGCTCTTCAATTCAATATCTGTTACAAACCTCTCCCCACTTTCCATTCTTTGCACTGCATTTTTATCAATATCAAGCCCTGCCATTTGAAGCATATCTGCCAGTTTTCTTTGTGATGTCTTTTCTGGTAACTTCTTCCGAATTTCTTTTATTTTACTTCCACAAATATTATTTCTATTATCCCTCGTCTTATTTTTATACATAAATTTCTCCCGATTTGACATTTAGTAATTGCCATTTTTCTCATTATATGGTAAACTACAAAAAAGTTGACATTTACTAAATGTTAAATAATTAAAAAGGAGAGCTATTTTATGAAAAGTGTATTGTCAGCATTATATGATGGCGAAATTTTTCCAGCAGAACAATATTCTCCTAAAACGGAAGAATATCGTAAACTTACAGAAAAGCATATTCACCATTACAATGATTTCGTTGAAATTTTAGAAAAACTGAATCCACCTTTAGACAAACAATTTATTGAGATTATGGACGAACAGCTTGATGTAATACCTACTGAATTTTCTGAAATGTTCATTGATGGTTTTCGATTAGGTGCAAGAATCATGATTGAAGTCTTTCAAGGAGATTTAAACATCAAAGAAAAACCATAATTTCTATCCACTAAATATGTACCATCTTACTAAAACTAAGAGAGCGAAATAACTTATTTTGTTATTCGCTCTCTTAATTTTTACATTCCTATTATAATATTACAATCTCAGTAAACTATCTTTCGAGTTTTCTTCCCTATCACATTTTATTTTCACATTTCTACTAAAATCAATATTTTATATTATTATAAAAAATGAATCACAATCAAACTTTCTTTTCCACCTCTATCATAATGTTATATCCCTCTTTTTCTGCGATATTTTTACCATTTTTAATACTCCTCTTTCCTTCTGATGTTCAACAATACGCTTAATTTCTTCCTCTCCTAGTTCTGATTTTATTTGATGAAACATAACTATTTCCTTCCGAAAATCTACATTTTCTTTTTTCATTCGCTCTAAATGCTGATCCAAATATTGTACTTGTTTTTGAAGGTGTTCATTTCTTTTCTTCATTTTATCTAGTAATCCATTCAATCGAACATTTTCTATCAATGCAGATACTAATGTTTCTTTTATCTTTTCTATCAATGGTAATGCTTTTTTCTCTTGATAATTTTTCGCTGTCATCCATACGGCTGCTTCTGGTAATTGCCATGCTTCATCTTCTCGAATCATAGAAATATTCTTTTCCACTGTTTTCTTATTAAAAGTCAGTTTTAAAAGTTCTTTTTCCATCTTCTCTTTCTTTCCCTGTAATGATTTTAGTTCCTCTGTTTTATCCATTATTGTTTCTTGCATTTCTTGTACTACTTGATCCATTTCCTTTTTCCGTGTTGTCAGCTCTACAACCTCTTTCTCTCGTTCCTGTTTCTTAAACTCTAACACATCTAAATGTTTTCGATTTGTTCCAAGATGTTTCCAAGCAACTTCATATTGTTCCATTATTTCTGATAATTCTTGCTTCTCTGCTGTTATCCACTGATTCCATTCGGTTTCTCTTTTTGTACCTCCTTGAAAGCCTTGTTCTGCAAGAGCTTGTTTTAAAGAAACTCTAGTATCCATTCCTCTTTTACTTCCTGTTACAAAAGGAACAAAATCAATATGTAAATGTGGTGTTTCTTCATCCATATGTAAATGTGCAGCAAATACTCTAAGATTAGGATTTCTTTTTTGAAATCCTTTCATAAATTTATCCAGAATCTTTTTCGCTAACTCTCCATATTCACTTTGAGTATTCATATCTTCTTTATTTCCTATTTGAAAAATAACTTCATGAAATAATTTTTCCTGTTTTCCTGTTCGTATCTTATCATAATAATTATCAATTCTTCTGTCACTACGAGTCTGTTTTGCATTATATCGTTCTTGTGCTTCATCAAACAATTCATGATAAACACGTTCTATGTTCTCATTACAATATTCAATATTATATTGGGTATAATCCTCTTTTACATTTTTCGCTTTAAATGCTCTACGATTATGAGTAAGAGAACCTTTTCCTACCATGCCACTAATCGATCGTTGTATCATCTTCTCCTCCTTTAACAATAATAGATAATACTCCAGTTACAATAGCTTTGTTACTTTCTCCGAAAGTAACGCAAAAGCACTTTCGACATTTCATATCAAAAGTGCCTTTGCGCCCTGCGGGGCTTTTTTCATCTGTCAGGTTTCTCTCTCACTTCACTCGATCCACTTTCCTATTTTTTATCTATACTAAATCATAATCTAAAAAAATAAAATTATCATTAAATAATTCCTCCCTATTTTCCCTTTATGGTTTCAAACAGATGCGTGTCACGCATCTGTTATTTACACCGAAAACAAACTTACCATCGGAAACTTTCTGGCACTCCACGTCTGTCCAAATATTCCTTTCGTGCCTTTTCTTTTTCTTCTTCTGTAAGTGCCACTTTATACTTTGTATATAACTCTCTCATCACCAAAGCATCTAGTTTCTGTTCCAATCCCTTCTGTATTTCTGGTAAACATTCTTCCTGCTCCAGCAAAAAATATTTGACAAGTGCCAAAAATAGTTCCTGTGAAATCTGCACATTCTTCATTTCTCGTTCCTTCATCCTTTCCCTTTCCGTGACGGTTGTGACGATTGTGACGATATTTTTACTATCATACCGTTCCATAAAATACCGTCACAATCGTCACATATCGTCACGCTTCTTTTATCTGCTTCATTTTTTAATGGATAATACCTATTTTCTATATCAACACATCAATTTCTAACATTTATAAAGAAATCTCTTTTTCTAATGATTTCGTTTGTAACTTTAATGTAATTTTTCTTCCATTATGTCCTCTACTGCTTTCATAATAGATTCCATACTCCATTGAAAGACGTTCCATGCTAATATTTAACTTTCGTGTTAAAATATTAGGCTGTATTTCTAACTGTAATATTTTTATTAGTTCGGAAGCTGTTCCACTCCATTCTGGTTGTTCACTAGAAATCAGTTTTGCTATCGTTTCCAATAATGGATCGGGAGGCTGTTTCCAAAGCTCTGTTTCTGCCTTTTTGAACTTCCAAATACAAGTTTCTCTCTCAAACTCGATTGTCAATTCTTGATCAGGCTGATCACGCCCTACTATATCCAAAACAGCTATATTATCTGTACGTTTTTTCTTCTGCATAATAAATGCTCCATCTGCTGCACCTAATAATCCATTTGTACCAGAAATCATCTCAAAACTATCCTCGGATTCTAACTTGCGGGTATGATGAACCAATAACAAACACACTCCATAAGTATCACTAAATGCCTTTAATTTTGTTACAATTTCATAATCAATCGAGTAACTATATCGATCTCCACTTGCTTCTCTCACCTTTTGAAGAGTATCTATAATCATCAACTTTGTATTTTTATGAGCCTTTACAAAGTTTTCTAATTGTTCACATAATCCCTCACTTAATGATTTTGCCCTTACTGATAAATAAAAATGATCGGCACTTTCTATACCAAACATACGAGAAAGCCGCCTCTGAAGCCTTGCATAATCATCTTCTAAAGCAAGATATAACACTGTTCCCTGATGAATCGGATACTCCCATAATGGAATCCCCATTGCCACATGATAAGCAAGTTGTGCCATAAAAAAGGACTTTCCTACTTTGGGAGCGCCAACAAACAAATATGTACCACCATATAAAATACCATCTATAATCCGGGTTCTTGGTGGATAAGTTGTATCATAAAGCTCTGTCATAGATACCACTTGTAATCCATCTTGCCCAGATTTCTCTGGGCTAATGGTATGAAAATCATTAAAATTGGTGGCTTGTAGATTGATTTGTTTCTGCGGATTTGTTATAATCTCAATGAAGTTTTTTTCTTGTGGCTGCACCCCATCTGCGCCAACAGATGAGAAAGGGGCAGTCACTTTCTTTGTTTCTATCATTCCTCTTCTCCTTTCAAACCATTTAATGTAATTGCAATTACTTGTAAAGTATAAAGTAATTCTTCATTCTCAAAACTGCATAGTTCCAGCCGCTTTAATTCTTCATAAATGGCTGTCATCTGATTTTTCAAAGCCTTATATACTCGTGGATTTCCTTGTACCACTACATCTCGACACAAAAGCCTTCTTGTAATATAGTCTTGTTTTGTCAATCCTGATAATTCCACGAAATCATTTAATAACTTTGATTCTTCTTCTGATATACGAAACGCTACCGTATGATTTCTCCATCTTCCTTTATTATCCAATTTCCTTTCCATTTTTATCCTCCTTTGTTATTCTCTCCATATCCAGCTTTTCTGCCATCTCGGTTTGAACAGTTGGAAACAAATGAGCATAACGATAAGTTATCTTCTCCGCTTCATGTCCCACTCGTTCTCCAATCGCCAATACGGAAAATCCCATATGAATCAGTAAAGAAATATGACTATGCCGAATGTCATGTACCCTTATCCTTTTTACTTCTGCCTGTTTTGCTCCTCGATCCATTTCATGACTAAGGTAAGATTTTGTAACAGGAAATAAGCGTTCGTCTGATTTTATATCATATAACATATGAATATAGTCTTGCATTTCTTCACAAAGAAAATAGGGCATTTTTATAGTTCGATTACTTTTTACTGTCTTTGGACTGGTAATCACATCTTTCCCTTTAGAACGATGAAATGTTTTACTAATAGTAACAATTTGCTTTTTAAAATCAAAATCAGCAGGAGTCAGTGCTAATAATTCACCAGAATGAATTCCACACCAGTAGAGCATTTCAAATGCATAAAAGGATCGGGGCTTATCCATCATTACCTCTGCAAATTTCAAATATTCCTCTTTTGTCCAGAAATTCATTTCTTTTGGAACTTCAATTCCCATTGTTCCAGCTCGTCTTGCTGGATTATAAGGAAGGTTATAAAAATTTACTGCATGATTAAAAATGGCTGTCAGTTGTGCATGAATGGTTCGTAAATAATCTCCCGAATAGGGTGTTCCATCTTCATTTCGATATGCCATCAGCTCATTTTGCCAAGCGATCACATCTTTTGCTTCAATCTCTGTTATCTTCCTATTTTCAAAATAAGGTAATATTTTGGTACGAATCACATGACTTTTCGATTCCCATGTACTTTCCTTCACTCGTTGTTTCTTATCCGCTTCATAAATCTCAAAAAAGCTGCCAAATGTCATCTCTAACTTTGCACCCTGTTTGAGCATAATTTCAAGCTCCCATGCTTGTGCCTCTCTTTTTGTAGCAAATCCTCTTTTTTGTGTCTGCTTTCGTTCGCCCTTCCAATTTGTAAAACGATAAAGCACTCGCCATGTTCCTGTTTTAGAATCCTTATAGACTGCCATGTTCTTTTCTCCTTTCTATTCTCTGTAACAAACTTTTTTGTAAAAAAATGTTCGGCTTACTCGACCTGCAACTGTTAAATAACCTTGTTTTTTCAGCTCCTTGTTTAAATCTCGAACAATCTGATATGCTTTTGATTTAGAAACTCTTAATTCCGTTGCTACTTCTTCTACTGTCATAAAAGATGTTTCTGTCATAGTAACCTCTCCTCCTTTCTTATACCTAACTCTATTTGCTTAGTTTCTTCTATAGAATACTAAATAAATACAGTTAAGTCAAGCGGTTTTCAAGAAAATCTTAAATTTTTTTATTTAAGTTCTCATTGCGAACTCTATTTCTTCATGTTATAGTAAAAGCAATCCTTTTGTTTTCTTATTTTATATTACTTGCGGAAAACAAATGAAAATGAACGAATCATATCATAAAATAGATTGGGAGGCTTTTATTATGGCAATTGGCAAACGTATTAAATTTTTTCGTAATCGAAAAGGAATGACACAAAAACAATTAGGAGAACGCCTCGGCTTTCTTGGAAAGACTTCTGATGTTCGCATGGCACAATATGAATCCGAAGCTAGAATCCCCAAACATGACCTTGTGAAAGAAATGGCTCACCTTTTTGATGTCAGTACCCATGCACTCACTGTACCAGATATTGATACGAACATAGGACTGATGCACACGCTTTTCGTTCTGGAAGATATATATGGACTGAAAATCGGGGAGATTGATGGAGAAATCTGCCTACATCTGGATAAATCTGCTGGAATGACTTATACTTCTATGTTTCAAATGCTCAATGCATGGAAGGAACAAGCCATCAAACTGGAACAAGGCGAGATTACCAAAGAAGAATATGACCAATGGAGGTACAAATACCCAGAACTAGATACCTCACAGCATTGGGCAAAAGTCCCCTCACAGGCGGTCAGTGATATGCTTATGGAAGAATTTCAGAAAATCGAGAAAGAAGAAAAGAAAACAGCTAAAAAGAAAAAACAGAAATAAGCATAAAAAGACCTTGCCGATATTCAGTTTCCATATCTGAAAATCAGCAAGGTTTTCTTATGCCATTGATGTAATTATTTAGTGCGTGATGTGAAAAATGTTGCCAAATCGTTGCCAGAACCTAAATAAATTTGCTTGCAACCCGTATAAACACTAGGTTCTTAAATCTCATTTCATCACTCGAACTCCTCGGCGGATAGCTTGAACTGAATGTTTTTTCCTCATTTTTCAAGCATTTATTATCCGTATTATTTAAAAATTGCTCTCGTTTTTGTGCCAGTCAAAATTTTTAGAGCCAAAATAGAGCCATATATACTCAATTAATTGTATCAAAATCAATCCACTGAACTTACGCTTTTGCTGCTTTTATTAATTCGCAAATCTTCTTTTTTGCAGTTGCATCACCCTGTTCCAGTAAATCTTCTAATTTTTCAATTAACAGTTTGCTTTTCCTTTCTATATCATATTGCCGTCCTATATTTTCTTCTTTTATCTGTAGGTTCACAAGCATATTATCTAAATCTATATTACCCAATAAATAATCACCATAGCAGATTAAATCTCTATCTACTTGGCTACAATACCCATTTTCAATTTTTTCTTTTACCTTTTCAAACAAGTCTTTATATTCCTTTACACTTGACTCTTTTAATAATGTATACAAAAGCGAACCCGCATTATAATATTGAATACTAAAATCACTTTCTGTTTTAATAACTTCTAACGATTCTTTTAAACTGATTTCCGCAATAACTTCTAAAGCTACTTTCTTGATATTTCTATTTGGTGATTTTACAAAATCCTTCAATGCTTCTATATCTTCAATAGAATTGAAAATATATGCAATATTATATTCATCTCTTAAGATTTCTAATGTAAGCAATATGGAATATTCATCTAATCCTTTAAGTTTTTCCCATATTTCGACATTGCTCTCAATTAAGTTTCCTGCACCAGTTAAAAGCGCAATCATTAAATTAGCATTATCTGTATCACTTTCACCAAATGAATTAAATAAAACATCTCTAATGTTATCCCTAAGTTTTGGACTTACCAGATATATTCCCTCTGACTCAAACCCATATTGACACATACAATTCACAATATCTCTTTTTTTCTTTTCGTCTCCCTCTAACCAAAGAGCATACCATTCTTCAAAAATACTATCGTCACTTAATTGGCTAGACAATTTGCACATACACATAATAATTTTGTTGCTATGGTTAGCTTTTAAATTCTCTTGTATAAATTCCCACAATTTCTTTGCCACATCAATATCTAACTGAACAGATATGAAATAATCCCAAATACACCCTTCTAAGTCATCATCTTTACATTCCTTCAAAATTTTTAATATTTTCTTCTGCTGTATTTTTAAACTTTTCGTTTCTCTTAAAACATTAATCGTACTTTGAAGTATCTGCTCGTCCGTCCTGTTTAATAATTGAGTAAAACTTAACTTGATAACCGCATCATTAGGGCAATATCTGCACATTTCAATTAAAGAAATCAATAAATCTGTAGATACTTTTACATCTTCTAATAATTTATTAATTGCTTGAATAAATGTATCTCTATAAAACAAGGTTCTCTCGGAATATCCAAAGCTTTCGATAAATTCAATAGTTTCATTTTCATTTTTGGTATTTTCTAACTTTTCTATTACTTGCGCAGCACTCAATTTATATTCTGTAAATTCGTTCTTATCATCTACTATTTCATTAATATCAAAACGTCTAATCAAAACTGGTATATTTTCATTATATTTTCTAGAAGTAGACATATCAGCATACAATTTACCTTTTAAAAATCCAGGCAATTCGCATTTTCCAACAAGAATAGGGATCGCTATAACTTTCTTACCATCTATTTCCTTGTTCATTGCAATATCCAGTTCCTTTTTTACCCATTCTGAATGCACTGAATTTTCTGAAATCAACGCTATCAAAAAATCCATATGATCTAAACCGTCTTTTATTTTTTCAATTAGCGAATCACCCAATCTTATCTCTGACTCATCAATCCATACTTTTATTCCATATTTATCCAATTCTTTGGCAATTTTTCTTGCCATAGGCTTATCCTTATAATTATGGCTTATAAATACATTAATCATCTGTTAGTTCCTCCACAATATGTACTATCTACCCCTATGCTTCTCTTTCCTTTTCTGCTGTTTCAGTTCAAACCGCCGTTGTTTTTCCGTTTCCCGCTGTTCCCGACTCACAATCTTGCGTTCAGTTTTTAACTGTTCCTGCTGTAATTTCAAAACCTGTTGCGATTTTGTTCCTATCCCTGTATTCTGTACCTGTTTCCGCACTTCACGTTGTACTCGTTTAGGATTGCGACCAGCTTCTTTTACATTAGTTGCCACAGCCGGACTAAATCGTAACCGATAGTAATTTTTCAGAACAAAATCATAAATCTCATAGTCTTTTGGTTCTGCTCCAAACGTAACCTTGCATACAGATAGCTTACCATCCGATACACGTTCAAACACTCCCACCCAAAATGGTTCTTCAAAAAATACTGTCAACTTTCCCGATACTTTGTCCATGACAATTCCTCCTTAAAATAATTGTAATGAACAAAGAATGGACGACCCTAAGGAGGGAGGGCTACTTACACCATTATAGTGCGACTGGACTACCTACCAGTTCTGCAAGTTTGCCTTGCGTTGTGTTTTTATCTTTGCCCCTATATATTGCCACATAAACGCCCATTTTTCCACAAAAATATGGCAATCCGCCTATAACTGCAAACTGCCATATTATCATTTCCCTTATCTGCTCTAACTTACATGGTGCTAGCACCATGTAGCAATCATCACCAAAAGGAGCATTACCTTTGTCGCAGCCTATTTCCTATAACCATACTCCCCAATCTCCATAATCAAATGTTCCACTGCCATGATGAAGTTTTCCGTCCGCCTTGAGATTTCTAAACGCTTCCCGCATACGAATTAAGATTTCCGGTTCTATATCCAGTGAATGATGTGCCGGAAACACTTTCTTCACAGGCAATGCCGCAACTTTTTCCAAAGAATCGAGGTATGCCTCCGGGTCAGTAGACGGATAATAAGCAAACAGAATATCTTTATAAACCAAATCGCCAGTAAATAAATATCCCCTGCTTTTTTCCCAAAAGCACAAATGCCCCGGAGAGTGTCCGGGAGTATGCAGCACTTCAATTTCCCTGCCGCCAATATCAATGATGTCATGGTCTGTCAGCACTTTTGTTGGCATACCTTGAAACAATTCATAATCGCTCACGCAAAACCCTTCGGGCAAATCACAGCGGTCTATGACCATCTCCCTTATCGTTTCGATTGATAAAGGGAATTTACCATTCAGCCAATCCAATTCATCAGCATGAGCATAAAAATCCGGGAAATACTTATGTCCCCCAATATGATCCCAGTGAATATGCGTTGCTACTGCCGTAATTGGCTTATCGGTAAGCTTCAGTACTTCCTCATAGATATTGGAAATGCCAAGCCCCGTATCAATAAGCAAACTTCGGGTATTTCCATTCAACAGATAGCAATGCGTTTCCTCCCAATGCCGGTATTCACTGATAATATATGTATCTACATCAATTTTATCTATTGTAAACCAGTTATTCATTACTCCACACTCCTTAAAATCCCAATTAATTTATAGTTTCTCTATCTCTGCCAAAGAATTTTGAATATCCTTATAAACCAATGGTTGCATACTGTCTGCATAAATAGATGTATCTGCTTTTTGCAGTGCGGCAACAATATCACACTTTAATTCCGGCTTATTCTTTGCAATCATAGGCAGTAATTTTATACACTGTCTTGCCGTTATCGGCTTAACATCTTC
>OFFB01001987.1_pt1 | contig 10425 bp, 11 predicted proteins | sample 1521281 | NCBI WGS metagenome assembly OFFB01 (sample SAMEA3504109, study PRJEB24116) | mouse gut metagenome | biome: mouse gut; feature: mouse-associated habitat; material: faeces | place: Denmark | collected 2011
GTCAACAGCAAAGTGTGGCAAGCCGCTAAAGCCGAGGGGATAACACGCTTCATCAACGACGTGCGCGGTGCCATCACCGACGACCACCTGTTCATCACTCAAGCCGGAATCCCATGCATCGACATAATCGAATGCGCCAATCCGCAGACCGGGGCATTTCCGCCCACATGGCACACACTCGCCGACAATATGGAGTCGATCGACGCTGCCACCCTCGGCGACGTCGGGAAAACACTTATGCGCGTGATCTACACCGAATCCCGGCAATAACAGCATGAATATTCAATAATTATTATTAAATTTGCCAATTATGACGATAAACGAAATACAAGACGAGATTATTGACGAGTTTTCCGAAGTTGACGACTGGATGGACCGCTATGCCATGATCATAGACCTCGGCAACGCCCTCCCCCCTATCGACGTGAAGTACAAGACCCCGGAACACCTGATCGAAGGCTGCCAGAGCCGCGTGTGGCTCAACGCTGAGGAAAAGGACGGCCACGTAAGCTACACTGCCGATTCCGACGCAATCATCGTCAAAGGGATCATAGCCCTGCTCATTCGCGTGCTCAACGACCACACCCCCGACGAGATACTCAACGCCGATCTCTATTTCATCGACCGCATCGGCCTGGCCGAAAATCTATCCCCCACCAGATCCAATGGTCTGGTAGCGATGGTGAAGCAGATGCGCCTCTACGCAATGGCCATGAAAATGCGCGACGGACTGAAAAAAGAATAATAACCAACCATACACACTAACCATTTATGTTCAAAAACCAACCCAAAGGACTCTACGTCCTTTCCTTGGCCAACACCGGCGAACGCTTCGGTTACTACACGATGCTCGCCATCTTCCTCTTCTACTTGCAGGCCAAATTCGGACTTGACTCGGCTTGGACTGGTCAGATTTTCTCAATATTCCTGGCACTGGTCTACTTCATGCCGCTCGTAGGCGGTTTCGTAGCCGACAAATGGAGCTTCTCCAAATGCGTCGTGGCCGGTATCGGAATCATGTTCCTTGGATATGCACTCATGTCAGTCCCGACTCCGGTGCGTGAGAACACATCGCTCTACATCCTCTTTGCCGCACTGCTGCTGATCTCCGTGGGCACAGGACTCTTCAAAGGCAACCTGCAAGTGATGGTAGGCGACCTCTACAACGATATCCGCTACAGCGCACGCCGCGATGCCGCATTCTCCATCTTCTACATGGCCATCAACCTCGGCTCCATGTTCGCGCCGACAGCCGCCATAGCCCTTAAGAACGCCGCTCTCGAAGCCGACGGATTCCGCGTCGAAACAACCGAAGGCCTGCAACTCAAGGAATCCATGATCCCAACGGTCTGCAACTGGTGTCTCGACACAAAAGAATTCACCGACATGCCGGCCCAAGGCTCGGAAAGCTACAAATCAATGCTCGACTTCGCCGTAAGCGCCAAGCTGGAAGCCGACAAGGACGCATACAAAGGCCTTGACCGCAAAGAAGCCGAAGCCACACTCAAAAAAGAACTCTCGGCAGGCAACAATCTGCCCCAGTTCTTCAGCGACAACCTCCAGGCCGTGGCCGACAAGAGCAGTCACAAGACATCCGACATGACCACATTCGCCAACGAATACATCACCTCCTTCTCTAAAGGATGCGGATATGCTTTCGCCCTGGCCTGCGGATCGCTAATCGTCAGCTTCCTCATCTACATCCTCGGACGCAAGACCTACAGCCACATTATAACCGACAAAAAGACCGCCGGTAAAAAACAGGCTAAAAAAGCCGACGACGGCCCACAGCTCACACCCCAGCAGACAAAACAGCGCATCGTGGCTCTGTTGCTCGTGTTCGCCGTGGTGATCTTCTTCTGGATGGTGTTCCACCAGAACGGACAGACGCTGACAGAATTCGCCAAGAGCTGTACATCAAGCTCATCCTCGAGCTGGACACGCATCGGATTCAACCTCTGGGCTCTCGTCTCGATAGCAGTAGGCGTCTACGCCCTGTTCAGCGTGTTCCAGAGCAAAACGGCCAAAGCCAAGACCATCAGCGGAATCATCCTGGCCGCAGCAATAGGCATTGTGGCCTACATCTACTCAGGCACCCCTGCTACAATCGACAACATCGATCCTGCCGTTTACCAGCAGTTCAACCCATTCTACGTGGTGGCACTGACCCCATTCTCCATGGCTCTGTTCAGCTGGCTCGCCAGCCGGGGCAAAGAACCCTCCGCACCGCGCAAGATCGGTTATGGCATGATCGTAGCCGGTGGCGCATACCTCGTGATGGTATTCGGATCGCTCAGCCTCGTGGGCACCAACGGCAGCGAATCGCCCAACTGGCTAATCTCCACCTACCTCCTGCTCACATTTGCCGAACTGCTGCTCTCTCCGATGGGCATCTCATTCGTTTCGAAAGTGGCACCTCCCAAATACAAAGGCAGCATGATGGGTGGCTGGTTCGCAGCAACAGCTATCGGCAACTACCTCGTGTCAATCCCCATGCTCATGTGGGGCAAAGTTTCAGTTCCCGTCATCTGGGGCATCCTCATCGTGATCTGCCTCATCTCAGCCGCATTCATCTTCTCAATCATGAAGAAACTCGAAGCGGCAACATCCGACGAAGCTCCGGCACAGCTTGAGACCGTTGAGGACGACGCCATCTGATCCCCTGCAGCCTCTCTTTAGAGACTAATACACCATAATGCGGCGTGGCAAATTGATTTTGCCACGCCGCATTGATTCATAAACCTAAAGCCGTCGCGCAACATCGGAGATCTGATGCATTCTGAATTACACAATGAACCACAGCTGTCGGCGAAACGTTTAATTACTGAAATCAACCGATAAAACCTCTAAAACTATGACACCCCACGCACTCCATTTCCTGATATTCATGGCCGTAGCGGCAATCATGCTTCTATCAGCCTTAGCCGCAGGCATTGTCATAAACCACCGTATTCTCTCTCGCCATCACGCTCCCATTGCAGTTCGCCAAACAACAAGGCGCAACCGCTGATATGATCCGCTGCCAACCAGCTTCGAAATGCGATCCGGATTCTGTTTTGCTCATTTTTTATAATTCCGACAAATAAAATCTGAAAAATATTAGCAGAATCCAAAAATAATCATTACCTTTGCACCGCATTTCCAAAGGAAAGCTGCCTCGGGGTGTAGCACAGTTGGCAGCGCGCCACGTTCGGGACGTGGAGGTCGGAAGTTCGAGTCTTCTCACCCCGACTCAAGAAAAGGGTTTAGCTCATTGAGTTAAACCCTTTTCTGAATTTCAACGTCCGGGGAATGGATCATCCGCGTAACAACTTTTACCAATCCAATACGAATCAATAATTTGCTATTCAGCGTTATATTTGTATATTTGCAAACACTACCCATAATTTAACCGGAACAGATATGAGCGAACAGGAACTGAATTCTTATAGATTTCTCAGCGGTGAGGATCCCACCGATGAGATGCTTCAGGCCATCATGTCAGACGCTCGTGATGCAGCCGTAAAGAGAGCAGAAGAGGCTCAGCTAAGATTTGAGGCTGATTACGAACGACTATATGCTCAAACGCGAGAAGCTTGGGAAGAACGTTTAGCCCGATATCGCAATGGAATCAACTGATCATCGCCCGGAAATGATTGTCATTGCCGGACCCAACGGATCCGGCAAAACAACTGTCACCACACAATTTCTCCATCATGAATGGTCGGATGGGGTCTTATACATCAACCCTGACCAGATAGCTGAAGATAAGTTCGGTGGATGGAATAATACAAGCGCAATATTGGAAGCTGCAAACTATTGCTCTAAATTGCGTAACGAATGTATCGAATCGAAAAGGTCTTTTGTTTTCGAGACTGTATTCTCAGCACAGGAAAAAATTGATTTCATCCTTCGGGCAAAAGATGCCGGTTTCTTCATAAGTTTTTTTTTCATCGGAACTACATCACCGACAATAAATGCTTCACGAATAGCTAAAAGGGTAATAGAAGGAGGTCATGATGTGCCTATAACAAAAATAGTCAACAGATACCAGAAGTCGATGATTAACTGCCGCTTCATAGCTCCCTATGTTGACCGACTATATGTGTATGACAACTCTGTCGAGAATCAAACTGCCCAGATTTTGTTTAGACTTGCCAATGGCTGTCTCGCAAAGCAATATGTTCCCACACTTCCATCATGGTCAAAGAAAATATTATCCGAAATCGAACCCTAACATTGAGATATGAGCAGAGAATACACCCCTGAGAAGATAACAAGCCTGGAGCCGGACGACGTTTTTGTGTTCGGCAGCAATCCGGAAGGGATGCACATGGGCGGCGCCGCACGTGTCGCCTATGACAAGTTTGGCGCCGTATGGGGTCAAGGCGTTGGCATGCAAGGCCAGTCCTACGCCATTCCCACAATGCAGGGCGGCGTAGAGACCATCAAGCCGTATGTCGACGAATTCATTGATCTTGCTCGTGAATGGGATCAGAACACCTTCTACGTGACCCGGATAGGCTGCGGCATAGCAGGGTTCACTGACGAAGAGATAGCACCGCTGTTTGACAAGGCTTACGACCTTTACAACGTCCGTCTCCCAAAGTCATTCGCCGACATCATTGAGCGCAACCGCAAAAACCGGTGATTTATGAAAACGACAGCATTGTTATCAGCAGGAGCAGCATGCCTTCTTATCGCTTCATGCACCGGACATAAAGCCACCGACACGAGCACCCATTCCGGCGTCGCAGCCACCTCTGACTCGGTCCAGTCCTATGCCGCCACAACAGGCAATATGCCTCAAAATATGATTGGGACATATACTGACCTCAACGATGGTTCAACCCTGGAAATAAGCAGCAGCACAAGTGTAAAAATCAGCTTGTTCAGGCTGACAGAGATTGACGACGGCATTGGCAAAGTGTCGGATGGAGTTCTGACATTCACTGCTACAGACGTCGCCGGTCAACCAATCGCCGGAAAAATCACTTTCGCCGGCGATACGGCACACCTGACTTTCACCGAATCGACATGGGAGTATCTGCCACAAGGCACCACCTACTCTTTCATTCGCGGAGCAAAAACTGACTATGAGACGGCAAATCCGATCGGAGGAAGGACCTACACCGGATCCGGCAAAGGAGGCGGATTGGCAACAAACGTCACAATCAAATTTGACAAAACCGAAACGTGTCAGTGCACCTCCGACTTCTACCAAGCGTTTGCAAATCCGGTCACTGTCAACGGAACCTATTCAATAAACTACGACATTGTCCAAGTTAAATGCCTGCCTGAAGGATTTGAATCCCCAATAGTCTGGAACTTTGAAATTATAGACGACGGAGAGTCGTTAAGTTTCAACATCTCCGATCCTTCGGAGGAAGGAAGCATCGGCACCGACTGGCTCCGGCTAAAAGTAAAATAGCATGATTACCCAATCACTCAAAAACTATATCGAAACTGATATCCTGCCGTTATACGACAGTTTCGATGCGGCACATCAACGAAATCATGTTGAGATGGTCATCGAGCAGAGCAAGACAATCGCGACCGACCTTGATGTGAACATGGATATGGCCTATACGATAGCGGCTTATCACGACACCGGATTAACGGCCGACCGCAAGAGTCATCACCTTGTGTCGGGCAAGATTGTACGCGAAGATATGCGGCTGCGCCACTGGTTCCGTGAGGAGCAAATCGAGGTCATGGCTCAGGCATGCGAAGACCACCGCGCGTCATCTGACCATGAGCCGAGAAGCATTTATGGCAAAATCGTAGCCGAGGCCGACCGCTTCATCGACCCTGACACAATCATTCTGCGGACGGTGCAATACGGGCTCGCCAACTATCCCGAACTGGACAAAGAAGGTCATTGGCTACGAACTCTCAAACATCTCCACGAAAAATATGCCGAAGGCGGCTATCTGCGGCTGTGGTTTGACAACAGCCCCAATGTTGTGCGTCTCAACGCTTTACGCGAGATCATAACGAACGAACCGCTTTTACTGAATAAGTTCAACATTCAATATGAGTCATTAACCAATCCCCCATCCCGCCGGTTCCGCTAAACCGTAATCATAAATGCCCAACCTCTTGCACGATAGAAGTTGGGCATTTTTTTATGTACCGACAAGCCACTCTCAAGCCTTTTTATACATAGCCGGAATGGCTTCAGAAGCTAATTTAGAGGTTGTCAACGCTGACCCTTGCGAGGAATCGGCATCCCACGGTCACCGCGTGAAGGCATAACGGTGCCTTTTTCTGTCAGCATGAGCTTGCTGTCATTCGACAGTTCCACCTCATATCCACCCCTCTTTCGAGAAATCTCAACTATGCTCTGTCCCTTGAAATTATCATCTACATACTTCACGATTCCGGCAGGCACAATACCAGCAGGCACTGCCTTACCCTTAGATGCTTTAACCTCTTTCCAATTTCCGTCGGAGGTAAATTCTACTTCAGCGCCGCTCAAAAACTCCACTTCATAAACATCGCCACGGCGACCAGCCTCCTTCTCAATCTCCTTTATCTGCTCATCAGGAAAATACTTCGCGATAAACTCAACTGAGCCCTTGGGAAGAGCCGATTGCGACACCTTTACTCCGGCAAACACCGACACGGCAGCTGCCAGCATCATAGTTACAAAAATTTTTCTCATATTCTTTAATTATTATTTTGGTTGAAAAATACTGTTCAGATTATTGAACACCTCTATATATTTACGCCCCACCGGAATGGGAGCCGCAAAATTACGCATATATATCTTCCGGTTGGAAAAACGCTCTATCGCCCCGACAGCCACGATAAATGACCTGTGAACGCGCATAAACGACTCCCCAGGCAGCAGTTCTTCCATCTCCTTCATCGTGATCTGGCTCACCACCATGGGCAATCCCCTCCGGTAGATCTTCACATAATTATCCATAGCCTCTATAGCGATCACATCCTTAAGGTTCACCACCACATTCTTATGACCGGCTTTAAGAGTGATACTGCTCTCCGCGTCATCACCTCCACTAAGCTGCATATACTTTTTCGCCTTCGCCATTGCCTGCTCAAAACGCTCATAAAAAATGGGCTTATGAAGAAAATCCACAGCATCAGCATTAAAGCCGTCAAGAGCATAGCTCGCATAGGCGGTAGTGAAGATAAGACACGTCCCGGCAGGCACATCCTTGGCGAGTGCCACGCCATTATGGGAATTCATCTCTATGTCGAGAAACACAATGTCAGGACGGCTTGAAACCACACACTCCATCCCGGCAACCGGCGATGTAAAACACTGCAATTCCACATCGCCATATCGCCTGCAATACTCCCGGATTATGCTCAATGCAATCGGCTCGTCATCTATTGCCACACATTTAATCATATCGATAAGTTTATGCTCAATTTCACGTGATAAAACATTCCGTCGCTATCAATCTCAAGATTATGATTGCCCGGATAAAGAAGTTCAAGACGCTTCCGGCAATTATCAATGCCTATATGCTCACCTATACGCTTCACCGGGAAAATCCGGTTGTCGGTTGAAAATTCAAGACTCCCGCCACTCTCTTTCAGCAAAATAACGATATCGCTTTCCTCCACCGGCGACACACCGTGCTTGAAACAATTCTCCACAAATGTCACCAATATCATCGGGGGCACCATAAGCCTGTCATCCTCAACATGAATGCTCGTTTTCACTGTAGTCATCCCCGTAAGGCGCAACGACTGCAATGCCACGTATTCACGTATATAATTCACCTCTTCCGACAGTGCCACAAAATCATGAAGCGAAGTGGTGTGGATATAACGAAGCATCGATATGTATTTCTCAAGCGACTCAAGCGCCCTGTCATTATGCGTCAGGAACAAGCCATAAAGCGAATTCAACGTATTAAACATGAAGTGCGGTTTGATCTGAGCCTTATAAAGCTCTATCTCGGCACGGTCACGTTCCGCCTCTACGGCACGGCGTCGCGATTTCTGCAAATTAACCTGCGTCAGAAGCCCCACGGCAAAACTGAACGCCTCCACAATCATGAAAAGCGACCACACAGCCTGCTGATACTGCTGGATTGACGGAAGAATTCTCACTATGCCGGCGTCATGAACATTAGGCTTGGGATTATACAGGTTTATTTGCGACAAAGCATACGTCAGAATCAACGACAGCACAATCAGAACACACCCCCTCCACCGGCGAGAGCCGTTACCATAAAGGAGCGGAACCGTAAGAAATCGGTTTAGAAAATACAGTGCGTAAAGCCACACTCCCACCGTAATCACATACCATGGGAAATTATGCAGCCATCGTTCCACCGGAAAAATCATCACCATCACAGGCAACACCACCAGGCAGAAAACCGCATCTATATATAATGAAACATTCTTCATACAAAATCCTTAATCCAAAAATCGCATCGCAAATTTAATTGATTTAAACCTAACTGCCCCACACCCGACGGCGCCATTCACCATCATCTCAACGCAGTTCGCCAAAACACAATAATAAGACTCCTTCCACCCCAAAAAGTTTAATCCAATCACTACCCGCAGTCTTGACAGGAAAAATATATTTTTGCCACCAATCCATGGCTGTTGGTCATTTCACCTTTCCACCTTTAAAACTTAATCACCTAATTTTGCCACAAAAATAAACCCGGAAAAATGACAGTAAAGACATTCATCGACCGCCCTATCCTATCAGGAGTCATATCTGTGCTAATTGTTATCCTCGGTGTGATCGGACTCACACAGCTGCCAATCGAACAATTTCCCAACATCGCGCCTCCCACAGTCAGAGTACAAGCATCCTACACCGGAGCAAATGCCGAAACCGTGATGAAAAGCGTGATTGTACCTCTTGAAGAATCCCTGAACGGAGTCGAGGATATGATGTACATGACCTCAACAGCCACCAACACCGGCACCTCATCTATCACTATATACTTCAAGCAAGGAACCGATGCCGATATGGCGGTAGTCAACGTCCAGAACCGAGTGGCATCAGCTCAAGGACTGCTCCCTGCCGAAGTCACAAAAAGCGGCGTCACTGTCAGAAAACGCCAGAACAGCACACTGAAATCAATCACGCTGTATAGCCCCGATGACACCTATGATTCCAAGTTTCTCACCAACTACATGAAAATAAACATCGAGCCGCAGATTTCAAGAATTTCAGGCGTAGGCGAAGTCAACATATTCAGCGCCGAATACGCCATGAGAATATGGCTCGACCCTGCTAAAATGTCTCAATACGGATTAATTCCTGCTGATATCGAAACTGTGCTCGCCCAACAGAATATCGAATCACCTACAGGCACTCTCGGAGCTGAGTCAGAAAACACGTTCCAATACGTTCTGAAATACCGAGGACGATATGAAGATGAAACCGAATATGAGAATCTCGTTGTAAGAGCGCTTCCCGATGGAAGCATCCTGCGACTGAAAGACATTGCAGAAGTCGAGCTGGGAGCAGTAAACTACGCTATGATCAGCGAGACAAGCGGACACCCCGGAGCAAATGCAATGATAGCCCAGACTGCCGGCTCAAATGCCAACGAAGTCATCAAGGAAATCGACAAAACCCTCGACCTGCTCAGGGAAAGACTCCCCGCCGGAATGATATTGACCGACATATCAAGCACAAAAGATTTTTTAGACGCATCAATAGCTAAAGTAATCGAGACTCTCGTCATTGCTTTGATATTGGTCGTCCTGGTGGTATATTTGTTTCTTCATGACTTCCGGGCGACTATAATCCCGGCAATTTCAATAATCGTATCACTCACAGGCACATTCGCATTCATCTATGCCATAGGGTTCACCCTCAATATGCTCACACTGTTTGCCATAGTCCTTGTCATAGGCACGGTGGTCGATGACTCCGTAGTAGTGGTGGAAGCCGTGCAGGCTAAGTTCGAGGACGGAGAAACAAGCCCCTATACAGCCACCGTGTCAGCGATGGGAGGACTGTCGGCGGCACTCATAACCACCACCATCGTATTCATGGCGGTCTTCATTCCCGTATGTTTCATGGGTGGTACCGCCGGCACATTCTATCGGCAATTCGGACTCACGATGGCTGTGGCGGTAGGAATATCACTGCTCAATGCCATGACTCTATGTCCCGCTTTGAGTGCGATACTCATGCGTCCCGCCAACCACGCTGCCGCGCAATCATCTGTCCTCAAAAGATTCCATTACGCATTTGACCGATCCTTTTCAGCCGTCACCGGGCAATATAAAAACGGTGTCATGTTCCTCTTTAAAAACCGCTGGATAGTCGCGGCTCTGCTTCTCTTGTCAGTCATCGGATTGACATGGCTCATATCTACCACCAAGACCGGACTCATCCCTCAGGAAGACATGGGAACACTGAGCCTGAACATACAGGTAGCTCCCGGCAGCAATCTTGCTCAGACAGAAGCCGCCATGGACCAAGTGGAA
>OFFB01001988.1_pt1 | contig 10418 bp, 7 predicted proteins | sample 1521281 | NCBI WGS metagenome assembly OFFB01 (sample SAMEA3504109, study PRJEB24116) | mouse gut metagenome | biome: mouse gut; feature: mouse-associated habitat; material: faeces | place: Denmark | collected 2011
TCTCAAGCCTGCCGTTGATAATTTTACCCGAAGCAACAGTGTCGCCAAGCAAATAGGTACCGCCAAGCCGCTTGAAATGATGCCTGAGCCTCAATTGCGCTCTCATGCCACCCAATGACATAGGCATGGTCGAGACATAACGCACCGGGCACACTGTCTTCTGCTGCATCTCATCGACAGGCGTCTCGTCATAAAGCCCTATCACCGCCGGCATTATTACTGAATCGGCGCCGGTCTCCTCGACTATCTTGTTGACATCAGCCGCCAGTTTTTCAACCACCTCCGATGTTATCACTCTCGCCATGGTGGTGGCACGCATCTCGCTCGAACTTTTACGCAGATTGTCAAGCTCGGGCGACGTGATCTCGCGTATCTCGCTTTTCAATCCGGCGAGTTCCAGCCCTGCCGAAATGAATTCCGGATAAAAGTCCACATATCCTTTTATGTTGATTATCGCCACCTTGCCCCAAGGTATATCGGTAAAGCTTTCGGTGACCGCATAATCTTTCATACTCAACCACACCGGCTTCAACATTCCTGTAGGAGTCAAGCGATAATGGTTTTTCTCTTCGCTGCCGTTCAATGTGATTCCGGCATCTTTGAATATCTTCCTTACCTCGGGAGCAAGTCTTATTATTGACTCCATGCCCACTTTGGAATAGGGGTGCTCGGGAGGGAGCTTGGCTATAGCCTCAAGAGGATGAGCCACATCCTTTCCGTTCTTATGGTTGAACAGCGACAACGCTCCGGCGTTGAAATGCAGAGCGCTCTGCCCGGTCGACACAATCGCCACCGACTGCCCGGCGTTTATAAGCTTTATTCCACACAGCAGCGCGCTCATGCCGCCGCCTATTATAACCGTATCGTAAACCATATTCCCGTCATTTAGAGTCAATTTTATCAAGTGGAGTTGCGATTTTATCAAGACCGCACACCCCCTCATACAACCACGACATAAACTGAGCTTCAATCAGTGATTCGCCCCACGCCACAGGCTTCATGCCCTTCCAACGCTCATTGATGAACGACGACAGGTCGCGCAGCGTGCGTTCGGCACATCGATTATGCTTCACGAGAATGCCGGCGGCACGGCAAGCGCACATTTCACCTTGACAAGTCCCCATCCCCATTCGGGTGCGGCGGCGCAGATTTATCAGATTCTCACAATGAAGCTTATTTATGGCAAAATTAATCTCACCCACCGACACCTGCTCACATTCGCAGATGAGCGCCTCGTCATATTCCGTCTTGAAATCAATCTCTTCGGCAAGAGAACCATGTCGCTCCTCGGCAGCTTTCTGCTCGGTGCTGAGCTGGATTATATGAGCTTTTTTTCCGAATGGCTCTTCAGCTTTGTCAAGCTCCGAACCGGGAAGCGGTATTGTCGCCGTGCGGCAGGCTGACTTGCGGTCAAGCTTCTCAGCCACCACATCGGTAGCCATCTCAGCCATAAGCCTATATGTCATGAGTTTGCCTCCGGTTATCGTCACAAATCCTTCCACGCCATCGCGCTTGGCATGGTCAAGACACACTATTCCTCGACTTATGTTTCGTCCGGTAGGATCATTTTCATCGGCAACAAGAGGACGCACACCTGCGTAGGCTCTCAATATGCGTGCTTCCGCAAGCACCGGAGCAAGCAAAGCCCCCTCTCTCACCAACAGATCCACTTCGTCACGCGTCACCTCAAGATTGTCAATGTCGGCATAAGGGATGCGACTTGACGTAGTGCCTATCACAGATATCGTATCTCCCGGGACAAGAATATCGGCATCGGCGGCCTTGCGGCATCGGTTGATCACGACATTATTTATGCGATGTCCGAAAATCAACAACGAGCCCTTTGCCGGATACATGTGCACGTTCACGCCCACCAGCCGTGCAAGGTGCTGCCCCCATATTCCTGAGGCGTTAACCACCACCTCGGCATACTCCGACCATATCTCGCCATTGCGGTTGTCGCGCAGCTTCACCCCCACCACGCGGTTTTGAGCAAATTCAAACCCTATAACCTGGGTGTAAGTGAGTATCGACGCGCCATATTGCCGTGCCGACACCACGTTGGCAACCGTGAGCCTGAACGGATCGATAGCTCCGTCAGGCACCCTCACAGCTCCGATCAGATCATGATTCACCGACGGCTCCAACAGTATTGCCTCCTCGGGACTTATTATCTCGGCATTTATACCTGCCGACACACAAGCTTTCACGAATACCGACTGGTAGTCTATGTCATCTTGGGGAAGAGTGACAAACAGTCCACCGGTGTCATCGACACAATGCTTCGCTATGCGTTTCAGGATCATGTTCTCCTTGATGCACTCCTGAGCCGATTCGGGATCGGTCACAGCATATCTCGCGCCACTATGAAGCAACCCGTGGTTTCTGCCGGTGGCTCCTGCCGTAAAATCAAATTTTTCTACCAGTAGCGTGCGGAATCCTCTCATCGCGCAATCTCGCGCCGTTCCCGCCCCGGTGGCTCCCCCACCTATTATTATGACATCGTAATGTCGGTTGGTTTTCGTGGTCATGAAATTCGTTTTTCCCGGTTTAACATTTTTAACTTTAACAAAGTTATAGCGGCGAATGTTTAGCCTCCTGCCAAAAGAGTATCTGCGGCAGCCACAGTAAGACACATGGCGATCCTGATCTTCACAGATGCGGACCGCCATGTTATAAACAATAGCTTAAAAATAGATTACCTGTTAATTCGTATAATTATCGACAGCAAAGTTACTGCTATAATAGATAATCCACCATACTCAATAATGAGTAAATTAGAGCCTTTTGCTGATAATTCAGAACCTTTCCTTCAATTGTTGCGCACTATTTTAAATTCGGAACCGGTGTAAACGAAACCGAGCACACCCGAGGCAACAAGCCTCACGATTATCTCCTCAGCCGCAGCACGGCTGATGTGGGCGCCATGCATATAATCCTCCACCGTAGTCATGCCCCATTCGTCAAGATATGCAAGAAGCGCCGATTCAGCTTCCGACAACGAAAAAAACACCTCCTCGTCAGAGTTCATGCGTTCCCATGCTTTCAACATCACCGGGTGAGCGGCTATGTTTTCATCTTTCACGCGATAAAAAGCCCTCCATTTTCCATCGGTTTCTCTTGAATACACCGGTCGGCGTGATGCCTTTGGTATCTCGGCACGGAGCACTATCGCCCCACCTTCACACACAAATGCCGTCACCTCCACCTGCTGAGGCGGAGAGCAATACATCGACGCAGCCTGTTCAATGACAAATATATCCTCCTCGCTTCTCACTCCGGCAATATTGCCATTGTCCTTGACGCCCACAAGAAGACGTCCGCCGTCATTATTGGCAAATGCCGATATTGAATGAGCTATTTTTGCCGCGTCGGTAATGGCAAATTTGAAGTCCTGATGCTCATGCTCGCCTTCGGCTATAAGACGGTTTATATAATATTTCCCTTTTATCGCTTTAATATCTTTCATCGCGAGGACAGGCTCTTACTCAGGATAAACCAAGTGACTACGACTCTCCGGCGACTCTACATCGGTCATCTTGAGCAGCACCTCGTCAAGATAACGGCGTGCCTGTGCTTTGGCTCCGTCAAGATCCATGTAAGAATAATTGCCGCAGTCGCGAGGCGTTGCCCCGGGAATATCACCTTCGTAATCGGCTATGAAGCTGAAAGTCTCAATCATCAACGGCAGTATCTCGGCGCTGTCATAGCCCCCTTTGAGAATAAGATAGTTGCCGGTGCAGCAGCCCATCGGACCCCAATACACCACCTTGTCCTTCCATAGCGGATGATTGCGGAGGAAAGTGGCGGCAAGATGCTCGATGGTGTGCAGCTCAGCGCCGGAAAGAGGTTCTTGACGGTTAGGTTCGGTCATCCTTATATCAAATGTGGTCAACACATCGCCCGCAGGGGTCTCATCGATGCGCGACACATATATTCCTCTCAACAGGGTCAGATGATTCACTGTGAAACTCGGTATCTTTTCCATCAGATGTCAAATTTTTGAAATGAATTCCTTGATTATCTCAAATGTGCAGCGCGGCGCCTCCTGCCAGAAATTATTGTATTGCGCGGCATTATCAACCTCTCCTGGAGTGTCGCTGACCACACGCAGCGATATGAACGGCACATTATAGGCATGACACACCTGGGCGATCGACGCTGACTCCATGTCGACGGCTATGCTGTCAGGATATATGGACTTGATGCGCTGCAATTCCTCGGCAGAATCCACAAACATATCGCCCGACGCAATCAGCCCCTTCTTTACCTTATCAGCAGGAAGGAGCGCCAGCAGTCCGGCATCAGCGCAGAAGAAACGCGGCAACCCTTGAACCTGACCACGCTCATTGGGAGCGCCACACCACACATCATGGTAAGCCACTCTCTCACCGGCAACCACATCGAGCACTTTGGCTCCCGAGCCGGTGCCACCTGCAACTCCTGAATTTATCACACACTCCGGCGAGAAATGGGCTATGAGCTTCATCGCGCCCATTGCTGCATTCACTTTCCCGATGCCGCATTGCATGACACACACTTGGTGAGCGCCTATATTCCCTTCATGAAAAACAGTGCCCTCAAGCTCAGTTTCCCTTACATGATCAATCAATGGCATAAGCAAATTCAGCTCACTTTCCATCGCCACAATGATACCAATCTTCATAAACAATAATATTTCGAAATAGTATTAACGTCAATCATCCGGCGATAACCGTCATCAAAAAACATTTACCCTCCGTATTTTGACAATACAAAGTTACGCAAAATACATGATGCCGCATTTATCGATTTCACAATTAAGGTTAAATATTATACCGCACGCTAACTGCCCCGCACGACAGCCATATAACCACCGGTTGGACATTTCTATAAGATAATGGAATAATATTTATTATACAATTGCCAGCCCGTGACTATTTTTGTAACCGATAATAAACCCATAAAAAATTGCTTACCAATGAATGCCATTGAAAAGATAATCTGCAGTTGCCTGATAGCCTCATCGGCTTTCAACTTGACGGCACAGACCAAAATGCCGCCGGCATGGCAATCCTCGTTTGTCAAAATCGACGATTCCGGAAAACTCACTTATTGCCCCGACGAGCAGGGCAACACCATTCCTGACTTCAGCCGAGTGGGATATCACCACGGCGATGTAAGCATTCCGGCTCACTCAGTCACTAAATCCATATCACCCGTCAAGGGCGACAACTGGGAGCATATACAGAAAGCCGTGGATGAGATATCGGCGCTCCCTCTCGATGAAAACGGACATCGTGGAGTCCTGCTGCTGAAACGCGGCGTGTATCCCGTGTCAAAATCAATTGTGATAAAGGCAAGCGGAGTGGTGCTGAAAGGTGAAGGCAGCAACATCAACGAGACACGCCTCATAGCAACCTCACCCACCCGCTACGCGCTCATCCAAGTAGCCGGAGAGGGAAAAATCAGTGAAGTTCCCGGCACACGCGTGCACATAACCGATGAGTTTGTGCTTGTGGGCACCCACTGCTTCACGGTATCAAGCACTGCAGGGGTCAAGCCCGGCGACAAGGTGATACTCTATCGCCCCGGCACACAAGAGTGGATACACGACATACAGATGGACCGCATCGTGGAGCGCAAAGGCACACGCCAGTGGACTCCGCGCGAATATAACCTCTCCTATGAAAGAACCATCACCAAGATCGATGGCAACAAAGTCTACATCGACAATCCTGTGGTGATGCAGATGGAAACCAAGTATGGAGGCGGAGAATTGTTCAAATACACATTCGACGGTCGAATCGAGGAAGTGGGCGTCAGCGACCTCTGCCTTGAATCGGAATTCGAGCACTACGAGGACAATCAGCACGGATGGATAGGCGTGCAGCTCAACAAAGCCGAAAATTGCTGGGTGAACAATGTGTCAGGCAGATACTTCGGATATGCCACCGTAAGCTGCGAACGCAACGCCAAGAATGTGACCGTGATCAACTGCCGCAATTTCGAGCCCAAAGCCGTGATTACAGGCGGGTTGAGATATTCATTCAACAACATCGGTCAGCAAAATCTGTTCATGAACTGCCAGAGCACTGAAGGACGACACGACTACGTGACCGGCTCGCAGGTGTGCGGACCCAACGTGTTCTACAACTGCACAGCATCACAGACCTACGCCGACATAGGTCCTCATCACCGTTGGGCAAGCGGAACACTATATGACAACGTGATCACCGACGGAGAAATCAACGTGCAGGATCGCGGAAAAATGGGCAGCGGACACGGATGGGCAGGCGTGACACAGGTGCTGTGGAACTGCCGGGTGCGCAAAGCCGCAGTGCAAAGTCCCTGGACCTCAGGAAAAAAATACAGCATCGGCACCAAAGGCGAGCATGGACCCGGACATTTCCCCGACCGCCCCGACGGTGAATGGGAAGGCGAAAACGAGACCAACGTATTCCCCCGCTCATTATATATAGCCCAGCTCATGGCACGTCAAAATCAGAATTTATCCATCTTAACCAAATAATCATGAAGAGATTTTCAATACTACTATCACTACTCGTTTTTGTGATGGCGGCAAGAGGCGCTGAGCCAAAGCTGTCGCAAGAACAGAAAATGGCATGGTGGAACGATGCCAAATTCGGAATGTTTGTCCACTGGGGACCCTACTGCCTCTATGGCGGCGAATACCACGGGTATAAACAGAACCGAGGGGGCGCCGAGTGGATCATGAACCGTTGCAAAATACCGGTAATGGAATACCGTGCCATGACAAGCACATTCAACCCGGTGAATTTCGATGCCGAAAAGCTCGTGACAATGGCAAAAAACGCCGGTATGAAATATCTGGTATTCACCACCAAGCATCATGACGGATTCGCAATGTTCAAAAGCGACCACACTAATTATAATATCGTCGACTACACTCCGTTCAAGCGCGACATACTTGATGAAATAGTCAATGCCTGCCGCAAGCACGGAATGAAATTCGGCTTCTACTATTCTCAGTCGCAGGACTGGAACCATCCCGGAGGCTCAACCGGACGAAAAGAGATGAAAGAGGGATGGAGCAACCCCGATTCAGCAGCTATCGACCAATTCACAAAAGAGCACAAAGGAGCATGGGACTTGTATCAGACCACCGAGACATTCGATGAATATTTCCACAAGATTTCCCTGCCGCAAATCAAAGAGCTCGTAACACGCTATCCCGATGTTTCGGTAATGTGGTTTGACACGCCGGGAGGCATCACTGACGGCGACGCTACTGAAATAATGGATTTCCTTGCCGACTATCCCCAAATCATCACCAATGACCGACTGAAACGTCCCAACTTCCCCGGCGATTACAAAACTCCGGAAGGACGAGTGCCCAAAGCCGAAGACACCGAAGGAATCTACTGGGAAACCTGCATGAACATCGGCAGCTCTTGGGGATTCAAGACTTGGGAACAGAACTGGAAGCCTTCAACCGAAATACTGCGCAACCTCATGACTATCTGTGCCCGTGGAGGAAACTATCTGCTCAACGTGGGTCCCGATCCGCTCGGCGAAATACCTTCAACACCCACCCAATGCCTTAAAGAGGTAGGCGACTGGATGGCTAAATACGGAGAAGCCATCTACGATTCTCAGCGCAGCGGATTGACTCCGGAATGGGGTGAATGCATCCGCAAAGACAACGCCAAGAATTCATCCTACTATCTTTGCGTATTCAACTGGCCTGCCGACGGAAAGCTCAGACTCGACGGAAAATTCTCGGCTAAGAAGGCAACTTTGCTCACCGACAATTCCAATCTCAAATTCAAGCGCGACAAGAACGGAATCACCATCGAAGTGCCTAAAGACACCCCCGAAACAGTGGCGACTCTCATACGCCTTGACCTGAACGGGAAATTGCCTCCGGTGAAGCTGATTTCCAACTCTGAAAAAGTATTCAAAATATTAGACGCCGACAAATAAAAAAATATGAAGAAATATATCACCTGCGCCCTGGGGGGAATTCTGCTTGCCGGATGTTCTCCCTCACAGGACGCCAATAATAAGGAGCTGAAACTATGGTATGATTCCCCTGCAAAGGTTTGGGAGGAAGCCTTGCCTCTCGGCAACGGCAGAATAGGCGCCATGGAGTTCGGCAATCCGCTTGAAGAAGTATATCAGCTCAATGAGGAGACGCTGTGGTCTGGAGGCCCGCAAGACTGGAACAACCCCAACGGACCAAAGCACCTTGATGAAGTGCGTAAAGCCATCGACTCAGGCGACTATAAGAAAGCAAGCGACCTGTGGAAGAAATATTCACAGGGTCCCTACACCGCCCGTTATCTACCTATGGCTGACCTCAAAATATCAATGGTGCCTTCGGGCGAAGTGACAAGCGTGTACCGCGACCTCAATATCAGCAATGCCACCACTACGGTGAAATATGAGATGGGAGGCGTGAACTACACCCGCACATCGTTCATATCCTACCCTGACCAAGTGATGGTGGTGAGAATCGATGCCGACAAGGAGGGGGCTGTGTCATTCAACCTCAACCTTGACAGCCGCCTGCGCTACACCACAAGCACCGACAACGGCACCACCCTTTCTCTTAGCGGAAAAGCTCCCGTCTATGTCGCCAACCGCGACTACGACCCCAACCAGGTAGTATATGACGAGACCGGAAAAGAGGGTATGAACTTCGTTGTTGAAACCAAGGTGATGCCCGACGCCGGCACAATATCTTCGCCTAATGACTCAACTCTTTCGGTAAAAGACGCCAATAGCGTGACGTTGATTCTTGCCGCAGCAACAAGCTATAACGGAGCCGACAAGCTTCCCGGCTCAGAGGGCAAAGACCCTCTGCCTGAAGTAAAGGCTGCGATGGAAAAAGCTTCGGCTATGAGCTATGATCAGCTTTTAGCCAACCATCTGAAGGACTATACCGACCTGTTTGACCGTGTGTCGCTCACCCTCGATCCGGAAAATGCAATGGACAGCGTGCCCACCAACCGCCGTCTTGCCATGTTTGCCGACAACGACTCCGACCTCGGACTTGTGGAACTGTATTACCAATATGGACGCTACCTCACGATAGCATCGTCACGTGCCGGAGGCTTGCCTTCCAATCTTCAAGGGATATGGAACTACCACGTTCAGCCACCGTGGGGATCCAACTACACTGTCAACATCAACACCGAGATGAACTACTGGCCGGTTGAAATGACCGGACTTCAGGAGTGCTTCGAGCCACTTTCCAATTTTATAGGACAGCTCGCCAAAAACGGAGAGCAGACAGCCAAGGTTAACTATGGCATACAAAACGGATGGCTTGCCCACCATAACTCTGACGCATGGGCGCAGACCGCACCCACCGGAGGATATGACAAAGACCCCAAAGGGGCACCGCGTTGGTCATGTTGGCCTATGGCGGGCGCTTGGTTCTGCCAGCACTTGTGGGACCACTACGCATTCAACGGCGATGAGAAATATCTGCGCGAAACCGCCTACCCCATCATGAAGGGATCGGTTGAGTTCATGCTTGAATGGCTACAGAAAGACTCATCGGGCTATATGGTGACAAATCCGTCATCATCGCCTGAAAACAGATTCTATTATACCGACAAAAACGGCAAACGCATCGAAGGCGAGTTGTCAAAGGCAACAACCATGGACCTCGCCATCATACGCGACCTCATGTCCAATTTCCTTCAGGCATCATCCATACTTGGCGAAACCGACAGGTGTGACGAGGTGAAAACAGTACTCGCCACTCTCTACCCCATGCAGGAAGGTTCGCAAGGACAGCTCCAGGAATGGTCGGTGGAATTTGAGGAGCAGGATCCCCACCACCGTCATGTATCCCACCTGTTCGGACTGCATCCGGGCAAGCAGATTCTGCCTCGCCGGAACTTGCCGAAGCCTGCAAGCGCACTCTTGAAATAAGAGGTGACGGCGGCACAGGATGGGCTATGGCTTGGAAAGTGAATTTCTGGGCTCGCCTTGAAGATGGCAACCACGCCTACCAGATGCTCAAAAACGGATTGAAACACGTGGATGCCACCGAAGTCTCAACCAAGGGGGGCGGAACCTACTCCAACCTCTTCGACGCTCATCCGCCGTTCCAGATCGACGGCAACTTCGGCGGCACTGCCGGTATGACCGAAATGCTTCTTCAAAGTCATGGAGGTGAACTGTTCCTGCTGCCGGCTCTGCCCGATGCATGGTCAAGCGGCTCTGTAAAAGGGCTCCGTGCCCGTGGCGGCTTCATCGTTGACATGGACTGGAAGGATGGCAAGCTCACACATGTGAAGATTAAGTCAACCATTGGCGGCAACTGCCGCATCAAGAGCTTCACCCAACTCAAAGGTGAGCCGGCACAAGGCGTGAACCCAAACCCCATGTTCTTCGTCCCCGAAGCTCCGGCATTCGTGAAAAACGAAAATGCCACTCAC
>OFFB01001990.1_pt1 | contig 10403 bp, 8 predicted proteins | sample 1521281 | NCBI WGS metagenome assembly OFFB01 (sample SAMEA3504109, study PRJEB24116) | mouse gut metagenome | biome: mouse gut; feature: mouse-associated habitat; material: faeces | place: Denmark | collected 2011
AGGGGCATCAGGGCAGAAATGAGTTTGCCTGTGTGGAGGATATGGAGAAGATTGTGGAAATCCTGTTAAATCTGATTGACATTTATGCACAATTTTAGGGTTTGCGACTTTAAGAGACAAAATCCGCTATGGAACTTTATAGGAATTAATGGTATACTAGATAAGAAATAATAAAGAAAAGACTTTTCGTGTCCCGAAACGTGTTTACGGGAGGTATCATACATGAAGCAGAAAGTAAGATTAAAAGGACATTTGAAAATATATCTTCAGACGACTCTCATACTTGGCATTTTTTTGGCTTTGGTCAACGCAGGAATCTATTTTTTGAATATTAAGGCTGGTATATGTGTTTCCGGTTTCCTTGCACTCTATCTGATCGTGAACAGTGCGCTGCTGTATCGGAATAAGCCCATCATTATGAATGAATTTATTAATTTTGCGACGCAGTATGGACAGGTTCAGCGAAAGCTGCTGCGGGACTTGGAACTTCCGCATGTGCTGATGGACGACGACGGCAAGATTATATGGACAAACATTGCTTTTGAACAGATTATTCACAAGGAGAAAGGCTACCGGAAATCAATTACCACTGTTTTTCCGGCGGTAACGAAGGACAAGCTTCAATTTGACGAAGATTCGGAGATGGAACTCTCGTTTGAAGAGCGGGAGTATGTCCTGAAACTAAAGAAAATTTCCATAAAAGATGTGCTGGATAACAGTGAAGTGATTGAAAGTGCCGGAAATGAGAATTTTCTGATAGCAGGCTATCTTTTTGACGAGACGAACCTAAAGCGCGCCCGGCGCGAAAATGACGAGCAGAGCCTTGTTGTGGGGATGATTTACATTGATAATTATGACGAGGCGCTTGAGAGTGTCGAGGATGTCAGGAGATCGCTTCTGATGGCGTTGATTGACAGGAAAATCAACAAGTATATCTCGTCTGTGGACGGTATCGCCCGCAAGACGGAAAAGGACAAATATCTGGTGCTTATCCGCAAGAAAGCGCTGATGAATCTGAAAGAGTCCCGCTTTGATTTGCTGGAGGATGTCAAGACGGTCAATATCGGAAACGAGATGGCGGTCACCGTGAGTATTGGTATGGGTGTGGATGCGCCTACATATATTCAGAACTGCGAGTTTGCGCGCACTGCGATTGATTTGGCGCTGGGGCGCGGTGGTGACCAGGCGGTAGTGAAATCGCCGGATTCCATCGTATATTACGGCGGAAAGAGCCAGCAGATAGAGAAAAATACGCGTGTAAAGGCGCGTGTAAAGGCGAATGCCCTTCAGGAGATTATTACGAGCAAGGACAAGGTGCTTATTATGGGACACCGTCTGGCGGATGCCGATGCTTTCGGTGCGGCAGTGGGTATCAGTTGTATTGCGAGGGCACTTGACAGAAAATCGCATATTGTCATCAACGATATCACGACTTCGGTCAAGCCGCTGGTGGAACTGTTTCGGGACAGAAACGTGTATGAAGAAGATTTTATCATCAGCAGTGCCGAGGCGCAGGAAATTGCGGACAGCAGCACGGTATTGGTGGTCGTGGATGTAAACAAGCCCAGCATAACGGAGTGTCCGGATTTGATTCGGAGCTGTAAGACCGTGGTTGTCCTTGACCACCACAGGCAGAGCTCCGAAGTGATAGAAAGTGCTACGCTGTCGTATGTCGAACCGTATGCGTCGAGCACTTGCGAGATGGTTGCAGAGGTGCTTCAGTATATTGCGGGCACGGTCAAGGTGCGCAGCAATGAGGCGGACTGTATGTATTCGGGCGTCATGGTGTGGGACTCCATCGATCATGGTGGATACGAACAACTTCACGGCGAAAACCGGTGTCAGGACATTTGAGGCGGCAGCGTTTCTGAGGAGATGCGGCGCTGACGTGACACGGGTTCGGAAGATGTTTCGGGACGGCGCCAAGGAGTACAAGGCAAAGGCGGAAGCCATTCGAAACGCCGAGATTTACAAAAATGCCTATGCGATGGGGATATGCCCCTCGGAAGGGCTTGACAGCCCGACGGAAGTCGGGGCGCAGGCGGCAAATGAACTGCTTGATATCAATGGCATTAAGGCGAGCTTTGTGGTTACAGAATATAATGGTAAGATTTATATATCCGCAAGGTCAATTGACGAGGTCAATGTGCAGATTGTCATGGAGCGTCTTGGCGGGGGCGGCCATATGAACATCGCAGGGGCGCAGCTGTCTGATACCACTCCTGAGAGGGCGATATTCGTCGTCAAGGACATATTGAACCAGATGCTGGAGGAGGGTGCTATTTAGGAGCTGCGGAAAACTGCGGATGCGGATTGCACAGGATGTCATTTTATTACAATACAGAAAGGACAAGCATTATGAAAGTAATTTTATTGGAGGATGTGAAATCGGTCGGGAAGAAAGGCGATTTGGTAGAGCTTAAAGACGGGTATGCCAAGAACTGCATTCTTCCCAAGAAATTAGGCGTGGAGGCTACGGACGCCAACATAAATACATTAAAGCTTCAGAAAAAGAATGAGGAAAAGATTGCCAGGGAGCAGCTGGAAGCAGCACAGGCTTTTGCGGCAGAGATTGAGCAGATGACTGTCAAGGTAGAGATAAAGGGCGGAGAGGGCGGTAAAACGTTTGGCTCCGTATCGTCGAAAGAAATCGCGAAGGCTGTTGCAGACCAGTACAACAGAGAGATTGACAAGAAAAAAATACAGCTGAATGAGACGATAAAAATGGCTGGAACGCATGAAGTTACAGTCAAACTGCATCCCAAGGTATCGGCAAAGCTCAGGGTACATGTCGACGCAAAGTAGCGCTATTTTGTGACGCAGGATAAGGGGGACGTTGGTTATTATGCCGGAAATGGACGAGGCGGTATTAAAAAGGGTTCTGCCTCACAGCATAGAGGCGGAGCAGTCGGTGATCGGTTCCATGCTGATGGACAAAGAGGCGATTACCATAGCGAGTGAACAGATTAACGGCGCTGATTTTTACGGGAAACAGTATGGTATTTTATTTGATGCCATGGTGGAATTAAACGACGAGGGAAAGCCGGTAGACCTCGTGACGTTACAGGAGCGGCTCAAGGAAAAAGGAGTGCCGCCCGAGATTTACAGTCTTGAGTACATAAGGGATGTCATGGATGCAGTTCCGACATCCGCAAACATTAAATATTACGCCGGTATCGTTGCGGAGAAGGCAGTACTGAGAAAGCTTATCCGCGTAAATGAAGAGATTGCAAACAGCTGTTATGCCCAAAACGACTCCTTGGAGGCAATTCTGGAAACCTCGGAGAAAAGTATTTTTGACATTGTGCAAAAGAGAAACAATGGTGACTTTGTACCGATTCGCCAGATTGTCATGAATGCAATGAACCTGATTGAGGAGGCGTCCAAGAACAAGGGGGCAGTCACGGGCATTGCGACAGGATTTCTTGACTTGGATTACAAAACTGCCGGAATGCAGCCGTCCGACCTGATTCTTGTGGCTGCGCGCCCTTCCATGGGAAAAACGGCATTTGTGCTGAATATCGCACAGCATGTGGCATTCCATGACGGCAAGGCAGTGGCAATTTTTTCATTGGAAATGTCAAAGGAACAGCTGGTGAACCGTCTGCTGTCCCTTGAATCAAAAGTGAACTCGCAGGCAATCCGTACAGGCAACATGAAGGATGACGAGTGGGAACGCCTGATAGAGAGCGCCGATGTAATCGGAAGATCCGGGCTTCTGATTGATGACACACCGGGTATCAGCATTGGAGAACTTCGCTCCAAATGCAGGAAATTTAAACTTGAGTACGACTTGCAAATGATTATCATAGATTATTTGCAGCTGATGACAGGATCGGGAAAGAACGAGTCGAGACAGCAGGAGATTTCAGATATATCAAGGTCGCTAAAGGCGTTGGCACGTGAGCTTCATGTGCCGGTCATCGCCCTCTCGCAGCTCTCGCGAGCCGTCGAACAGCGGCCGGATCACAGACCGATGCTCTCGGATTTGCGTGAGTCGGGGGCGATTGAGCAGGATGCCGACGTCGTCATGTTTATCTATCGTGACGACTATTACAATAAGGACACCGAGCTTAAGAATGTGGCGGAAATTATTATTGCCAAGCAGAGAAACGGTGCAATCGGGACGATTAATCTGGCATGGCTGCCAGACTACACGCAGTTTGCGAATCTTGCAAAATAAAATATCGTATCATTTTTGCTAAAGAGGACAGGGTGAATACCGGTCCTCTTTTTACATAGAGATCTGACAAAATGTGACTGAATACATCAAGAAAGGAGATTGAAAGGTGGAAAAAGAAAGATATTTGATTAATGAAGCTGCGAAAGAGGTGCATGTGGAATCACATGTGCTTAGATACTGGGAGGAAGAACTGGAGCTGCCGATTGGGCGCAATGAGCAGGGGCACAGGATATACACGAAAGCGGACATCAACCGTTTTATACAGATAAAAGATTTGAAGGATCAGGGATTGCAGCTCAAGGCTGTGAAAACGTTATTGAACGAGATGTACAGTGATAGTGAAGGAGAGGATGGTATGAGGGCAGATAATCCCTTTGCACAAAAGCAGTTGACAAAAATATCAAAGTTAGGAGAGACAAAAATGGTACCATTAAAAAGCTCGGAGGAAATTCGGTGGAACGAGAGGTTCGGAAACAGGAAGCATGAGGAGGTCAGGGCGGCGGAAGACGAGCCTGCAAAGGATACGGCAGCGGAAGACAGCGGCAGGAGCAGCATGAAAAATATGATAGAGATAAAGGAGATGCGTTCGCTTGACGAGGCAGACACGTATGCCGGTGAGAGCCCTGTGCAGGAGGCGACAAAGGAACAGACGATGCGGCTGCAGTATTTGTTCCAGAAGCTGATTAAGGAGGCGGTGGCGTCCAATAATGAGGAAATGGCAGAGCATCTTGTGCAGCGGATATCAGAAAGCGTCAAAGGCGATTTGTGCAAGGAGCTTGATTATCAGTTCCGCCTGATGGAGGAACGCGACGAAGAGCGCACAACAGGCAGATATGAACAGGAGAACAAGCGCAATGAGGAATATTATAAGCGCATTGATGAACTGCTGCGGCAGTACAGCGGCAAGAGTGTGAAACTGAAGGAGAAGAACAAGGAAAAAAATAAGGATAAGACAATTGTCTTTCCCGGTTTTAAGGACAAGGAGAAAGAGAAAGCACAAAAGCCAAAAAAGGAATTTCATCTGTTTCGCAAAAATGTCGAAACAAAGACTGTGGAAGCAAAATAAAAAGGAACTGTCGGGATGCAGACATTTCGCATCCCCTTGAAACCAACAGAAAAGAAGTCTTACCAGAAGGATGTGTGTCAGATAGCACGCTGTTCTTGTAAGGCTTCTCTTTATTTTTACGTTATATTGTCTGATTGATTGCTTGACTTTTTGTGCTTAAAAATACTATATATACGTATTATGTATTTCGCAGAAGTGCCCATTCTGCGAAATTATTTTGCAGCGTTGTAAAATACTGCATCCGTCAAAAATCCTGACCATGAATTTGACCATAAAAGCCACGCAGAAGTTCCAGCTGTACTCTTTTGGCATTCATTGTTGGATGTACATAGCGGTTTAATGTTATTTTGACATCAGAATGCCCTAAAATCTCGCTCAGACTTTTGACATCAATGCCATTTTCAATACAGTTCGTGGCAAATGTGTGGCGCAGGATATGAAAATTTCGGTCGGAAATTTTTGCTTCCTTTAAGATCTGCTTGAACTGGTACTGCATCGTTCTTGGTTCCAATGCCTTATCGCCGCCAAAAATATACATTTGATTATTTTGGAGCTTGTCAAGCATATGCAGGATGTCACAGGAAATGGGGATAATACGTCGGGAAGAATCGCTTTTGGGGCAGGTTTCCAAAAGGTCGGTCTTCTTATTCCCACTGATGGCGGCAATTCTCTGTACTGTTTGGTTTACTGCAACTGTCTTATTTTCAAAGTCAATGTCCGACCATTTTAACGCGCATATTTCCCCGAGACGCAGTCCAAGATACAGCGAAAAGGAAACCGCCGCTTTGTATTTGTCCATATTCATAAACAGACAGCCAAAAAGCTTCTCCTGCTCCGCGAGTGAAAGCGTTTCCACAGACTTTCTGTCCGTTTTGACATTAATCCTTGTCAGCAAGGGTATATTTATATAATAGTTGCTGTTTGCATACCGCAGAATTTGGTTTGTAATGAAATAAATACTTCTTAAGAGTGTTTCTGATAAGTGCTCGGGAATTTCTGTTCGAAGCTTTAAGTCCGTTATCTCTGTCAAAACGCAGTTTCCCAGAATGTTTTCCAAATGTGTTTGATAAATCGTCAGATATTTCACATACGTTGAATACTTACATTTTTTCCTGATATCACCAAGCCACTCGGAAGCCGTCTGCGAAAACAAAGCAATTTCGTCCGTATTGTTCCGCGCACAGTCCGATTCGTCTGTATAAACGCTTTGCTTTTCCAGTAAAAGCTTTTTCTTGACCTCGTCATATGTATGCCCGTATACAGAGCGGTACACATACTTTCCTTTTTCCTCGTGGTACACCTTGTAGCGCCCTTCCCATCTGCCGTCACTTTGTCGGCGTCTTATGTTTTCTCCGTGTCTGCCCATGCTTTCCTCCTATGTAAAATTATTCTAATCAGAGCCTGATGATTTTGACCCCAAAATTGACCATAAATCGCAGGCTGCCTGACATATTCATTGTAATATACAGTAAAAATGATGGAAAAGTGATTCGTTTTAACGGAGTTTCACACATTATGGGAGACATAGCGATTCGCATTTTTCCGGTGGCGAAATTCCGGATGGAAAGCAGGAAATACGCTCATGAAATACGGCTTTGGGCTTTCGGCAGTGCGTTGTCAGGAGACCATCATGCGGACAGAGGATGGAAAATGGGGGCACGTCGGGATTGACAGGAACGACATCATGCGTGTACAGACGCCGCAGGCATACAGATTTGGGAATGTACTCTGGGCACACAGGGAGGCACTGAAAAGGGGAATCACCAATGCAGTCTATACCAATACCCTGATGATGGAGCTTGGGGAGGAACTGCATTTTTCATGTGGCTCCAATAAGAATATCAAGATTACGACACTTGAGGATATCGACATTTTCAAGGCTCTTTATATAACGAAACGAGATGCATGGCTAAAAAGTTCAGACCATAAAACTGCTCCTATACATAAAAATCCCCCAAAATAGATTTTGGTTAATTACCTTATCTACTTAAAGGGTAGTGTATCAGTTTTCTGTATGCGCTGATGCTGTGCGACTTATTCTATTGTGAGCGTAGTCGTAGAATTTCTTCTGTTTACAGACTTCCGATAGAATGCTAGAATAGTGTGAGAAGTACGAAGTACTGGAGGTATTGGAAATGGGACGCAGATTTAATATAACAGGTTCTTGTAATTTGCAAAGGCATTACATGGTAAAGCTTGACAGCAGATTAAAACAGATTAAGGAGAACTATGTTGATGACGGCAGTTTTTTCGTCATTAATAGAGGACGGCAATTTGGCAAGACAACTACATTGAAAGCATTAAAGGAATACTTGTCAAATGATTATACTGTTTTGTCCCTTGATTTTCAGCAGCTTGGAACGGAAAACTTTGCAGATGAGGCGACATTTGTACGTGCATTTACAGAAGTACTTATGATGGCTTTTGAAGGTAATAAATCATGTGACAGTGATGTGTCGTTGAAGATGCTGAAAGAGTTTATAGAAACGGAGAATGCTGACCTGAAGGGCTTGTTTGTACAATTGAGCATTCTGTGCAAAAACAGTCCGCGTCCGATTGTGCTGATGATAGACGAAGCTGACAGCGCAAGCAATAATCAGGTATTTGTTGATTTTCTTGCACAGCTTAGGAGTTATTACCTAAATCGTGATGAAATGCCCATTTTCCACTCTGTAATTCTGGCAGGCGTTTATGACATTAAAAATCTAAAATTAAAGCTGCGTCCAGAATCGGAGCATCAGTACAACAGCCCATGGAATATTGCAGCAAAATTTAAAATTGACATGAGCTTTTCAGCACAACAGATAGCATTTATGCTGGAAGAGTATGAAAACGACAAGCATACAGGAATGGATGTACAGGTGGTTGCGGAGGAAATATACCAGTATACATCAGGGTATCCTGTGCTTGTCTCGTCAATCTGTAAATGCATTGACGAAGATTTGATTGAGAACTGCATATTTGAAGACTTGAAAACTGCATGGACAAAAGACGGAGTGGCAGAAGCGGTAAAGGTCATATTAAAAGATAGTTCGCCTTTGTTTGAAAGCATGACAAAACAGCTTGACATATATCCCAATTTGTACAAGATAGTGGAAGACATCCTGTATTGCGGGAAGAAGATTCCATTCAGTCTTGAGGAGAAATCAATTAATCTTGGTAATATGTTTGGTTTCCTGAAGGAAGAAAACGGTCATGTAGCCATTGCAAATCGAATGTTTGAGATGTGCCTTTTGAATCTGTTCATGGCAAGGGAGGCCATTAACAGCGAGGTTTATGAACAGGGGGGCAGCGACAGGATTGGATTTATTAAAAGTAATATGCTTGACATGGAGCTTGTATTGAAAAAGTTTGTTGAATACTTTACTGAAATATGCAGCCAGAAGGACGGAAAGTTTATCGAAAAGTACGGACGGAAAATCTTTCTGCTGTATTTAAAACCGATTATTAATGGTACTGGTAACTATTATATTGAGGCACAGACAAGGGATGAAAGGCGCACAGATGTCATTGTTGATTACCGTGGTGAACAGTTTATTATCGAATTGAAAATCTGGCATGGGAATGAATACAATGAACGGGGAGAGGAACAGCTTGCTGATTATCTGGAATATTATCATAAGGACAAAGGATATCTGCTAAGTTTTAACTTTAATAAGAATAAAAAGACAGGCGTGCGTGGCATAAGAGTCGGGAACAAGACAATCATAGAGGCAGTTGTGTAGGGCGTTGTGTTGAATTGCTGTTACTGTTCAGGCGTCCACCAAAGTAGTGGGAATCATGCGCCAAAATGCTTGCCCTTTAGCATTTTGTGTGCAAAATCTGTTATAATTCACACCACAATGCTTGTATGCCGATAAAAACTGGCGTGGGTGTGAATTGTAACGAATTGCTACAACTGCATTTTTCATGGGAAAGGGAACCATTGCTAACCCGGCAAAAATATGCTATCATATATGAAATCAGTCAGGAGGCAGATAATCTGCCTCCTGCATTTATACGGACGGATATTCCGATTAAGCCATCGGCAAAAGGGTGTCCGCGCGCAAGGAGAGGAAGTACATATAATGGGATATTTTCCGTTTTTTATGGATATCAAGGGAAAAAAATGTCTGATAGCAGGCGGCGGAAAAATCGCACTCCACAAACTGAAAAAGCTTGTGCCCTATGAACCGTCGGTCAAGATAGTGGCGTCAGAAATTTCAGCGGAGTTTGAGCGCTTTATTTCGGAAAAAGACGTATCGGGTTATGACATTTGTGTCAGGAATAGGGCGTTTGCGTCTTCCGATATCACAGGTATGGATTTTGTGATTGCAGCATGTGATGACAGGAATGTCAATGCTGCTATCGGCAGGCTCTGCAGGGAGGCGGGCATTCCTGTAAATGTCGTGGACAGCAGGGAGGAGAGCAGTTTTATTTTTCCGGCGCTTGTCAAGTCAGGAAAACTTGATATTGGCATTTCCACGGAGGGGGCAAGCCCGGAAGTGGCAGCGGCAGTACGAAGTCAGATTGCCTCTTTGATTCCTGCAAATATGGAAGAAATATTAGTCTATCTGAACAGCCTGCGTCCTCTGGCAAAGGAGGCCATTGCGGATGACAGTCGACGCGCTGCATTCCTGAAGGATATGGCGAGGACATGTATGGATCAAAATGCGGTTTTTGACGAACAGGAAACAAGGAGACGGCTGGAGGCATACAGCAGCAATGAACTTGATACCGGAAAAGACAATGGCAGGGTTGTGCTTGTCGGTGCAGGCTGCGGTTCACATGATTTGATAACAATTAAGGGGCTGCGTGCGATACGATGTGCAAATGTTCTTGTGTATGATGATTTGATTGACAAAAGCCTTTTGGAACATGCTTCGGAGCGCTGTGAGCTGATTTATGTGGGGAAAAGGTGCGGAAGGCACAGTATGACACAGGAACAGATAAATGCCCTTTTGGTCAATAAAGCGAGAGAAGGCGGTCTGGTAGTTCGATTAAAAGGCGGTGACCCATTCGTGTTTGGCAGGGGCATGGAAGAGATGGAAACACTCCGCAGGGAAAGAATACACGCCGATTATATTCCCGGCGTAACTTCATGTATCGCGGTTCCTGCAATGGCGGGCATACCGGTAACACACAGGGAAGTCAGCAGAAGCTTCCATGTGGTAA
>OFFB01002002.1_pt1 | contig 10328 bp, 10 predicted proteins | sample 1521281 | NCBI WGS metagenome assembly OFFB01 (sample SAMEA3504109, study PRJEB24116) | mouse gut metagenome | biome: mouse gut; feature: mouse-associated habitat; material: faeces | place: Denmark | collected 2011
ACAAAATATGATAAAATTTTTAATATTTGTACTTCATAAATATCGACTAAAATATTATGTAAACCCTGAAGCAAAAATGATATTGACTTGGAACTGCTGAAATAAAAAAGACATAACGGTTATTTGGATAATAGGAGGAAGCCATGCTGAAAATTGGTTCAGTGATTGATGGAAAATATAAAATATTGAATCAGATAGGCAAAGGCGGGATGAGTATAGTATATCTGGCGATGAACGAGCGCGCCAACAAGCAATGGGCGGTGAAGGAAGTCAGAAAAGACGGTGTGCAGGATTTTGAGATTGTCAGACAGGGACTTATTGTCGAGATGGAGATGCTCAAGAGACTGCGGCATCCATACCTTCCGACAATCATAGATGTGATAGATACTGAGGATAGTTTTTTGATTGTCATGGATTATATTGAGGGCAAACCATTGAGCAGGGCGCTCGCGGAGCACGGTGCGCTGCCGCAGGAGTATGTGATTGAATGGGCAAAACAGCTGTGTGAAGTGCTGGGCTATCTGCACACGAGGAAAAATCCCATTATCTACAGGGATTTGAAACCGGATAATATTATGCTCAGACCGGATGGGAGCATTACATTGATAGATTTCGGGATTGCGCGGGAGTACAAGGAATATGCCGCGCATGACACAAGGGCGCTTGGGACGCAGGGATATGCGGCGCCGGAACAGTTCGGGGGGCAGGGGCAGACCGATGCGCGCACCGACATTTACGGGTTGGGAACGACGCTTTACCATCTCGTGACAGGGTATAACCCGTCGGAACCGCCATATGAAATATTTCCCATCCGGCATTGGAATCCGTCGCTCTCACAAGGACTGGAACGGATAATCTGGAAGTGCATACAGCGGAATCCCAAAGACCGCTACCAGTCCTGTGCCGAGATACTCTACGCGCTGGAGCATTATCAGGATTTGGACAATAAGCATTCGCTGAAACTGAAGTTAAAACTTGCATCATTTCTGACCATGACAGTGCTGACGGCTGCTTTATCGCTGACATCCTTCTGGGCGTACTATGCAAAGACAAGCATGGTGACACAGAGCTATGACGCCTATATTGAAGACGGCAGAAGCGGTGCGACGGCAGAAGAACAGTTTGGCTATTACGAGAAAGCGATACAGCTGATGCCGAGTGAGGAGCAGGCGTATCTCGACATGATAGACAGACTGTATCTTGGTGACGATATTTTGACGGCAGATGAGGATCAGCAGATCAGAACCCTGTTAATCAGGAAAACGGGTACAGGAAAGACATATGAGGAGACGCTGAAGGAGAACACGCAGGGATATGAGCAACTGGCATACAGGCTCGGGATTGCGTACTTTTATTCCTATGAGGATCAGGGCAATAAGGCAATGTCCACAAAGTGGCTGACGATTGCGGCGAACGCGTCCGGTCTGGATGAGAACCAGACACAGAGGGCGGCAAAGCTTGGGAAGATTGCGGAGTATTATGCGAAGCTTGGCGTTGAGAGCAAATCCGGTGATGACAATATAAGCTATGCGGATTACTGGGCTGATTTGTGTCAGGTCACAGAAGGAAATATCACACAGATGGACAATGCCACGACGGCACTGATGGTTTACAGGGAAATGGTGAATCAGGTTTATGTAAATGGCATGAAGTTCAAGAAGGCAGGTGTGGCGAAAGCGGAATTACAGGGACAGCTTGACAATGTCAGGGAACGCCTGAAAACAGATATCGGCGCGGAAATGTCAGGAAATGAGCGGGTGCAGGCGCTTGCCGACGAGGTGCAGGGAACGCTGGAACAGGCACAGCGGGTACTGGACGATTATGAGATATGGAATGGAGAGGGACAATGAATGGGTGGATTTTGCTGACAGACATCGCTTATGTTCAGGAGACAATATTGCAGTATCACAAAATATTTTACTATTGCCGCCTGCTTGCAGTAGTGTGCGGCGGACTTTCGCTCATGCTTTTTATCGCGATGGGGATACCGGGCGTGCTGGGTGAAATCACGGGTGTTTCCGCAAAGAAAACGATTAAGAAGTTTGAGGAAAGCAATGCCGCAGCCATGCACCATACGCAAAAGAAATTTTTTGAGACGGGAAAAGGGCTGTCATGGGAAATAAAGAAAGAAGAAAATCGGACGACTGCGCTGCAACAGGATACAGGCGGCGTGACAAGGGTGCTGGACGCTGACACGGAGGACGTGAATGCGACAAGAGTGCTGGACGAAGGGAATGCGGATGGCGGACATACACACGAAACCGGCATCAATGCGACAAGAGTGCTGGATGAATCTACGCATCCGTCGGAAAACAGTGGTGATGCGAATGTAACAAGAGTGCTGGATGAATAATAATAGGAGTGGATATAAGATGAGCAGTTTGGATTTTGGAATAGAAATGAAGGACAGGGTGGGGGAAATCATACTGAATAACTGTAAGATTCACTTTGACCCGGATAATTCGGCGCAGCATTATCTGGAACGCGGCGTTTCGAGAGAAGCATTTTTCCGGTTTGCGGGTCAGATCGGCGAGATAATGCTCAAGTGCATGGAGAAAAAGATGACTGTCGACCTTGACCTGAAACATATCAGGATGGAGAATGATGTTCCTAATTTTTCCATACGCATTGGAGAGAGCGGCCTTACAGACAGGGACGCAGCCCTGTATCTGAAAGATCTGGCATACAAGGCAAATTTTATCGGCAGTGATTTTCTCATGTATGTGTACGATTACATGACCTATATAGACACCAATATAGATAAGCCGCTGAACATCATTATCGGGAAAATCTATGCGATGGAGTCCGGCACATTTGAAAAGGCGGAGATGCAGTCGGGATACAGCAAAACGGTACATATTGAATCACCGGAAAGAACGGCACAGTCCACAAGAATAGAACAGCCGGTAAGGTATGAACAGCCGACAGGATATGGACAGCCCGAGAGAATAGAACAGCCCACAAGATATGGACAGCCTGCGGAAATAGAACAGCCGGCAAGGGAAGAGCGGACTGCGTGGGAAGAAGAACCGTTGCGGTTGAATCCGGAACCGTCAGTCACTGGAACACTTACCTCATTTCACCCCGAAACAGAGTATGAGAACTACAGCGAGAATGGGGAAACCGGTGTGCTTGACCCGAGTTTTTGGAACCGATATGGCAACGCGGCGGATTCCGGACAGGAGGATAACCCGCACCGCATAAAGCGCGGCGGACGAAAAGATAACGAACCGTCGGCAGTGCTTCAGGCAGTAAGTGACGGGCAGAGATACGTGCTGGACAAGGAGTGTATCGTGTTCGGCAAAGATGCCGCAAGTGCGGACTATGTCCTGCCAAATGACACGATAAGCAGGGCACATGCGGAAATCAAAAAGCGCAGCGGATCGTACTATATAACGGATTTGGGTTCCACAAACGGGACGTTTATCAATTCCAGAAGGCTGCCAAAGAATACGGCGATAGAGGTGTCAAACGGGGACACAGTGAAATTCTCAAATGTTGAACTGCGGTTTATGACGATCATTTGATTCTGCAAGGGAAAAAGAAAGGGAAAAAATGAATTATTATCAGATACTTGGAGTGGATACCAAAGCGGATGCAAAGACAATCAAAAATGCGTTTCGGAAACTCGCAAAAAAATATCATCCTGACACCAATCAGGGAGATGCGCGTGCGGAAAAGATGTTCAAGGACATCAATGAGGCGTACAGCATCCTGAGCAATGACGTGAAACGCATGGATTATGACGCCTCGCTTCGGGGAGCGCATCAGGGTGGCGCAGGCGAGCAGGCACGGTCGTCACGGACAAACACATCACAGCGAAAAGCGCAGCAGAAGGGAAGCTTCTCGGGCGGCTTTTCCATGAAATTTGATTTTGATGACATTATGGGTGCTGGAATGGATTATGAGCGGGAGCCGAAAAAGGAGCAGCAGGGTGCGGCATCGACTCCGGATTTCTTGAACTTCAATCAGCAGTTTGCCAATTTTTTTGGATTCAAACCCCGATAGGTGGAAAACGGATATGGAGAAACGGAGAACAAGAACAAAAAATCTGCTGCTTTGCGCAGTGTTCATCATCATATTGTGCACGGACGGAATCCGCCTGCACGCGGAAGAGCCTGCTGCCTACAAAAAATATGATGTCGTAGTCGCGGTTGACGTGAGCGGCTCCATGAAACAGACGGATTCAGAGCGGGTGGCATTTGAGACAATAGAACTTCTCGTCAGGCTCTGCGGCAGTAACGACAGGTTCGGCGGTGTCGCCTTTAATGATACTGTTGTGTACAACAGCGGTCTTGTGTCAATGGCGGATGAGAAAGCGAAGATAGAGCTTTTGGCGAGTCTGGAGCAGATACCGTATGCGGGAGAGACGGATAACGGGCTTGGAATGCGCGAGGCGGTGTCGCTTCTGACTGGCGACGGGGCAGAGGATACGGGCAAAATGCTGATATACCTTGCCGACGGTGTCACGGATTTGGAGAGAAGCAGCACCGGACGCACGTTGGAGGAATCGGCGCAGGATATGCAGTGGAGCACGCAGCAGGCGGTCGAACACCGGATTCCGGTATTTACGTTTGGATTTACAGGAAGCTTCGGGCAGGATATGGATGAACTGACAGCGGTTTCCGCCAAGACAGGAGGTTCCTACAATGCATGTGCGGGACCGTTGCAGATGATGAACATGATTAGCAGTATTTTTATCACCAACAAGGCAGGCACGCTGCTGCCGCAGGACACCATTACTGTACATGAGCAGATTAGCGCGTATTCCCTGAAGATAGGCGGGCAGGAGAAAAGGGATGTTGTGATACTGTTCCAGACTTCGCAGAAGCTTACGGATTTTAAGGCAGTGATGGAAGACAACGACTATGAGATGGAGGGAACCGCACACTGCCAGATTATTAAAGTACGGGATGCAGTGCAGGAAGATATTTCACTGGTATATACAGGCGACGAGAATACAAGGGGAATTATTATGGCGGCAGAGTGGAAACATCCGGAGCCAATAAAGTTCAGGGAAATTCTTTTTCGGAAGAGGATTCCGGCGGCGGAAACAATCCCAATCCCTGACGAGCCGACCGTGTGGGAACGCTACCACATACAGATTACGACAGCGGCTGTGGCAGGCATCCTGCTATTGACGGCAGTTATCTTTTCATTATCCGTGCATTTTTCGGGAAAAGGCGTCAGGTGAAAGACGAGGCACGGCTTGAGGGATATCTCCATGCAGCGTTTATTGATTTGAAGAGCAGAAACGATATCCCGCCGATTACCTGGAACCTTGCGGATTATCCGCAGGAAGGCGTCACACTCAAGGAGCTGTTTGAGGGGGAGGGCATCAGGGAGGATTTGCCGGAGCTTGACCGGATATGTCTCTACCCGTCGGAACCGGGGCAGATACTCCTTGTGCACTGCACCGGGGGCGGAATTTTTATAGACGACAGAAATATATCGGCAAACGTTCCGGCAAAGCTCCGGTCAGGGGAAACCATCTATGTCGCATTTCCGGAAAATGCCTCGGAGTTCTCCATCAAGTATCAGACCGAATGCAAGGAAAACAGGGAAATGCTGCGCCGACAGCAGTAAGGGGAAGAATTGTAGTTATGGATGTAAAAGATATCGCGCTGTCTCCGCGTACACTCCTGCATGGAAGGTATGAAGTGCAGGAAGTATATTACTGGGGACATACAGGAATCATATATCTGGCTGCCGATATGGAAAAGGGAATGATGACAGCCATAAAGGAATACTGCCCGTACAGTCTCTCAAACAGGGATCTTGACGGCAGATGCGTAGTCTGCAAGGGAAATAAATACAGGACATACTTTATCAAAGGCTTTGCCAATTTCCTGCAGGAGTGTGAAATTGTAAAAAGGGTCAGCAGCATCAGGGAGCCTTATGGGAACTGTACGGTACAATATCTGGATTCCTTCACGGAAAACGGAACAGGCTACTTGGTCACACACTACATAGAGGGGATGAACCTCAAGGAATATATGGACACGGGACAGGCATATTCCGTGGAGGATTGTGTCGGGAATCTCATCCAGATTGTCCGACAGGTGCATAAGCTCGGAATCCTGCACAGGGATATCAAGCCGTCAAACATTATTATGCGTCCGGACAACAGACCCGTACTGATTGATTTCGGTTCCGCCTGTTATGCGGCGGACAGCCGCTCGGAGCTGCAGTTTGTGAGCAATGGCTATTCCGCACCTGAGCTTTATCGGGGCAGCGGTACGGACGCGCGGACGGATGTGTACAGCATGGGGGCACTTATCTATTATATGCTGACAGGATGCAGGCTTCCGCCCGCCAACGAGATAACGGCGGATGAGCCGGTGCCGAATGTATCGGAGTATGCACTGGTGACAGAAGAACTGGAACAGGCAGTCATGAGGGCGATAGAGCCCGACTGGAATAAAAGGGCGGCAGATATGGACATGCTTGCAAAAGCCCTGAAAACAGATACTTGCATGGTACCCATGTAAGCGTCAGAACATAGGATTACACATACGAGAAAGGAAGAAAAAAGATGGAAGTAATCACACAGACAAACCGAACCATGCTTTTTGAGGAGATAAATCCTGAGAAGCTCAATCTCCTCACCATGATTGGGGATGCCAAGGATCTTGAGAGCCTTGACGATGACACGATAAAGGAAATACACCGCAAACTCCTTGTCAGGAATTTTGACGAATTTCTCGACAAGTTTGAGCCGGTGGTATATTCCTTCTTTAACGCCAACACACAGAACGTGCTGTACACGTTGGAAAAACCGTCCAACATACCGGATGAGTTTATCACGGAAATACCGCTCAACAGGCAGAATGATTTCCTGAACATGCTTTTTACGCTGATTGATACCAAGAAGGCGCAGGGAATCATGAATGTGGATTTCAAGTTTGAGAATGTGCTGGACATGATATCTCCTAAGAAAGTTATGAACGACATCAAGCAGGTCCGCAAAGAAATCAATTACCTGTATGAAAAATATGACCAGCTCGACGACGAAGACCCAAAGAAACGTGACCTTGGCGACAAGCTTAATGTGAAGTTTGAGGATGCCAGCAGAAATTACAACAATGTCATGGCAATGCTGCCGCTCGCCATTGAGGATATAAAGACAAGACTTCTGCTGACGGAGGGCGCGTCCAAGAAGGAGAACGAGCCGTTGAAGCTCGGGGTACTCAGCATGGGTGAGCACGGCGAGCTGAAAGTGCTTGAAGCGCCCAAAAAGGAGAAAAACGAGCTTCTGCTGGTGCAGCAGGAGAATAGCAAGGCAGGGCTGATAGAAGCGTTTGAGGATGATTATGATGCCCTCAACGAAGAACCGTCGGATTATGTCAGAAGCCTTGTCGTCAGGACATTCTGCCCGCTGACCGCAGTGACAAACGACGAGATCGATGTGGAGGTCGAGGTACAGAACTATAACGCATACCTTGAGTTTTACAAGAAGTCAAAGGATGATTTTGTAAAGACGGTGAAGCCGCTGGTTGAAAAGCTCCTCGGCGTGCGCAGCTTCTTTGAGCAGTATGCGACTAAGAACAAAGGCATGGTTCCGTCCCTGCTTGTCACGAACATAAAGCTTGAAATGCTTGTGAGCAGCATGAATATCGGCAGGCTGCAGACGTACTTAAACTCAGTCAACACCAAGACAAATTATGACAATACCGTGTGGCTTGGCATTGTGCCGGACATTGAGCTGGAAGGGAGCAGCGGGAAGAAGATAACCAGACAGCGCTTTAAGGGAAATGCAAAAGTGGAAAAGGAAGCAGGAAATACACTCGAGTCACTTGCCACGCTGCTTGATGTGACAAAGGAATACAAGATACAGATGTTTTACAGTTTCCGGACAGGCGAGGACACGACATTCAACTATGTGGCGACTTCGGGAATCGAAAAGTTTGTCGACAAGTCCGCTCCGCTGATGAAGAAGGATTTCAGTGAGTATGTATCCTGCTGCATTCCCAATTTTACGGTTGTTCCAAAGGACAAGTCAGGCGTGGAGCTGGACAAGCGTATGACAGTGTCAGAGGAAGGCGTGGTGGCGCTCTCGAAAGAAAGGGAAGATGTCTTGAAATTATGGATAGAGGGTGTGTATATCGGTGCGGCATATATTGCAGCCGGCATTGTGGCGGCATACCAGTGTCCGGATTACCTGAAGGAGTTTTTCCCGCAGGTAACGCCGAAGTACCCCGGCGTGCGCTACGACATTGAGGCGGGCGACCATTCGCTGCGGACAGTGTCAACCATGGCAAAGGAGATAACAGGATATACCAATACGATAAAGAACGCAATCAACAACAAGGGATTCGGATTTGTGTTTGCATCGGAGAGCAGCCAGCTTCAGGGCAGGGAAATTAAAAACATCACAGTGTACAAGGCGAGAACCCTTGCGCTTGTGGACGATGCATACGATTCTCTGTACAAGACGATGGTAAGCACTTACGTGGAGCGAATCCTGCGCTACATGACAAACGACTTCAAGGTGGACAATGTGGAGAAGTTCTTCGGAAACCATCCAAAGAGCCAGAAGTCTGTCTGGGGCGCGGACAGAAACTTCGTAAACGCCATACTTGACAACGGTGATGAGATTGACAGCGTCATCGACGAGGCAACCAACGAGTGCAATATCCGCATCGCATTTAACGGAAATGTCAAGAACCTCAAGGTATCTGTCACAAAGACAAGTACGGCAGGCGCATCATAACAGATAATATTAAGATGTCAGCGGTTCAGCCCCGGGATGAACTGTAACGCCGCATCTTTCTATTATAGATAAAAATAAATAAGAAACACAAGGAGGACAAGATGGGATTTAAAGTATCAATTCAGGCAAAAGACACGATCGACTTGGGAATGGAAACAGTAGAATCTGTTCAGTTCCTGACAGAGACACCAAAGGACAGCAATGCCCGCTCCACAGACTTAGGTATGGGAGTGCTGGTTACAGGAAAAATCAGGGCAAACATCGCCGGAGTGGCGGATGAAACCGTAAAGCTTGCACAGTGGGCGCTCGTACCTGCGGAAGATGCAAACTGCTATGGACAGGTGACTGTGGATGTACTTTCCGCTGGAAAGGAGGTTCGGCAGATTGTTATGGATACCGTATACATAGCAAACTATGCCGAGAGCTTCGAGGATGAGACCGGAGTAGGTACATTCAAGCTGCTTCTCAAGCAGAAAAAGGACAAAAACAACACCGTTCAGTACCAGGGCGGCTTCGCATTTTAATTAACAGGACAAGGAGGAACAGACAGTGGGATTTATTTTAAACGTTGAAGGAACAGAGTTAGGTGTGGAAACCATCCAGACAGTAAAGTTTGCCGTGGACACACCCGACGGAACCAATGCTAAGACAACCGATGTGGCAGTGACGGCTACCATCAGGGGAAAAATACTTACCATGCTTGACGAGGGCTCAGAGGCATCCATGGATCTGGCAAAGTGGGCAATGGTAACATCAGACAATGCAGACTGCTACAGAAATGTCACCGTAAAGTCACTTGCAGCAGGACAGGTAGTAAGGGAGTACACCTTTACAAAGGCATTTGTCATTGACTACAAGGAAGACTATGACGACAAGGAAGGCATCGGTACATTCACACTTATCATCAGACAGAAGAAGGATAAGATTAAGGATGCTACAGTTACCGGAGGATATGCAGGCTGATTAGGCTGCAGGCACACAGGACAGGATAGAGGCTGCCGGATTTCCCGGCGGTCTATATCTTGTTATCAGGAAAATTGGATTATGGGAAAAAAATTTATAACATGCTACATTACAAGCCTCTTGGAGGCAGCTTCGTGGGGCGTTGCAGGAGCCCTTTTACTACGAGTATTTCAGCTCAATGTGTCGACGACAGTAAAAATCGTGTCGGCGGTCTTTCTGGCGCTGTGCCTGTTTGTGGGAGAAGGCATTTTCTGCTTTGTTCAGGTGATTGGAAGAGAAGGGCAGCAGGCGGCGAAAGGCACAGGCGGCGATATTATAAAACCGGAAGAGGATGCAGGCAAAAGCGCTGCCAGTGATCCGGCAAAAGCAAGCAGTCCGGCAAAGACGGACAGTTTAGACAACACCAGAAAAAAAGTTACAAGTCTTGTGCTGCTGAATGAGCAGGGGAGCGTTCTGCTCGAGTGGAGCCTTCAGAGCAAGACGGCGCTCATCATAGGAAAGAGCAACGGAAAGGACAATGTGGACGTCGATTTGTCCGGCTCTGCGGTGGCAGACATGGTATCAAAGCAGCATGCTGTGCTCAACTATACGGATAACGGATGGTATATCGACGATATTGATTCCAAGAACGGCACAAGGGTCAAGAAAAAAT
>OFFB01002004.1_pt1 | contig 10323 bp, 5 predicted proteins | sample 1521281 | NCBI WGS metagenome assembly OFFB01 (sample SAMEA3504109, study PRJEB24116) | mouse gut metagenome | biome: mouse gut; feature: mouse-associated habitat; material: faeces | place: Denmark | collected 2011
CGAATTTAGTGTCCGCTACGTCTGGAACGGAGCGAGAGCGCGGCTTCGTTGGAATCGTGTCTTTCTGGAGCGACCCCTTTGGTCTTCATACTTATTCTTTCGGACTTTGAAAATTTATCGATTCTGATTCCGTTTCTGGTTCTTCTGCCTGAGATACTTGAGTTTCTTCTTCGGTTGAAATCGGTTCTGTCGTTTCTGGTTCAGTTTCTTTCTCTACAGATCTCACTAACACACCTTTGCGAAACTCTCCTTCTTGTTCTATTGCTCCATCTTCAGGATTGTATAAAATGCCTTGTCCGTGGAAATTTCCGAGCACAAAAGCGCCTTCATATCGCTTTGAACCAGAAGAAGTATAATAAACTCCCTGTCCATTGTAGAGTCCGACATGAAATTCTCCCTGATACCTTATAATATTCGTGGATATTTCATAAAGAACTCCTTCTCCTTCATATAATCCCTTATAAAATCCACCTTCATATAAGAGGTTTTCGCTCTCTGTATCAAAAAGTTTTCCTTTGCCCTGATAGCGATCTTTTACCCATTCTCCATCATATACCAACCGTTCTTTCTTGTCATAACTAGCTCCTGTTCCTTCTTTTTGTCCTTCTTTAAAATTCCCTTCATAGACTAATTTTCCCTCTTGATATAATTTTCCCTTTCCCTCATACATACCTTCTTTCCAGCCACCTTCATAGAGTAAGTTTTCTCCCTGATACAGCTTTCCTTCGCCCTCGTAGATGCCTTCTTTCCAGCCGCCTTCATAGAGCAGGGTTTCTTCTTGGTATAGTTTCCCTTCACCTTCGTATAGCCCTTCTAATAATTCTCCTGTATAGAGTATTTGCTCTTTTTCTGTATAAAGAGTCCCTTTGCCGCTATAGAGTCCTTCTACAAATTCTCCCTGATATAAGATAGTGCCTTCTTCTGTATAAAGAGTTCCCTCTCCACTATAAGTATCTTCTTTCCATTCTCCTTCATAAAGTATTTTTCCATCTTGATAGGCAAGACCTTTTCCATTTCTTTTTCCATCTAAAATTCCGCCTTGGTAAATCAAGTTTCCTTCTTCATCGTAAAGGGAAGTAGATCCGTTTTGAAAGTTTCCTTCTAGGAAATTTCCTTCTGCTATTATGTTATCTTCTTCATAGAGTTTTCCTGTTCCTTCATAGACTCCATTGATAAACTCACCTTGATATAACAGTTTTGTTCCATCATAAAGTGTTCCTTTTCCATTGTATAGACCATTTGTAAATTGCCCTCGATATTTTGTTTCTCCATTTGTCTGATAAAAAGTTCCCTCTCCCTGATAGTAACCTTGTATGAAGCTGCCCTGATATTTTAGTTTTCCGTCTGGATAATATTCTTTTCCGCTGCCTTCAAATGTTCCTTTTACAAAATCTCCTTCATAGAGCAGATTTCCATTTTCTCCATAGAGCCGCCCATTTCCTTCATATAATCCATCTAGAAAACTGCCGTCATATTGAATCCCACCTGTTTCATAATAGAGAATACCTTCTCCGTTATACTGATTTAAGGAAAATCCTCCTTTATAGGCGATTCTTCCGTTTGGATAATAGAGCAGTCCTGTTCCAGAATAGAGTTCCATTAAAAAACCGCCTTGATAAAGCAGATTTCCATTATAATCATAGAGAGTGCCTTCTCCATTAATTCTTCCGTCTGTAAGCCTTCCGACAAAAATAACATTGCCGCCTTCTCTGTCCAATAAGCGTACTTTTCCGTTATAATTTGCTTGTTCATTGGAATTTAATACAGATCGGAAGAGCGTCGTGTAGGGAAAGAGTGTAGATACAACGATAGGGTGTAAAAACCGGATATAGAGCAGAGGAAGAAAAATAACGGCAAGTATAGAAAATAGCACCAGTTTCTTTGCGATATAGTAATTCCCGACTATAAAATAGTCTTTGAAAGATGTTGGTTTTTTTTGTGTCAGATCTTTTGCCTCTTTTTTTACATCATTAATTACAGTTGTTACAATGGCATCTGGATTTGTCATCGCCTTTATTTTTCTGTAAATAGTAACAAATGGCATCTTGATTGCTGTAATAAGCCTTTTGCTTCCTTTTTTTAATATCCTCTGTATGTCTGCCATTTTTTCTCACTCCTCATTCGGTATTTCCTCTATGGTTAAAGTTCCGATTGTTTCATATTTTAGACATGTTACGGTATCAGATGGGTATAAAATGGTATAAATCAGATATCCTGCCAGTAAAAAAATAATGATGGTAGCGAATATTTTTTTTACATAGGGAAATCCTTTTTTGATCTTATCCCAGACGCGAAAGAGAAATGTATTCGGACGGATATTCCCTTTCCCGCTTAACTCTTTCAATGTTTCACAAAGCTCTTTATATTCCTGATAGATTTCTCGTATGGAAACAAGTTCCCCTTCTTTTAGGTTTTTTATAAATTTGGGAATCGCTTCACACTTTTCTAGTACAATTTCTTTTTGGAAAAGTGTTTCAAATAGATCAGAAAGCCCTTTTTGGATCTGAGCTTTTTGCTCTTTTTCGGTCAATAAAATTCCTTCTAAACGATAGCGAAAACCAACGGATAATCCCTGATCTACTAGAATCCGACCACCTTCCCATAATCCAGAGAGAAAATAGTCTGGTATGGAAAGCAGTAGTATCTGTTCTAACAGGTTTTGTCCTATCTGTATTCTCTCTTTTAGAGGACAGTCTTCCTCTTCTAGTTTTTTTTCTAGAGGAAAGCCCTCTTTATGTACCATTGCGAGATACAGTTTTCCATCTTTTGAAAAACATTCATATAAATCTGTAAAATTTCCTTCTTTTTCTTTATCTGTTAGTTCTAAAATCAGCTTTTGTATCAGTAAGGATTCTTTTACGCAATATACATCATATGTATTATGCTGAGCGTCTATATATTCTCTGCAGCAATAAATCTCATATTTTGGTGTTTCTTCTGTTTTATGAATCACATAATACCGATGTTTCAGTGCCTCGATTACCACACGATCACCCCTGTCATTTTACAACTTATTTATTATTTCTCTCTTACTACCACATAGGTGGAAGCAGTAAGGTTTTCTTCGTCCATGCTCTTTGCTATAATTTCATATACGCCGGGCTGGTTTGGGGCGGTGTACATTCCATTTTCATCGATACTTCCGCCCTCTGCTTCTTTTACAGACCAGAATACACGGCTGTCGCTGACTCCTTGCAGCAAGGCTTCAAAATAATAATTCTCTCGAACTAATACATTTGCCATATCAGGCTGAATTTTCAGTGTGCGCTTTTCTTTGATCGTCTGTTTTTCTCGCTTATCTTTCATTGCTATCCAATGAATTTTGACTTGTTGTTCTATGGTATCTTCCAGACATTCTATCCCAATTTGAAAAGTTCCTTTGGTCACATCAATTTTGGCTGCCATTTTTAATGGTACTTTGCGTGTCCGCTGTTCAAAAATATCCTGTGCGCCATAGATAATCGAACTGGTATCTCCCATATCATCTGCTTCTCCGAGCAAAATATAGACCACTCCAAGCCCTAATCCATGTACTATCTCTTCTGTAAAAAACTGCTGCCCCTTTAATCCGCCGAAGCCAAGTTGAATGACAGCTTCTCCGCAGGCAGTCCAATTTCTTTGTATATCCTCTCTTATCGTTCCATCTCTTTTTTCTGAGGGCAGACCGTAGGTATATCCCGCTTTTTCTTCTTCTTGAAGGGTGAGTTCATTCATCACTTGCGCTAAAGGATTCGTATAAACGAACTGCTGAAATGGCATGGATTCTACTGTTCCAATTAGATAGGTTTCTCCTGCTTTCAGAACAGAGATTCTGGCGAGGCAGATTCCTTGAATATTGGTATTTCTCACAACTTCTTCCATCGCATTTTTATAATATTGATCCAAAAATTCTTGTTTTACCTTCTTTTCTGTAATAAAAAAGGAATTTTCTGCTTTCACAGATGGGTGAATCTCTTTTTCGCCAAAATGAATCGAAAAGCTTTTTTCCTCCACTCGGATACTTCCCTTTACTCCCTTTACTGGAAGCGCACGGCATCTTTTGGTGATCGTATAGATGGAAGCGCTTTGATGATCGGTTTCTAGAAAGGAGATCTCTGCGGTTTCTCTTTTTCCTGTTTCCACTCCATCAAATTCTAAACGGTAAGAAAAACTAATCGGTTTTTCCTGTCCTCTTTTTTCTATCTGAATTGTGATATCAAATTCTTTTTCGGATTCTATATATTTGGGTGTAATCTGCTGAATCCGAATTCCATTTTCTTGATAAACTGTCACGATTTCTTTATAAAGATTTTCTGTGATAAAATCTTCATCTGGTTCTTGATCGCTCAGATACAGATGATAGCCTTCCTGATATTTATTATATTCTTCTTTGGAATTTGCTTCTCCTCTGGCTGCAATACTATGTACGGGTTCTTTCTCTATCTCCTGATATTCCACATAGAGATAAAGATTATTATTCGCTTCGTCTTCTTCACTGTAATTTAAAAATCCATCGATAGTAGATAATTTTTTTAATACTGGCTTTTCTATTACAATTTCTCTTCCTGCAAAATCCAGTGCCAGCCCCATTTCAATCGATATCGTGGCTTCGTCTACACGGATCACATTCATTCCACATACCACGCCCATACCATGTATTAGACGATTGATGAGACGTCGTTTATCATTCATATAACGCTGTTCTGTTTCAAAATCTTCTACGTTTAAAAGTTTTCCATAAAAATACTTGTTTCTCTCAAAATTAAAATATTTCAGATTCTTCAATGATTCCACCTGTACCTTTCCTCTTATTCCCTGCGTTCTTCCTGCAATTTAGTAAACGGAATGGACGCCTGACCATCTAATACCATCGAATGGAAATCAGAGAGTACACTGTTCATTCCAAGATAAGAATGCCATCCTAAAAAAATATATGGCTCTAATATCACAAGATTACTTTCCATATGGGCTGGCTTTTCATTCTCCACAATCCTATCAATCATTGGAATATCCTTCCTATTTATTTTTGCTTTTGCATCAATAATGACGGTAAAAATATAATTATTCTCTCCATATAGTCGTTTTAACAGTTCTTCTTTCCTTTGTGTTGTCATAAATGGCAAAACTTGATGATATTCCACAATATAAGGACGGTTTCCCAGATAAATTTCTAAAATATCCATGAGATAACTCACTGTACCTCTTTTTCTGTAAAGTTCTGCTGCATGTCCTATCAAATAGCGAAGTTTGGGTATTTCCCATAAAAAGCTATCTTGTAGACCAACCCAGTTCACTAAACAAGAAAGATATTCATTTTCCGCCACATCGGGATCAAAATGACGGGAAATCTGCCGGATTTCTTTTGTCATCTTTTCATAGATAGATTGAAAAATCCCTAAATAACGCTCTACAAAAGAATAACTTTTTAAATCCTGCTGATAGATATCTGGCAAATACTCTGCCCAGCTTTCTTTTGGAAAAATTATTTTTATCTTTTTTATCAAAATCTCACCTAATCCGGTAAACCGCAGCTCAAACCATAAAAAACGCGCTTCAATTCCATGTAAAAGTATCTCTTCTCCTCTTCCCCCTTTTTTCAAAAATGCTTGAAATCTTTCTGCTTTTTCTAAGGCAGTTATTTTATGGCTTTTTATGATTTCTTCTATAGAACAGAGTACGCCGTCTTGATAGCACTCTTTTTCTTCTGACGCATAGATCAAAATCTCAACTTCTGTTGTATTTGAAATTTTTTCTATTTCTAATTCCATACTGTGCCAAAGGGTCTTTTTCTCTCTGCTGTCTAACAAAGGGGAATAAAAACTTCCTGTCGCATTTTGCCCTATCGTAAGCCCTTTTTCTGAAAGCATCAGATTCTCTAACACACCTGTTTGAAAATCCATTTTTTTATTAAACATAAAATATTTTTGAGCTTTTTTCATTTTTTCACCCCTATTTAGACAAAGTGATATTAAAATCCATACTTTCCAAATAAATCAATGCATTGACTGGCATCTGATAATCCCCATTGGGATTGCGTAAGACCCCTTTTCCCTGTGCATGAATCGAAAGATTTATCATATGTTCCACACATGCAAGGGATTCTATTAATCCATACATTTTTCCATAGACCAAAGGCTTTCCAAATTCCAATAATTCTTCTGAGAAATAAGTTCTAACAGCTTTTTCAATTTGTTCTTTTGCATTTCTATAATGTGCCTTACATATAATTTCAGCGAAGAGATAAATTCCTACATATTCTGGTGATAAAATCTGTATTCTAGTGCCTAACATTCTTTTCTTCTCTAACATTGCTCGAATATTTCGTTCATATCCGCTGCTTAATTTTGGCATAGTTTCTTCTGAATAAGGCTTTACCACAATATAAACCGTATTATCTGCTGTCTGATTTTCCCAGCTCTTAGTCAAAAAAGAAGTAGTGGCTTTTACTTTATGTATCAAAAGTCCCGGTGTCTGCCTTACCAAAGTTTCATAATCTTCCATGGTAACGGCTCTGTGTGTGTGTGTACTTTCCCTCATAAAACGCCAAAAACATTCTTCTATCGTTTCTTTATCTGCTCCGCTAGAAGTATTTTCATAGTTCGTCACTTTTGCTGGAATCGTTCCGTCCTCAAAAAATTTTAACTGCTGCTCTTTAATATTCCCCTTTAATCCTCTAGAAGAGATAAAACGAATGATTTTTAATTCGCCTTTCGGCGCTAGACCTCTTTCACAATCTCCAAAATATAAGCAGCCCTGCTCCTCATCAAATACAAAATGACGATCTTCTGGTCCAGAATGATAAAAGTTCTCTACTCTTTGATACTGTTCAAATCCATTTTCTTGAAAGGGACATGTGACCATGATTTCTATTTGATCCTGTAATAACTCTGTATGTTCCAATCGGATCTGCTGAAACGGGAATCCATCCATTTCATAGTTTCGTTCTGCTTCAAAGTCTACTTCATACGTCACAGCATATAGCGTTTCCGATTCTTTTACTTCTTCTTTTAACTGAATTTTCACTTTATCAGGCAGAATACTCTTTTTTTCTATCTCTATTGGATACCAAATGCCTGCCTTTTCTTTATAAAATTCCAATTTCCCTTGTCTTGCCATTCTGCTGTTTAAAAATACTGTCTTTTTATCTTCTAAAACAGAAACTTCTTCATAAGTCGAACGAGTTTCTGTCTGCTGTACCATAATACTATTCCACTCCACCGCCTGAATCGATGGCAGAATATCGTATTCTCCACTCTCGATCACAAAACAAAGCAACATCTCATTTTCATTTTGTAACTCTGTGTGTTCCTTTTGCCCCTTCTCTTCTTCTAAGACAAACTGAACTTCCCCACTGTAGAGCAGTCCATATGTTTCATCTTTCAGAATCCGGCAGGGGATTTTTTTTCCGTTTCGGATCGCTTCTAATCTCCACTGAATCAAAGGGAAAAAATCTTCTTTTATGGGCTGCCTTTTTCCCTCTTTGGGTTCTGAGAGTTTAAAATATAGTCTGTGATACTTTTCTTCTGGAAACGGATGTGCGAATCGAAGGATCACCTTTCCCTGTTTCTTTTCCAGATCACAAGAAAGGGATAACAGACGGTTTGGTGAAAAACAACGTTCTTCTGTTGTTTCAAATACAATATCGCCTGCATAGATTCTGCTGTTTTTAGGAAGAAAAAACTCCTTTTCAATCTCATATAATATGGCAAATGTCTGAACGGCTTTCTTTCTTCTCTGTTTCATGCCAATCAGCTTTAAAAACATTTTATAATTTTCTGATCCAATCTGATCGAGATGAAACTGCTGCAGTTCTTTCATCCAAGAAAGCAGTTCTAAAAAAGTAATTCCCGGATCATGTTCATTAAAATCAGTCCATTTTCTATCAATCTGTGGAATTTTCCTTTTGTGATATTCAAAGATTTCATCAAAAGTTTCGTCATCTAATTTCAGTTGTCCAAACATCGACTTTTTCCCTCTTTTCTGCTCTCTGTATGTTTCTTTTCTAGTTTTCTACCTGAATCAGAATCTGATGAACTCCACTCGTCGCTAACATATAGTGAATTTTCTCTGTCCGGTTTAAATCAATATCTATGACTTTATTTCGATTCAACTGATGCGCACTTAAACGAATATTTTTCACAGTTCTAACCCCTGTAATCTCTTGCAGTAAATTTAAAATCTGCATCTCACTCGGCAAAACACCGATTTCAAAATTAGCAGGATTTAAAAATTCCTTTAACCGTTTTTCTGCTTCTCTTCTCACATCAAATACCTGACTATATTCTGACACTTCCATGCTCACTGTTACATTTAATTCAATAAACTTCGGTTCAATAATTTGAAATATATTTTTCTCATACAATTCACTGTTCATTCTGGGTTTTAAGTAATTCATGACCTGCTCTCGGATTCCATCAAAATACTTTCTTCCTTTTTCAAAATCTCTTTGAAGAAGTACTAATGTCACAGCTCCATACTGCTTTTTCCCTTCTGCATTATAATTAGAAAAGCATTTGGCGCGAATAATATTTCTGGTGGCTTCCTTTGCCAGATCTTCATAATCTTTTGCTGTCACAGCCCGATCTCTATGTCGAAGTGATGCCGCACGGCGTTTTATTGCTTCGTCAATCGTTTCCTGTTTCAGCCCTCCTGTTGTCGCTTCATAATTAGATACCTCACTGATAAAACCAATATCCGATTCTAACATCGTGATCTTTCCTTCTGAAAGATTTCCCTTTTCCGCTTCTGTGATGCTATACTGAATCTGGATGGTTGCTTCTGTCCCATCTGGCGGAATCAGACCATTTCTTCCATCTGGAAAGGAAACTGTTCCTTTAATTCTATCCAGAACATATCTTCTCTCTAATGTTCCATCGATATGAAACTGTTCCACTTCCTCCCATAAAACCCAAATTTCTTGTACTGTTCCGCTCTCATTTAAGACTTCACGCACTCTGCCTTGTTTTTTTAATTCAGAAAGTTCTCTTCCATTCAGGCGTTTTTTCTCATTTGCCCAAACCTCTAATTGATAGATCTGCTGATGGTTGAGATGACAGACCAGATTTTCCTGATTCGGTCGCACATAAAAATATTCATTCTCTACGGTTTCAATCCCTTTAATAGAAGTAGAGTTGAGATAAATTCCCTCTATATAAGGCAGATTCCCTCTGTTCGCCTCTTTTTGATAGAGCTTTTCATAATCTAAAATCCTTATCCAGTAACGCTCTTTTCCAAACAATCTTTTCTTTGTGAAATTTTCTTGTTCCATTAAAGTGAGCAAACCTGTTTTTTTTAAGTGTTTCGTTTCATCTACGATATTTAAGTTTCTCCAATGTCCATTACTATAATATTCATAGCCTAGATTGGGAAGTTTTTCTGTCATCGTCTCTCCCATAGAAAATAAAATTCTAAGTGGTCCTTTTTCTAATGGGAGGTCAAACCCTGCATACATCACCATTTGACGTTCTTCCCGACAGTTCACAAAAGAAATCCCTCTCTTATCCTTAAGCTGTTCCTTCCCATAGATCTCTTGTTCCAAATTATTTTCTAATATCAGGCAGTCTGGTATGATATCATTTCGATTATACTCATAACGCAGCTTCAAAAAACTGACTCTTGGTGCAATATAATTTCCTTTCATTTTATAAAAATTATTCATTTTTAAAACTCGTATCCGAATACAATAAGTAATTTTAGAGTTGACAAGAAACGGTTCTATATCAGCCGGACAGATAAAATTAACAGAAATACACCGTCTTTTCACTCCTTCTTTAATAGAAAATAAATCGGTATATTGTTTATTCAGAAATAACCGTTTGAATCCTTCTCCATTATAATATTCCCACACTACTTCTCCTACACTGATGTCATACTCCTTATCCACCTTTATCGCAGAGCGCTTCATGATCATCTTCCAATCAATCGCAGCTCCTTCCTCTCCTCCGCTTTCCAATGGCACGCTGATAAAATCCATATCAAAATCCATATGGATAAAAGCGCCTTTTTTTCCGAGCACTTCTTCGGAAGCAATATAACACTCCTCATAAGGAATCGGTCTTTCTCCAAAAGGCAGAAATTCTCTTACGATTTGCTCTGTCCCCTGCGAATAAATCAGTTCTGGAACGGCTTCTCCTTTGGATCGGATAGCGAGTGTATCTATTTTATATGTTCCGAATCCTCGCCCATCAAAAACCTCAGCCCGAATAAAATAGCTGCTAAATTCTTTCTCTTTTATTTCTAATAGAGCAAATGGAGGCTGATCCTTTCCCTTATAGAGCATCAGATATCCATCTTTTACTTTCTGTTTTTCAAAGTTTTGATATCCTTTCTCACTATAATAAGAAA
>OFFB01002010.1_pt1 | contig 10298 bp, 4 predicted proteins | sample 1521281 | NCBI WGS metagenome assembly OFFB01 (sample SAMEA3504109, study PRJEB24116) | mouse gut metagenome | biome: mouse gut; feature: mouse-associated habitat; material: faeces | place: Denmark | collected 2011
ATATTTGCCGGTAAAACCAGGCTTGGGGTCATCATCAAAAAAGCCCAATATGCTATAGCCAAAACCCGCATCGCGCTCCATTTCACGATATAGACGTCTCGCAACCTCTCCAGTCCCTATAATTACAACACGGGTAAAATTAAAGCCCTGCCGGCGATACGACTTGAGAATATAATTACCTAAAATCCTGAACAACAGCAGCAATACCAACAGCAATGCATAGAAGCTCAAAACGACCCTAAGAGCCATCATCGGCAAACGCAGAAACGACAGCAACGACAAAAATATCAAAGCATGGAGACCTACCGATGTGAACGTTACACGAGCCACATGTTCCATCAATATCGCTCGCCTCTCGTGTCGATTCCGGTAAGTTATTGCAATGGCCGGCAAGAAGCTCACATTTAGCAGCAACCAGATTTCGCGCATATAAGGCTTGGCTTGGCTAAACTCAGGGAATAGCCATACTATTATACCAAACGCGACATTCAATATCAGCAAATCTCCGATGTTGAACAACGTTGCTATGTAGCGTCCACGACCAATAGGGCGTCGGGAAGGTGAATTCATATATGATTAAAAATCTCCCAACAAGGAGAAATCTGTTGTTTTATCTGATTCCCCTATAATATTAAATGGGAAACGATTGATTAGAAATAACAAGGTTGGGAAGCGCCAGACTGCGGAAAATATCACCGCAGCCCGGCGCTTTAGTATTCTACACTCTTTACGACAATTTGGAGTCTATGAGTTTGATTTTTTCGAGAATTTCTTCGATATCGCCTTTCAAACGCTCAATACGGCGTTCCATATCGCGGACCAATGAGTCGCCCGATTTGGATTTAGACGATAGGAATCCAAGATTGTTTTCATAAGTACGAAGCTCTGCACGACGGCTTTCAAGAGCACGGGCAATACGTTCGCGTTCTCGGAAAAGCTTGTTATCGTCGCCCTCAAGCTCTGCCACAGAGGCTTCAAAGCGGTTGCGGCGAGCCGAGCGTTCAGCTATGGCAAAATGGTCGCGCACAGCATTTACCGCATTGCGGTAAGCTTCCTGCACCTTATCCTTCTCGCGGAAGGGAACATGACCTATCTCTTTCCAACGATCCTGAAGACTGCGGAGGCTATCTATAGCACTTTCTTTGGAGGCTTCATCCGATATAAGAGCAGAAATAAGCCCGATAACCTCACGTTTTGCCTTCAAATTGGCTACCTCAACCTGACGGGTGCTGTTACCCTCTTTCTTTTTACGCTCAAAGAAATAATCACATGCCGTGGTAAAACGCTTCCACAATGCGTCGCTCTGCTTTTTAGGAACTGTACCTATTGTTTTCCACTCCTTCTGCATTTCAACGAATTGCTCGGTAGCTATACGCCAATCTGTGCTATCTTTCAAAGATTCAGCTCGGTCGGCAAGAGCGGTCTTTTTCTCAAGGTTACGTGCAAGCTCCTCTCTGGTAGATTTGTAATATTCAGCTTTGGCAGTAAAGAAAGCATCGCAACTTTGGCGGAAACGGGCAAAAAGCTGGCGGTTCATCTTCTTAGACGCAAAACCGAGAGTTCGCCACTCTTCCTGTAGACCTATAATAGTCTTGGTCATTTCTTCCCAGGCCGCAAAAGAACGCAATGTGCTGTAGTCCAAGGATTCTATGCGTTCGCAAAGCACCTTCTTGGCCGATTCGTTTTCGGCCTCCCTTGCCTTGCGAGCCTCAAACAATGCCTGATAACGCTTGTTGACCTCAGCCGATGCATCACGGAAATTATTCCATATTTCATCTCGCAGTTCTTTTGCTACCGGACCTATCTGCCGCCACTTTGTATGAAGTTCTTGAAGGCGACGATAAGCCGAAATAACATCGTCTACTTCCGCCAAATGACGAGCCTCCTCAAGCAACACCTGCTTTTCGGCAAGATTCTTCTTGAAATCATAGTCGCGAAGCTCTTTATTTATCTTGAGATTGTCGGAATATCGCTCACGGGCTTCTTGGAAACGTTTCCATACTGCCGTATCTTCCTGCGGGTCAACATCTCCAACTGCGTTAAACTGATCCTGCAATTCCCGGTAAACAGGGAAAGTGCGGTTCACATTGTCGGTATCCTCGGCCAATGCGTTTATTTGTGCTATTATATCGTTTTTCTTCACAAGATTATCTGCCCTGATAGCCTCTTGCTCTGCAGCCCAAGCCGCACGTTTAGCTCGAGCCTGTTCTATCAAAGCAGCAAACTCCTGCTCGGTTGCTTCGGCAACTGTTTCTGCGGCCAAAGCGGCTGCTTCTGCGCCTTCTTCGCTGGATGTTGCCTCTGCCTGTTTATGGAGCATGCTGAAATGCTGGCGCAAACGGCGAATTTCGTCAGGCGCTATTTCACAGGCCTCGCGGGCCAAGAGGGCACGGGCAGCCTCCAATAGGCTTTCCGCTGTATGTTCACTGCGAATAGACTCTTCTTCGGCATCGCTCATTTCAAGCTCTACTGCCACCTCTGCGTCAGGGTCGATTCCTTCGGGTTCTTTTACCGCTTCTGTTTCCATTCCGGCTGCGGCTGCGGTTGCCGGAGCTTCGTTCAAAGTGTTAGCCTTGGGCTCTTCAGAAGCCGCAAGGGAGGGGTCGTGCATGTCCATAATGGTTTATTTATTATTATTGATACGGCTTAGCTGTAGCTTTGCTAATTACCGCCCCCAAAAATAATAAAAATTATTATATCTTGCTACCTTAACACACAAAAAAAATGTGATTTTTAGGCCTTTCACTCTCTTTTTAACTACAAAAAAATCGGCACATATTCAAGCTTGCGCTCAAACATGTGCCGATAAGGCTATATTTGTCTCGGATTATTTAACGAGAACCTTGCTCACATTGTTGCCCTGACGACGGATGTAGAGACCACCGGCTGCGGGCTCGGTCACGCGTACGCCCTGGAGGTTGAAGTACTCTACGGGAGCGTTGTCCCCGGCGATCTCGATCTCGGCAACACCGGCAGCCTCCTCAGAGGTCATCAGGCTTACCATGTCGAGGTCCATCCAGAGGTTGTCTTTCTTATTCTTATCGCCGTAGGTGTTGCTCAGGTAGAACTTGAGGTATACCTTGCCAACGGCGGGAGCGGTGAACTTGGCGACGTAGGGCAGGTCCATCTCGTCGCTCAGATCATAGTCGGCATCGGCGGCTACGTTGACTGCAAGGATACCGAAGCCGGCTACGGTCTCGCCATCGGCATTTACGTCGGGTTCAGCCACGACGAAGCCGCAGTTGGGGTCGGGAGCCCAGTTATTGGCAGTCTGCGAGGCATCGGGGAAGTTGGCGGACATGAGGAAGCTCAGGGTGTACTCGGTGCCGGGGGTGAGGCCCTCGACAACCTGGTACATGGCGATGTCGGCCCAGCCGTTGTCGTTGAAGCCTACGAAGTGTGCGTATGCCATATCGTCGTCGGGACGCACGTCGCCGTCGCCGAGGAAGTCTTCGCCGGACTTCAGCTCGATGCCGCCGTTCCACGGGCCATTGGTGTTCAGGGTCCAGCCGGGGAGCTCAGTGAGGTATTGCTGGGTGTTCCAGGGTTCCCAGGTGTAGTCGCTGGGGACTTCCTGCTTGAAGTTGGGGTTTTCGAAGTCGCCGTTGACTACGAGGTTGGCGGCCGAAGCGCCGAGGGTGGCTACGATGGCAGCCGAAGCGAGTAAAAGCTTTTTCATTGCTTAAGGTTTTGTTTGGTGTTAATATTAAGGTTGTGTGATAGCTTGCTTGTGGAGAGTGGTAAGCGGGGCACCGGCGTGGGATGGGTGCCGGTGCCCCGGCTCAGGATGGATTACTGCTGGGCGGGAGTATCGTGTACTGTGCTCCAGTAGGGATTCTGATAGATGGGCGAGTCGGCGCCGTCGCCAGCGGTCGAGCTCTCCAGGAAGTGGCTCTCGGCGATGGGGTTGAGGTAATGGGCCATGCGCCAGGAGTAGCCGCTGCGGTACCAGTCGTTGTTGCTCGAGGTGCGCAGCAGCGAGAAGTAGCGAGCGTCGCCGTTGAGAGCGCCTTCGGTATCGGAGGGCGAGGAGAGGTTGTTTTTGTCGGGGTCGGCGTTGTCGTAGGTGTAGTTGGCCATGTAGCCTACGATGACCTTGCCTTTCTTCTTGACCTTAAACCACTCGCTCATGGGGCCGAATACCTTGCAGCCGTGCTTGAAGTAGCGATTGGTCTTGAGCTGGTCGAGAGCGCGCCAGCGGATGAGGTCGTCCCAGCGGAAGCCCTCGCTGATAAACTCGCAGCGACGCTCGCGGCGGATGTTGTAGAGCACCTTGGAGGTGATGCGGCGGCCGGCCGAGTAGAGGCCGAAGTCGTGGCTGGTCTGCTCCTCCTTGTCGAGGTCGGTGGCGTTGATGGTCACGCGGGCGTCGGCGGGCAGGCCGGCGCGGGTGCGCAGGCGACCCCAGATGTCCCAGGCGTCGGAGTTGAGGCCGTCGCCGTACTTCTCCCATGCAGCCTCAAGATAGATGAGGTATGCCTCGGCGGCGCGGAAGATGATGCAGGCAGAGATATCCTGGCCCAGGCCCTCGTAGATGGAGTTGGTGCCCCAGCCCTTTGCCTTATGGTAGCCGGTGGAGGTGGTGAAGTAGGAGGTGGTGCCGCCGATGATAGCGGGAGCCTTGATCTCGGCGTCCTCTTTCTTCTCACGGCCCTCGCCGGTGCGCTTGGTGAGCAGGTCGGCATAGACGTACTCGCCCGGAGCCTTCATGAAGAGCTGCCAGCGCCAGTCGCGGCCGGTCTTGGTGTCGGCGATGAAGTCGTCGCCGGCGTAGCCCGAGCCTGATGCGTAGATGGGCAGGCCGTTTTCCATAAGGAATGCGTTGGCAAACTCCTGGGTGTAGCCGCCGTTGGTGGCGTAGTGGCCCATGGAGTGGCCGCCGGCGACGGTCTGGCTGTAGACGCGGTACATCAGAGCCTCATCCATGCTCGAGGGGTCGGCGGTCGACCAGAGCTGGAAGTAGGGGTTGGAGGGGAAGGTCTCGCTGTCGCCGATGCGCTTCTTGGTGTTGGCGGTGAGATTGGGGTGGTGATCCACTACCTCCTTGGAGGCTGCGAGAGCCTGGTCGAGGAAGAAGTCTACCTCGGTGGCATTGTCGTAGGAGAAGTCCTTGAGGTACTCGGCCTGTGCGCCGGGCCAGCCGGCGTTGCGGTCGGGCACGAAGGGAGTGCCGGCAAAGTACCTCTCAAAGGTAGCCTCGTAGAGGGCCACGCGGGCCTTGAAGAGCAGGGCAGCGTCGCGGGTGATGCGCACGCGGCCGCCGACGGCAGAGCCGTCGCTGAGCATCTCGATGGCCTTGTCGAGGTCGCTGAGGATGAAGCGGGCCACCATGTTGCGGGGCTGGCGCTTGGAAGCCTCGATGAGGACGGCCTTGTCAAGAGGCAGGGTCTCGGTGACGATGGGATAGTCGCCCAGGGCCTTGAGCTTGCCGAAGTACTCCATGGCGCGGAGCATGTAAGCCTCGCCGATGTAGTGCTTGGCGGCGATGGAGTTGCCGGTGATCTGGCCGGCCTCATACTTGGGCAGCGCCTGCTCCAGGAAGAAGTTGAAGTTGTTGATGTTGCCGAAGCCCCATGAGCCGCCGGTGGCGCCTACCTTGCGCTTGGAGTTGCCGTCGAAGAAGTTGTCGTTGGTACCGCCTTCATTGTCGGTGCCCTCGTCGTTGTCGAAGTAGAACTGGTAGCCCGAGCCGCCGTTGTCGAAGGTCGAGAACATGCCGCCGTAGCCTGTGCCGTAGTAGTTGAGGGTGTAGGCGCCGAGCTGCTCGGCCTCGGTGAAGTAAGTCTCGGGAGTCACCTGCGAGGGCGGGGTGATGTCGAGGTAGTCGTCGCAGCCGGCCATCGCCGCACCCATTGCGGCCAGCAGGCATGCCCCGTATATCTTAGAGAATTTCATTGTGATTTTCTGTGATGGTTAAGATGGTTTAGAAATCGACAGTAATACCGAAAGAGAAGGTCTTGGCGATGGGATAAGACGAGCCCGACTTCATCGACGATACCTCGAGCGACTCGGGGTCGATGACCTTCGACATCTTGGTCCAGGTGCAGAGGTTTTCGGCCGAGAAGAAGATGCGCAGGTTGTCGCAGTACCACTTGCGGGTCCAGTCTTTGGGGAAGGTGTAGCCCACCTGGAGATTCTTCAGGCGCAGGTAGGAAGCGTCCTGGAGGTAGCGGGTCTGCATCTCGCGGTTTTTATTGGTGAAATAGAGGGGACGTGCGTAGTAAGAGTCGAGGTTTTCGCCCAGGAGCGAGTTTTCGTCGCGCCAGTAGTCGAGGTGCTCGTTGAGGAAGATAGACTCCCAGCGGCCGCCGGTGGTGGCGCCCCAGAATACTGCACCCTTGCCGCCGGTACCTGAGCCGCCGTAGGGGTTGAAGTAGTAGTCGCGCTTGCATACGCCCTGGAAGAATACGGTCACGTCGATGCCCTTCCATGCGGCGTAGAGGTTGAGGCCGATGCGGTAGCGGGGCTGCTGGTTGCCGATGACCTTGAGGTCGCCGAGGTCGTTTTTGGAGGTACCCTTGGTGATCTTGCCGTCGCCGTTGATGTCGGCATACATGATGTCGCCTGCCTGCCAGTTGGAGCCGATGGCGTCCTGGCCGCCGTTGGGCAGCGTGGCGAGGTGGTTTTGCATCTGCTGGTCGTCGCGGGCCACGCCTACGGTGGTGAAGCCGTAGATATTGCCTACGACATCGCCGGGGATGTAGTTGCTGTAGGGGTCGTAGTTGCCGCCGTTGATATACATCTCATTGTTGGGGTAGTCGAGGATCTTGGTCTGGTCGTCGGAGAGGTTGAGCTTGGCCGAGTATGCGAAGTCGCCGATGTGGTCTTGCCAGCCGATCTGCAGCTCCCAGCCGTAGGTACGCATGGAGAGGTTGTTCTGCTTGGGCACGCTTGCGCCGAGTACGGCGGGCAGAGTAACGGCGGGGCCTACCATGTCGCGGTTGTCGCGCCAGAAGTAGTCAAACGATCCGGTCAGACGGTAGCGCAGGGCCGAGAAGTCGAGACCGATGTTGGTGGTGCGGATTTTCTCCCAGGTGAGGTCGGCCGCGATGAGCGAGGGGAACCACGATTTGTTGGTCTTCAAGCCGTTGATGAGCCAGTTGTTGGTGGCATTCTCGACGCCCATGGTGCGGTAGGTGGGATACCAGCCCGAGGTATTCTGGTTGGCCAGCTGACCCCAGGATGCGCGCACCTTCAGAGCCTGCACGTAGGGGCGGATGTCGTCCCAGAAATTCTCGCGGTCGATATTCCAGCCGGCCGATACGGAGGGCGACCATACCCAGCGGGAGTTGCGGCGGAAGCGCGAGGTGCCGTCGTAGCGGAGGTTGGCCTCGATGAGGTACTTGCTGTCGAAGTCGTAGTTGATACGGCCGAAGAAGCCGGCGGTGCGCCACTTCTGATACTGGCTGCCGAGGCTGTAAGAGTCGGAGCTGGTGGTGAGGTTGAGCACGGGCAGGTCGGGCACGAGCATGTCGTCGCGCGAAGCATGGAGGTCGCGGTACTTGAAGTCCTCAGCCTGGAAGCCGAGCATCACCTTCATGTTGTTGCGCTCGGCAAAGTTGAAGGCATAGTCGGAGTAGATGTTGTAGTTGAGGTAAGTCTCGCGGTAGGAGTACTCATATACAGAGTTGTGGCTGGGGCTGTCCATGGCAAGGTGAGTGGTCTCGGAGGTGAAACCGCGGTCGAGGGCGGCCTGGTCGTCGGCGTCGTGGGTATAGACGATCTGCGAGTCCTCGTGAGTCCAGTTGTTGCCGATGCGGGCGTTGAACTCGCCGATGATGTTCCAGCCCTTGAGCGGGGTGATGACTACCTTTACCTGATTGGTGAAGTTGTCGTTCTGATCCTTGTGGCGGCCGCCCTCCTCGAGCTGCATGATATAGTTGTAGTCGCCGGCGATGTAGCCGTTGGGGTCATACTTGGGGCTGGTGGGCACCAGGCGGCGGATAATCTTCTCGTAGAAGCCGCCGGTCATGATGGTGGGGCGGTCGTACTCCGTGCGTATCCAGCGGCCGGTGTACTGTACGTTGAGCCAGGGGGTCATCTGAGCGGAGAGCTTGCCCATGATGGAGTAGCGGTCGTAGTTGTCGTTGCCGTACTTGAGGAAGCCGCCCTGGTCGAGGAAGTTGCCGCTGATGTAGTAGTTGATGTTGTCTTTACCGCCCGAGAGAGTGAGGTTGTGCTCCTGGGCAAAGGCAGTCTTCTTGTAGAGCTCGTCGCGCCAGTTGACGTTGGCAAATGTGCCGCCGCACTCGCCGGTACCCCAGCGGCGGTATGTGCGGGTGCCGTCTTTGGGAGTCACCCAGGCGTTGTCGTAGATGTAATTGTCGCTCTCGCCGTAGTAGTACTGGCGGGCGCCCTCGACGAAGTCGTCGTTAAACTCGGGCTTGTTGCTGGTGTAGCGCTGTACATCGTTGAGGTAGTTGATGTAGTGCCACGAGTCCATGATCTCCATGGGAGTCAGGGGCTGGTTGAAGCGGAACGAGTTGGAGTAGTGGATCTGAGCCTTGCCGGTGGCGCCGCTCTTGGTGGTGATAAGTATCACACCGAAGGGAGCGCGCGAGCCGTAGATCGACGAGGCGGCAGCGTCCTTAAGTACCGAGATGTTTTCGATATCGTTGGGGTTGAGGGTGTTGATATCGCCCTCCATGCCGTCGATAAGGATCAGCGGGCCGCCCTTGGAGCCGTCGCCGATGGTATTCATACCGCGCACCTCGATCTGCTTGGAAGCGTTGAGCTCGCCGCCGGCGGTGGCGTTGGAGATGTTGAGGCCGGGGATCACACCCTGCAGGGCGGCAGCGGTGCTCTGCACGGGACGCTCTGCGATGTCCTTGGCCGAAGCGGTACCCACCGAGCCGGTGAGGTTGACCTTCTTCTGAGTGGCGAAACCTACAACCACAACTTCCTCAAGGCTGCTGGCGGACGATTTCAGGGTCACGGTGACGGGCACGCCGGGCTTGGCCTCGACAGTGGCGTTTTCGCAACCGATATAAGATATGGTGAGTTTGAGGGGGCGAGAGGACGTGATGACGAAGTTGCCGTCGATGTCGGTCACGACGGGCTGGATCTTCGGGTCGGCGGCGCGTACCGATGCGCCGATGACGGGTTCACCCTCGCTGTCGTACACTGTGCCGGTCACTCGCCCGGCCTGTGCCTGTGCGGTCTGTGGCTCGGGCATGGCATAAGCCGGAGCAGCGGTTGCCGTCGCCGCCATCACCAGCGCCGCCACCCGGGCAGCCGATTTAAAGGTAGAAAGATTCATGGATTAGAATGTGTATTTGGATTGGTATTTAATTCAAGGTATAAACCGGGGCCACTATTGGCATCTCCGCATAGTGTGGCAAAATTACAGCGGTATCGCGCGAGGGGGTGACGCGTAATTCGTCTATTAAAGGGGTATAATCGGTAATCTGTCGCGATTGGACGAAAATTAAGGCCTCGACGACCGGTGTACGAAAATCGACCCTTTAATATCCGAAAAACGCCCTGTAGTTTTTTCGGTCAACTTTGTGGCGCGTGCGGTCAAAATCTGTAATTTTGCCCCATAATCTGACCGCCCCACCATGAAAAAACCAGCCATACTGCTCCGTATAGCCCTGACAGCCATGTGCCTTAATGTGGCGCATACGATTTTTGCCCTCCCCGCCACAGAGGTGCGCCGCTTCGAGGAGCTGGGCACCCGCGAGGGCCTGCCCGACAACCGCGTCAACGACATCTGCGAAGACCGCTACGGCTTTGTATGGGCCGCCACCTGGCACGGACTCGCCCGCTACGACGGCAACTCGATGACCGTCTTCCTGCGCGACGACGGCGACCCCGGCACAATCGTGAGCAACATGGTGCGCTGCCTCTACGCCGCTCCCGACGGGCTGTGGGTGGGCACCGACATGGGCATCGACTTCTACAGCTACGCCACCGGCCGCTTTGAGCACTGTCGCGTGAGCGTCGCCAACCTGGCCGGGGTGCAGAGTCTCACCACCCGCGTGAGCCGCATCGTCGGCGGCCGGGCCGGCGAGATATTCTGCCTCACCGTGGGCGGCGAGCTGCTGCGGCTCGACCCCGCTGCCGACGGCCGCGTGTTCCGCGTGCTGCCCAAGCCCAGCGACCGCCGCTACGGCGACATATGCACATATACCGACGGGCGCATCATGGCCCTGTCTGACCGCGGCATCTCAGTGCTCAGCCCCGACGGCGAGCGCGACGTGGCCCATCCCCCCCTGCCCTACGGCTACGACGTAAACATGAATATCTACTGCGACACCATCGGCGGCCGCGTGTACGTGGGCCGCGGTATCGGCGCC
>OFFB01002015.1_pt1 | contig 10267 bp, 6 predicted proteins | sample 1521281 | NCBI WGS metagenome assembly OFFB01 (sample SAMEA3504109, study PRJEB24116) | mouse gut metagenome | biome: mouse gut; feature: mouse-associated habitat; material: faeces | place: Denmark | collected 2011
TAGCCAAAGACCAAAAGAGCATTTACAGGATTGTGAGTAAATGCTCTTTTGGTTTTTGACTTATTGTCCCAATATTGACAAATTCGTCCCAAAGTGTTATAACTAAAGCATAGAGAAAAATGAGAAGGAGAGTGCGTATCATGAAGAAAAAAAATGTGATAAGCTTAATAAAATATTATACGGAAAAGAATGATGCGGGCTTTCGGAATGAAGCTTATGAAATCGCTAAAGGATTTGATGCTTCTGGGGATTATCAGCTTTCAGAGTATATTATGTCCTTATTGTCCAATGTGAATACGTTTGTACCGCAGATGTCGGAGAATGCTTCTCCCTTTTTTGAAAAAATTGGTGGGAAGGAAGATATGCTATTACTTCCGGATGTAATTACCAGTGATTTATTGGGCGTAGTAAATGCAATTGAACATCATATTGGAATGAATAAGTTTTTGTTTCAGGGGGCACCAGGAACAGGGAAAACGGAGGCAGTTAAGCAACTTGCACGAATATTGAATAGAGAAGTTTTTATGGTGGACTTTTCGGCAGTGATTGATAGTAAGCTGGGACAGACCCAAAAGAATTTATCTATGTTGTTCAAGGAAATAAATAGTTTCGTTCAACCGAATAAGGTAATAGTTTTGTTTGATGAAATCGATGCTTTGGCTTTAGACCGAACGAATCAGAATGATCTGCGGGAAATGGGACGGGCAGCTTCTGCTATGTTGAAGGGATTTGACCGAATGAATGAAAATGTAGTTTTAGTTGCTACAACTAATCTGTATAAGTATTTTGATAAAGCGCTAATCAGAAGATTTGATTCAGTCATTGATTTTGATAGATATACCAGGGAAGATCTTCTTTCGATTGCAGAGAAGATGTTAGATCAATATCTTGATAAATTAAAACTGGCTAATAGAGATATCCGTTTGTTCCGTAAAATAATGAAACTAATGCCACAGATACCATATCCTGGGGAATTGAAAAATATGATTAAAACGTCGGTTGCATTTAGCAATCCACGTGATGGTATGGACTATTTCAGAAGACTTTACTATGCAGTTTGTAATGAAAAACCGGAAGATTTAAAAAAACTTCAAAGCCAGAAATTTACAGTTAGAGAAATAGAAATTCTGGTTGGAAGATCAAAAAGCAGTGTTGCAAGAGATTTGAAAGAAGGTGCAATGAATGAATAACATTTTACAATTAAAAGGAAGATTTGAACAAAGACCTAATAGCTCCAAACCGGGATCTCCGAAACTTCCGAAGGGAAAAAGTGTGTCTTCGTTACATCTTATTGAATTATCTGAGCAATTGAAAAGAATTTTGCAATACTGGAAAACAAATACAGATATTAGTGGTGCCCTGGTTAGCGTACACTATACACATATTGTTGCAAAGAGTAATAGATTGAAGATTTTGCTGTCTGAGAATAGTAAATCTCCTGCGGAATCTATTAGAGGAGTTAAGTTTATCTGGGAACCAGACGAGGATGGTAAAGAGATACAAAAACATGTATTTACCCATTATGTTTCGCTTAGAGTGATAGAAAAAGCAATCGAAGTTTTGGGTGAAACAATATCTGTTATTGAAAAATATTTTAATGGTATTATTACTAGCGAGGAAACGGAAAAAATCGCAGGGACACCGGCGGATAGATTTAGCGAATTTTCTAAATCCAATTTTTTAAACGCTGTGGTGGATGGATTTTACGTTGAAAGTTTTGATATTGATCGAGCTGCAGAAGAGATAACAGAGGAATCTATTATAACAATTTATCAGACCGGGATTGAAACGAAGAAATTGTTGTCAAAGTTTGGAATTCATATCGTAGATGAACGTATTATAGATGGCACTACATTAAGACTTAATCCAGATGAAGCGAAACTGCTATATAATCGTGCTTCGTATCTGATTGCGATGAGTGTCACTGATTTTTCCCAGCTTACGAGAGACGAGGTGTTGGAGGATAAGGTGGAGCTCAGTAATGAAGAAAGCCTGATACCCCATCCGACCAACGAACCTGTAATAGGAGTTATTGATACACAATTTAATGAAAAGGTGTATTTTCATGAGTGGGTGGAATATAGAAATTTACTTGATCCGAATATTCCATTGACTGCAAAAGATTATGAGCATGGGACAGAAGTAAGTTATATCATTGTAGATGGTCCGCAAGGTAATCCGGCACTTGATGATGGGTGTGGCAGATTCCGAGTACGTCATTTTGGTGTTGCAACACATAGCGGTTTCAGTTCATTTACCGTGTTAAAAATGATACGAAACATTGTTGCCTTAAACAGGGATATTAAAGTATGGAATTTATCATTGGGATCCAAACTCGAAATCAAGCCTAGTTTTATTTCTCCAGAGGCAGCAGAACTTGACCGTATACAAAGTGAGTATGATGTTATTTTTGTTGTTGCAGGGACAAATATTCCGGATGGTGAAACAAAAAAGGATATGAAAATTGGATCGCCAGCAGATTCACTGAATTCTCTGGTAGTCAATGCTGTAGACTTCAGAGGAAAATCAGCATCTTATACCAGAGTTGGTCCTGTATTATCTTTTTTTCATAAGCCTGATATCAGTTATTATGGCGGAGACGGTTCCAACTATAAGGACAAAATGATTGTATGCCGTGATGATATGGGGGCTGCATATGTAAGCGGAACATCATTTGCAGCGCCGTGGATTTCAAGAAAACTGGCATATTTAATTCACATTATGGGACTGAGCAGAGAAGTTGCGAAAGCGTTATTGATTGATGCTGCTGCGGGATGGAATAGGAAAGATGATGTTTCGCATAGTATCGGTTATGGTGTTGTCCCAAAGCACATTAATAATATTATGAAATCATCAAATGATGAGATACGTTTTATTTTGACTGGCGCATCAGAGGAATATGAGACATATACATATAACCTGCCAGTACCGATTGTAGATAATGCACATCCATTTTATGCAAGAGCAACGTTAGTATATTTCCCACAGTGTGATCGTAATCAGGGAGTTGATTATACAAGTACCGAAATGGATATACATTTTGGCAGAATTGTTGTCGAAAACAGACAAGCTAGAATAAAATCAATAGATAATAACCAGCAATCGGAAGATAAGTTGATTACCCTTTATGAAGAAGATGCAAGAAAAATGTATCGGAAATGGGATAATATCAAGCATATTAGTGAAGAAATTAAAGAAAGAAGAATTCCAAGGAAAGCATATGATTCTGGCCTTTGGGGGCTTAAGATAAATACGAAAGAACGTTTGCAGAGAAGAAAAGAACCACTTCAATTTGGAGTGGTTGTAACATTGAAGGAAATGAATGGTGTAAATCGTATTGACGATTTTATCAAAATGTGTATGGCGCGTGGCTGGCTGGTTAATCAATTGGACATTGAGAATCAGTTGGATGTATATGCGAAGGCAGAAGAAGATATCGTATTTGAGCAATAATGGAGAAAAGCGCGTTAGGTAGTACATGAGAAAAATAGTATATTTTGATGAAAATTCTGCCACGGATTATTTGACTATTCTCAATGGCGGTACGTTATTGATTTCTGATTTAGAAGAAGAAAAGGTAGGAAACAATACTGAAATTAAAGTTGGTGCAAAGCTGAAAGTTCTGGAAATTTACGAATAATTTTTGTTTCTCATCATGCCATTACCAGACGGTTTCAGCTGCTTTCGTTTCATTATTTTCTGGATGTTTTCAACTAAGGAAAGACGAAAGCATGGCATGTAGGAGTTCGTGCAGGAACGGGACAGCCCTGACAAGATGCTTTCTCCATGCAGTATCCGAAATACCGGAAATTGCAAGTGCGCAGGCAGAAGCGGCCAGATTGCGGAAAGAAAATTTTGAGCTGGCATAAAGGAAAAGAACTTTAAGGAGATCAACAGCAGAATGGATGCCCCATTTTCGCTGCAGGATTCCGGATCGGTTGGGTGCATCTGCTCAAAATCATATATAGCATCCTCAACTTCCCGGACGAGCCTTGAATAATTCACAAACGGCATCTGAATTGGTTGTTCCGGCGTTCCATCATTTACACGATCAATCGCCTAATCCCCGATTTTATCTTCTTCAAGCATCGGCAGAAAGTCTGTGAGTGATTTATAAACTCCGATCATTCTTTTACACCTCTACTTCCACTCTCCTGTATACAAGTCAAGAAATTGTTCCAATTTAATTTCACTTTGGAACTTTTCTCCGTACTCTCCAGCCCTTGTTTGGTCATCAAGTTTAAATGAAATATTATAAAGTTTACCTGCTTTGGTTTTCTGTATCATATCATTGTCCAGGAAAAATTGAATAACCTTCTTATGGCTTTCCATATCATCACATTCAAGATAAAAACATGAAACGCCATCCGGCGCATCACTATGCTTAGCCTCTAAAACAATTCCTTGCTCCACTGCAGCTTTGCAAAGCCCTGCCACTCTTTCTTTATCCTTGAAAAAATACATCCACTTTCCCACCTTATGCTCGTCAAACTGAGGCTTTCCCTCAATGTAGAAAACCCAAGGTTCCAAATTAATGATTCTCATTATAACAGTCTCCTTCCTTTCCTCTAACTAAGAGCAGTTTATCACACCAAGTATCCCCAAAAACGGACTCGTTATTTTTCTACACATCTGCCCTTGTATAGAATGTCGCTTTTCCTTTTCCATGCCTGTCAATAACCCCGTCCTTCATCAACTGTGTTAATGAATTTTCTACCGAGGCCTTAGACAAGGACGGCACAAGTTCCATAATCTCACTCTTCGTAAATTTACCAATTTTTTAACAAACTGCTTTTCTTACCATTTCTATTGCAGGCAGTTTTTCATCCACAAGACTGATCCGGGTCTCAAAATCTCTATAAGCTGCCAGCACGATTCCAAGCAAATATTTTATAAATGGTGACGGATCATTTTCATTCTCGTCCCAGCCATTCCCGCACTGTTCCAATACATCATAGTAATTTTCTTTGGTCCTTTCTATTTTGCTCTCCAAGCTGATATATCTCCCAACAACATACCCGCACCGATATAGAAGGAGCGTAGTGAGCAGGCGCGACATCCGACCATTTCCGTCATTGAATGGGTGGATGCATAGAAAATCATTGATGAAAATCGGAATCAATACCAGTGGATCCACTATGCAGGCATCTATTGCCTGATTAAAGTTATCGCAGATGGAATCGATTGCCCCTGGTGTCTCATAGGGCGCCAAAGGAGTAAATCGTACTGTCTGTGTTCCATCTGGGTGATTTTCGGTTATCACATTCTGTGTATTCTTAAACCTCCCCCCTATATCTTTCTGCGAATATTGATATAGATCCCGGTGGAGCTGCAAAATATAAGAGGAACGAATCGGGATATATTCATAGTTCCCATGGATTGTATTTAAAACTTCCCGATACCCCATGATTTCTTCCTCATCCCTATTCTTAGGTGTTGTCTTTTCCATAACAAGCTGTTGAAGCCTGGTGCTTGTTGTAACAATGCCTTCAATTTTATTGGAAGCCTCAGTACTTTGTATTTTTGCTATCTCGACCAGTTTTTCCAGTGCGGCAGGTTTCTGCTTAAGGTATAATTCCTGTTTTCCTTTAAACTCATGGATCTGTGCTACCAATCCAAGAATTTCCGAATCCCATCTGTAATCTTTTAGATTGGCATAATTAAAAATCCGCATTCTCCTAACCCCTTCCTTTTCGCCTAATTATACCCCTTCTTTAGGTGATAATCAATATTTTGTTTAATTTCCGCCTAATGTATTCTCAAATTAGGCGAAAATGTATGCATTAGGCGATTTTAGCATTCTAAAAAATATATATTTTTATCCAATCATAATTTTATGCCAAAATAAAATAGCCAGCACCTTTCACGCTGACCGCAGTATCTTTAATACGACTATTGCATAATTTAACAACTGACTTCGGAATTTCAACCCCTTTAACGATACCTCTACTTGATAACGATAGTCTCTGAAAGTTCCTACTTTGTAACATACAAAATAAGGCAAATCGGAGCGAAATGTAATAGTCTTGCATAATTTAACGATAACACACGGCAATTTTTGTGCATCCATCCTTTTAATGACGGTAATATAACATTAGGATACCAGCAGAAGACGGCGTAACAGCGGCAAACTGCTATATATATAAAATAGAAGGGAGTAAGTGGAACCAAAACTTTTAACCATCAAATGAAAGGGCGGGAATATCATTTTGTGACAAGGGAATAGCTTCATGAACAGGCTTGATAAAACCTAAGGAATTGTAGAAAAATAACTGAAATATCCTACGCAGTCTGCATCACTTATTTTCCTGCAATTCCTAAGAAGAATGAGCGTGAAGAGATATTACGTTAATATGTGATACAAAGTATACTCCAAAACATGCACTTTGTACCAAACCAATAGCAGTCTTACGTGTGTTTATGTTATATTTTCTACAATAAAGTCCACTTAAAAAAGATTAAATATACATATTCACTGAGGAGGTACATGAGATGAATGTGGAAGAATATCAGGCATGGGTTAAGCGAAGAAGAAAAAGGCGGTTGCGTATATTGGCGGCAGTGCTTTGCGTCTGTGTGCTGTTTACAACATTTCCTGACATCATTGAAACGTTATTCGTATTGGCTTCAGGAAGACTGAATAATACAGACACGAAGCAGATTACTGCTTTTGCCATACTGCCGGAAGAAGTGCGCAGTCAGACTGTTTTGTTGGGAACCGGACTGGATAAACTGACGCTGCCCGACACAATCGAAGCAGTTCTCGAAGAATCTGATGCGTCGGAAAGCGTGACGAATTCAGAAGGGGAACCGGAAACAGAGAGCATGACAGCGACGGATGCTGTGAGCGAGCCGGAATCGGAAAGTGCGACAAAACCAGAGAATGAAAGCGAATCGGAAAGCGCAACGATACCGGAGAGTGAGCCGGAAAATGGGAGCGAATCGGAAACAGGGGAGATATCCGAACCGGAAAACGCAACGATACCAGTGAGCGAGCCGGAGAATGAAAGCGAATCGGAAACAGAGGAGATATCCGAACCGGAAAGCGTAACGATACCAGTGAGCGAGCCGGAGAATGAAAGCGGAGCGGAGACAGAGGAGAATATATCCGAACCGGAAAGCAAGCCAGAAAACGAACCAGAAAGCAAGCCAGAGCCGGAAAACGAACCGGAGCCGGAAAACGAACCGGAAAGCAAACCGGAGCCAAAAAAAGAAAGTGAAACAAAACCGGAAAGCAAACCGGAGCCAGAAAAAGAAAGTGAAACAAAACCAGAAAGCAAGCCGGAGCCGGAAAAAGAAAGTGAAGCAAAACCGGAAAGCAAGCCGGAGCCGGAAGCAGAGAGGGGAAACGATTCAATATCCACAGCGGAATCCAATCGTAAAATTGAATTCGAGGACATTAGGAAAAGTGTGCCCTCCGATACTGATGATACGCAGAATGCGGAAATCAGACAGGAATCCCGAACTGTCATGATGCCGCGATATGGTGCGGAAAACGAAATGGAAATCCTGACATTGCAAGACACACAGAGTATGGAGGAAAGTACAGAAGGACAAGAGGAAACCGACAACAGAAAAACCGTCGCCATAGAATGCATAGCATGGAAATCTGACCCGGAATATGACAAGGACACAGAGGGCATTTATCTATTTACCCCGATTCTGCCGGAGTGCTATGTGCTGGCAGAGGGTGTGTGTCTCCCCGAAATTACCGTAACAGTGGAAAGCGAGGATGATGAGCAGATAATGAAGCCGTTCATAACCGGCTGGCATTTTGGCGAGGAGGATACGGCGCCAAAAGGGGATCTGCTCTATGATGCAGGGGTATATTCCCTTATTCTGGCGGGCGGGGATGACGAGGTGCAGATTCCGTTTACGGATATCACATCCCTTTTGCCACAAGAGGTAACGGTGGAACTGACGTATGATACGGAGCATGGCGGGACAGAGCCGCAGGAGATGATTTTGCCTATTGCCGAGTGGAGCTGTGCGGAATATGTGGAGGATGAAGAAGGAAAACTGCCTTATAGTGGAGAATTTCTTCTGGCAGCAGAGCTTGGTGCGGAGGAAACATATACCTTCTCGGATGGTGTGGAACCGATAAGTGTGACGCTGGTCTTTGATGCGCCGGCAACGACAGCGGCTGTTACTCCCAAATCTGGTGTCATAACTTCAGATCAGGAGTGGGGTCCGGCGACGCTTCGCAGCGGAACTTATACAATTAATCCGGGTGTGACAGTGACACTGTTGGATTACATTTCAATTGCTAAAAATGCAAACGTTACGATAAATGGCGGAGGAAGAATTGTGAGGGCAAGCAGCCATAATGGAGGTACAGCATTGGCTGGGCAGCATGTTTCGTATGACAGAAGAGGGTGGAACGCTGACTTTTGAAAATATTACTGTAGATGGAAATAATGTTGAATCAAAGAGCGCCGCCATTTACGTAGAAAGGGGAACCTTTAATTTGAACGCCGGCGCAGTAATCCAAAACAGTATTAATACCTCCTCCGTGAGCACGCATACCCGAGCGCATGGAGGAGGTATATGGTGCGGTTACAATGGTATCATAAATATAGATGGTGGAATCATCCGGAATTGCCATAGAACGATGGAAGAAAGAGGACAAGGAGAAGGAGGAGGAGGAATATATCTTATAGGAACTTGTAACATGACATCCGGCAGCATTACAGGGAATGGGACATCCGGCGAGGGCGGAGCAATCTATTTGTCAGCCGATGGTTCTGTAAAACTGAATTTGCTCGGCGGAAACATATCGGGTAATTCGGCGGTCGGGAATGGGGACGGTATCTATTATTCCACAAGGCAGGGTGGAAAAAACACTATGAATATTGGTGGGGATGCAAACATAAAGGATACAATTTATCTGGATAATACTACAGCTATCAAATATCCCTATATTACATCCGCCCTTCATTATCCGGTTACCCTAAGCTGCAGCTCCACGGAGGAAGGACGTGTTCTGGCGGAGGGCAGCAATTATACGCTCACGGGTGTAGATGCCAGTAAGATTCGAATGAAAGGAACAGGTTTATACTCCAGACTGGATGCTGAGAAGAACCAGATTTATTTAAGTGCGACAGAGGAACCAGAGACAGCATGGCAGGAAAGTGCCGGCGGAGCATGGAAAAACGGCAAATTTACGACTGCACTGACAAATGTTTATGACGGCGGCACGATTAAGCTTCTGACAGATATTGTTATTTCGGAAACGGCAGAAATTACAAAGTCAGTCACGATTACCAGCGATAATGCATCTGATCCATACGTCATGACAAGGATGCCAAGCGGAAAATACGGAAATATTTCCATAACGGGAAACGGTCATCTGACATTGACAAATGTGATATACGACGGAAATCGGGATTATCTACAGGGGGCAGCAGATGCAAATACGCAGTCCCTGATTAAAGTAGGAAATGATAGCAGTGATACCGGAGCACGACTGACACTCGGAAACGGTGCTGTCGTTCGCGGCGGTTATAAAACTGGTGGTTCCGGTCTGTTTGCCGTATACGGAACCATGACGATGAATAGCGGTGCGGTTATAGAAACCTGCGAGGTGACAGGTACTGGCGGCGGTGTCTGGGTATCGTCTTCCGGTACGTTCACGATGAACGGCGGAACGATTCGCGGCTGTAAGGCGGGGGGCGGCGGTTCAGCCCTTTCCGTTGACGGAACATGTACGTTAAAGGGTGGCAGCATCATGGACAATACGGATACTTCTGATATGGACTGTGCGGTTTATCTGCGAAGCAGCGGAAGCGGAAAACTGACCTTAAGCGGCACAAGTATTTCGGGTAATACGTACAGTGTTTATAATGACGGCAAAAGTGTCTCTGTCACGGGGAATTCCACGCTTTCTGGCAGCATATATACCACGAATGCCATTACGGCATCCGGAAATGCAGTAAGCAGCCTGACAAAGACCTATACCATCACGCAGCCGAATCCTCCGACAGTGGGAGCGGTAGTGGTGAAGGGCAGCAAGGATACACAGCATTATCAGCTGGCAAATACCGGCTATGGATTGGCTCCGAAAAGTGACGGGAGCAGTAATCTCGTCGTTGCAAAGAAATATAAGGTATCGTTTGACAACAAGGGCGGTACTGGTGACACCACTGCCATAGATGTTATCTGCGGGGATGTTTATGGACAGCTCCCGACGCCGACAAGGACAGGTTATACATTTGACGGCTGGTATACCGCAGCCACTGGCGGCAGTAAGGTGACAGCCGAAACGGTT
>OFFB01002016.1_pt1 | contig 10254 bp, 9 predicted proteins | sample 1521281 | NCBI WGS metagenome assembly OFFB01 (sample SAMEA3504109, study PRJEB24116) | mouse gut metagenome | biome: mouse gut; feature: mouse-associated habitat; material: faeces | place: Denmark | collected 2011
GCCTGACAATGAAAAAGCAGTAAAAAAGATTTATGATATAAAAAAACGCGAAGTCCAAAAACCATTAATATTAATGTCAAATGAAGTTTATAATCTTTTGGATTATGTAAAACCTATACCAAAAATTGGCCAAAAACTTATAAAAAAATATTTCCCGGGAGCATTAACTATAGTAACAGATAAAAGCGAAAAAACACCTGATTACATTACATCAGGAATGCAAACTGTCGGGATTAGAATCCCTGATAATGAAGTATTCAGACAAATTTGCGAAATCACCCCGGGGCATGTCCTTGCAACCACAAGTGCAAACCTTTCACATCAACCTTCTGCAAAAACCTATAAACAAGCTTTAGAAAATATGACAGGACTGGCTGATTTAATTATAGAAGATTACGGACACTTCGCAAAAGGCTTAGAGTCCACTGTAGCAGGGGTTATGAACGAGGAACTCAGAATATTTAGGCAAGGTGCAATTAATATTAAATTGTAAAAATTTGATATTTATTTAATTTTCTAATAAAATTAGTATAAAAACGAGGACTAATTTATGGATTTTATTTTATACATTCTTTATTTGTATGTAATTCTTTACACAATTTACTTTGCAATTCTTTCAATCAGAAACCTGAAAGATAATCAGTTTTACATCCAGAGAAAATATTCAAGACACGATGATGTAAAAAGAAATTTTGCAGTAATTATATACAGCCACAACCACAAAGACTGCTTATGGCAGCTAATTGAACAAATAAAAATGCAGGATTATCCTCTTGCTAACTTTAGGGTTTACGCAATTTTAGATGATTGCAACGATGGCTCTGAAAAACTTTTTGAACACGACAATTTTGTTCACGTTTTAAACATTCAAGATGTCGGAACATTAGGCAAAAATCAGGCAATCTCGATGCTTTTAGAAGAACTTAAAAAAGATGACACCATTGATGCCTACGTATTTATTGACGGAATCAGAAAAATTGATCCTGATTTCCTAACTCTTGCAAATGCAGTTTTAAATAACGCTGATGCTGTAACAGGAGAATTAAATATTAACAGAGAACACCTTGATATTGTCGATAAAATTAAAGCCGTTCACAAAAAATATCAAGCAAACTTTTTCAAACAGGCAAGAACTTTATTAGGATTATCAACCCAAATTGATTCCGGTTTATTTATAATAAAAAAATCTGTTCTTGAAGAAACAGAAGGAATTAATTTTAACGATATAAATTCAGAACTTGAGTTCAGTCTTTTGCTTTCACAAACAGGTCACAAATGCGTGTATAATCCTAACATCCAATCATATGTTCTCGGGCAGGATTGCACATTTAAAAAACCTAGATTGACAAAAAGATTTAATCTGTTAAAAAATAACTTTAAAAACTTAAAAACCATAAATTTCCCGTTTATCGAACACATTTGTTCTCTGGTAAACCCGAATTTCTGGACACTTGCGGCAATCTATGCACTGCTTATCGGATATTCTTATAATTATCCGTTCATTGTAAAATGCAATGTTGTAATATTTTCAGCAATCATTCTTCTTGCAATTTTTGGCGTAAGTCTAATTAATGCAAAAATGAATACTCAAGAAATTTTGCTTCTTCTTTTGCATCCGATTTATTCATTATGCCACATTATCAGGAACTTCCCGCCTGTAAGATATTTGCTAAACAAAATCGGAGCAGGATCAGATAAAGAAACCGATAAACTTGTTATTGATGTTATTGTTATGACAAGAAACGGCGACAGAAGCGCTAAACTTGAATTTATTTCAACAGAAAGCGGGCTTTCAAAAATCAGATTTATCTATAAAAACAAAAAATACACAACATCACCGCACCTGCGAATGATTGATGCTTTGCAGCAATTAAAATCAAAAATGGAAGATTACGGATTAACATTAAAAATCTGCAGCTGCTGCCAAAACTTCACATCTTGCGTTGACGGTTCTAAAAACATGTTAAAAGGCGAATGTCATAATGAATTTCCAAGTCCGCTTCTAAACGAGCCAAGACCGACATTAATTTGGAACACCTGTTCAAGTTTTGAACCTGCAAAAGCATGCAGTATAATTGAAGAAATGGCACGCGAAGTTGAAAATCAACAGGATTAATTTGAAACAAAACAGCCAAAAGAGTATAATTTAAGTATGAAAAAAATATTGAGCTTTATAATAATATCAATGCTTTTATCTTCATATGTTCAAGCCGCAGAGCCTCTAAAAGGTTCTGTAACCGAAACAGGAGAATATCAGCAGAAACAAGATGAAATTTTTACCGGTAAAATCGAAACCCTAAACCGTAAAGAAATCATTAATATGACTGTTTCACAGGTTTTGGATTCATCTTTTTCAATAGAAGGTGATGAGTTTTTTGCAGAAGTTACAGATGACGTATACGGCAATAAGGGTATTGTAATCCCGAAAGGCTCGCTTGCACACGGAAAACTTTCCAACACAACAGCACCGGGAAGATTTGGCAAAGAAGCTACAATGGATTTAACCTTTGATTATCTTGTAACCCCTGACGGCAGAGAAATTCCGATTGAAGGTTCAATGACAACAAAGCTTCATCCGATAAGCCAAGGCGCAAAAGTTGTAGCTCAAGACTTAGGCTACACTGTAGCAGGCGGCGCAGTAGGCGGGCTTATGGCACTTAATTGGATGGGGTTAGGTGCTGCTATCGCATCTCAAGGCTACACAATAGCAGGCGGCGCTGCAGTCGGAGGAGTTGCAGGGGTAACCGTAGCACTTATCAGAAAAGGTAACCACGTACTTATTGCACCCGGGGATGAAATCAAAGTTAGAATTAACACCCCGCTTGATCTTCCTGTATACCGTGAAGATGCCCTGAAACAAGAAGAAGTTCTCTATGAAGGACTTACAATAAATATAAATGACGTAAAACATGAAAAAGACCCGTTTGGAGAAGTAAACACAATTACTTTATCAGTTCTTATTTCAAACATGTCAGACAAAACTCTTTCAAGTTTTGATATGGCACTGGTGAACGATTACAACGCGAAATTCAGTCCATCAATTTTTGGCAACACAAAACTTATGTTCCGTCAAATAAAACCAGGTGATAAAATTGCAGGCGAAGTTTCCTTTGCAGTAGATAATATTAACAGAAAATTCTGGTTAACATTTTATGACAGAAAAAATAATCAGGTAATAACAAAGGTTTCCGTTGATAACGCTTACCGCAATGTTTCCGAACGCACCAGAAAGAAAAACGAAAAAGTCCGTACAAAAAGAAAAACCTACAAAAAAGATGATGATTTTATGGACATGGATTTTTAACGAATCTCACTTGAAGCACAGTGTATTCCGCCTAAGTTAGATAAAAGCTTAAATATGCCATAATTTTCGCCTTGTACAAAATGTACGTTTTCTTTTTTGATATATGGAGCTATACTGTCAATAAACATTTTCTTGAAACTGAATCCAATTTTATTTTCAATTTCCTTATCAATACCAAAACAGACATCGTTAGCCGAATCATTTGTTATCAAAACAGTATCTCCGGTACGATTTTTATGCAAAATAGCATTTGCAAAATTTGTTCCATATTGATGCTGAATTTGACCGTTACTATGTATAAAAGTATACAATCTTGCAGGGATTCTTATAGTTTCATAACCTGCCTTATCTAAAGCTTTTATGGCTTCATTTGCCAGAGAATATGGTGAACGTTTTACTATTGTAAGAAAAGTAAATAACATTGTTTCTAAATCTTTGCCTAATTTAAAGAATCTGGCTTTCTCAATTTCAGACATATTATAAAAATTCTTCTGAACGTACTGCCCTAAACTATTTAGACCTTTTGCAATTCCCGAAAGCATTAATTCATCATCACAAACAAATGCCCGTTTTTTATCATCTACAAACATAAAAGCATCCAAATGCGCAGCAACTTGAGGGACTTCAACAACGTTATCAACATCAAAGCGCTTGGCTATTTCAGTTTTAGATAAATTTTCCGGTTCATAATCACCAATCAGAACTTCTTTGTTCCCTTTATATTCTGTTGTTATATAATTTCCGCCCTGTATATGATAATTATACGGTTCTATTTTTAAACCGAAAAAACTTTGAAGTTTTTCTCCGATTTCATTTATTTTTTTAGGATCAGGATTATGACGTGACTCTAAATATAATTTTTTCTCCCCAATACTAAACAAATCCTGTGCCCAGATAACATAAGGAGAAGCCTCCGCTTCTGACATTGAACCCCGTGAACTTATTGCACCAAAGCTATCTGGTGTAAATACTTTTAATCCTGTTTTAGGTTCAAGCTGACGAAGATTATCGGCAAGCCCTGCCCAATTTGCACTCATAAATACACCTTTTAATGCTCTGGCACTTGAACCTGTAAAATTAATATTTGAATATGTCTGCATAAAATATACAAAATTCAAACATAAATATTTTTGCCTGAATAATTCTATATTTTTGTAACTTTTTTTAATATTGACCTTGTAAAAAATTTATTTTATATTACAATTATAGTAATTAAAGATTATAGGAGGAAAATATGGTTTGCGGGTCTCTCGAAATTGAAATTTTAAACACATTCTGGAACTTAACTTCAACAAATGAAGATATTGATATTTCTATTCAGGATGTCGTTGACGAACTATCCAAAAACGGTACCGAAAGAGCTTATACAACTATTAAAACAGTCATGGACAGACTTGTTACAAAAAGCATCCTCGTAAGATATAAAGTTGGTAAAAAATTCTTCTACAAAGCAACTATGGACAAACGCGAAATGGCTCTTGATATGCTTAATGAATTTACTAACAATTTCTTTAATGGAAATCATGCCGAAATGATGCGTTTTGTAGAAAAAGAAATGGTTGAAATTTTAGTAAAATAATCATGACCGAAAACATTTCAGACAGAAAAAAGGTCGCAGATTTGTTGCGCAGAGTTTTACTCAAATCTTGCAGCGTAAGAGAAGCTTTACTTTTATACCCGAAAGATACAACGGATGAAAGCCTTATTGCAGCTTATCATGCGCTTATTCATTATGAAGCCGATGAAGATATCAGACATCGTGATTTACTTTATAAAGAAGAACAAGATGACTATATTGAATTTTTGTCGTATATTTTAGATAGAGGAGAAGATTTACCGGAGAATATTATAGCAAATTACAAAAAATACTATGATTCAGCTCCCATACTTCACAAAGACAATCCTCAAGGCTTTTTTAAAAGCTTTTGGAAAACACTAAACGTAGGATTTAAAAAGGAGAAATAAATGAAAAAGTTATTAATCAGCTTAGCACTACTTTTTGGTATTGTGACAGGATTTATGAACGCAGCAAATGCTGAAACTATAGAAGTTTTACCAACAATGCAAACACAAAGCACAGCACCTAACAGAATTTGGGTAGGAACATTCCAGGTTGTATGGAACGAAGCTATTGATAATGTTGTACATAAACCTATTAAGTTCGCAGATTATGATTCAATTATCGCGAAACAACTTAATAAAAAAGAATTCAAAAAAACAAATATCAGCGAAAACGCATACTATACAAAAACCGGTATTGTTTCACCTGACTTAAAATCAGAAATTGAAAAAGGAATAAAGGCAAAATTCAATGAAACAAGTGATATCCTTGATATGTTTGATTTTTCATACCAACCGGATAAAATCTTTATTTATGCAATGCTGAAAAAAGATTTTAAATTCCTTGAAGCATTCGATAAACTTTCAGACAGTATGTTCGGGAAAAACTTCACTCCTGTAAGCTATTTTGGTATCAATGAAGACAGCAAACACAAATTATACAAAAACGTAAATGTTTTATTCTACAATTCTCGTGAAGATTTTGCAGTTAAATTATTCACAAAAGGCAAAGATGAAGTTATTCTATACCGCACAAATGATGATACAACTTTTGACAAATACTTTGCAGACTTAAATAAAAAAGCAAAAAAATATGACGGCAGCAAAAAATTTGAAAAAGATGATAAATTAAGTGTTCCTGATATCAAATTATATCAAGAAACAAGCTTTAAAGATGTAGAAGGTCACAGAATTAAAGGTACAAACTTTAAAATCGATAAAACTATCGAAACTGTTGACTTTAGAATGAATAATGAAGGTGTAAAACTTAAAAGTGAAGCAGCTATTATGATGAAATGTATGGCACTTCCTATCGAACGCGGCAGAAACTTTATGTTTAATGATAACTTTGTATTATTCCTGATTGAAAAAGGTCAAAAAACTCCGTATTATGCAATGAGAGTCAATGACGTTGAAACCTTAAATAAAACAGGAAGAGAATAATGGCAAAAGTTAAGTCAAAATGGATATGCCAGCAATGCGGCTATGAATCAGCAGGTTACTTAGGTAAATGCCCTGAATGCGGAAGCTGGGCAAGCTTTGTGGAAGAAGTTCAAAACAGCCTAAAACCGCAAAACATTTCACCTCAAGGTATTGCAAACGATACAAAACCCTCATTGATTAATGATATCCATATTGGCGAAGAAGTAAGAGTAAGTACAAATATCTCAGAATTTGACAGAATATTAGGCGGCGGACTCGTACAGGGTTCGCTTGTCCTAATAGCAGGAGATCCGGGTATCGGAAAATCTACAATACTTCTCCAAACAAGCGGTGAACTTTGCAAAAACGGACAAAAAATCCTTTATGTTTCAGCAGAAGAATCAGCAAGTCAATTAAAACTTCGCGCAAACCGTTTAGGAATTAACGCAGAAAGTTTATATATTTATCCCCAAACAAATCTTGAAAGTATTCGTCAGCAAATAACAGAAATTCAACCGGATACAATTGTTATAGATAGTATTCAGGCAATTTATTCACAAACAATTTCAAGCTCTGCCGGAAGCGTTTCTCAAATACGAGAATGTTGTAATATTTTAATGCAGATAGCTAAAACCCAAAATATTACTGTAATTGTAATCGGGCACGTTACAAAAGACGGAAATATCGCAGGTCCAAAAATACTTGAACATATGGTGGATGCGGTTATTTCTTTTGAAGGCGATAAATATAAATCTTACAGAATGCTTCGTTCTATGAAAAACCGCTTCGGAAACACCTCTGAAGTCGGAATATTTGAAATGCAAAGCCACGGACTGGTCGAAGTAAAAAATCCGAACGAACTGTTTTTAAATGAACGTTCTCAAGACGCAATCCCGGGCAGTGCAATTATTGTCACAAACGAAGGTACACGCCCGCTTTTAGTTGAAATCCAAGCACTTGTTGGAACAACTCCATACCCGACCCCAAGAAGGGTTACAAACGGCGTTGATAACAGCAGGTTATTACAAATTTTAGCCGTTCTAGAAAAACGTGTCGGGCTTAACCTTTCAAAACAAGATGTCTACGTAAACGTAATGGGCGGAATCGAAATCGATGAACCAAGTGCTGATTTAGGTATTGCAATATCAATTGCGACCTGTGCAAGAGATGTTGTTGTCGACCCGCAAACAGTAATTATCGGCGAAATCGGTTTATCAGGTGAGATTCACCCTGTAAATAACATTGAAAAAAGACTTAACGAAGCTGTAACATCAGGCTTTAAAAAGGCAATAATTCCATACGCAAACCGTACTGTTCAAAATGATAAAATTCAAATTGTACCGGTAAAACGTCTAATCGATGCAATTACAGCCTGTATTAGTCCGGAAAAATAATATTATTTGGCAGTTTTTAAAACATACAATGAAGCACCGGATGCCGGTTCTACTATATTGTCATGAAAAACTACAGGAAATATATCTGTCATATGTTTACTGTCATTTTTCACAACACAGTTAGAACCCGGATCAATTGAATTAACCCCTGATGAACAAGTTACTTCTCGGTTCGGTAAAGATGTTCCGTTAACATCTATAAATCCAATACACACCGAAAGCTTAGTTTTTATATAATTATTTGTCAAAGGCTGACCAACAGGAAGCTCACATGCCATTGCATCAGGATGAAACCCAACTATAGTTCCATCGGCCAGCTGATAAGCAATAAAACCAGAAGCACCGGTAGCATACAACCAATCTGCATTTTTACCAATAAATTTATACTGATTTAATCCTGATTCAGCATTGATAACTCCATCTTTTATGGGGATATTAGTATGTTTTCCATAATATGTTGTACCTTTCAATGTACCATTTAAAAGTGAGCAAAATGATAAAATATTTTCAGGATGCTGTGATCCGCCTGTTGAAGGATCTTGCGGACAAAAAGCAGTTGTACCTGCATAATCGAACCCATATTGAGATTGTGCCATTCTACCGGCCTGGGATAATGTTGAAATAGTTTTCTTAAATTGCGAACGATATTTAGCGCCATTTGTATTTGCAACAAGTGTCGGAATAATCATCGCCGCAACAACTCCGATGATGCCCAAGGTGATGAGGATTTCGGCAAGAGTAAATGCAAGTTTTCGGGAGTGAATAAGTTTATAAGTAGATAAGTTGATAAGTTCTTTACGGTTACATTTACCCCTGTCATTCCGACCCCCGAGCCGGAATCTGTTACTTAATAGACCCTGAATCGAGTTCAGGGTGACGTTACTTTTTTGAATACCATTGAGATGACTTGGAAATAATCGGGAGAATATATTTACCCCTAAGCAAGTACCCCCCCCCCGTTTTTCTAATTTCTTGTTAAATTTCATAATTTCTTCTCCTTTTCCAGGTGATAAAGGTATATATTTACCCCTTTACCCCTTTTCTCTCCTTTTTCTTACACCAAATAATATAACAAATTTTGAAAATACATGCAATATTATCTGATTAAATAATATACAATCTCAATTTTATATACTATAATTGGTTTATGAAACCTGAAGAAAAACTTGGAAAATTTTTGTTAGATAATAAACTTACTATTGCTACAGCAGAATCTTGTACAGGCGGCTTATTAAGTTCAAAACTTACTGATGTTTCAGGAAGCTCGGCATATATACATTTAAATTTCGTCACTTACTCAAACGAAGCTAAACATAAAATTCTGGGGGTAAGTTGGGATATTTTACATACATACGGCGCAGTAAGCGAAGAATGTGCTGAAGCTATGGCAGAAGGCTTACAAAAAGTAACAGGCGCAGACATTGCACTTTGTACAACCGGAATCGCCGGCCCTACAGGCGGAAGCGAAAACAAACCTGTCGGACTTGTTTACATAGGGTTAAAATATAACAACATCACAACAATCAGAGAGGTAAAACTTTCACCAAATCTGCCGCGCACTCAAATGAAAGAAGAATTTGCAAATCAAGCACTTAACTTTGCACTATCTATATTAACAACAGACAGAATCTGAAGAAACAATTGGAACAATATTTACCCCCCTAGCCTTAAATCATTGAAGTGACTTGGAAACAATTGGTTCAATATTTACCCCCTAGCCCTAAATCATTGAAATGACTTGGAAACAATTGGTTCAATATTTACCCCCTAGCCGGCAACAAATTGAGCCAAAAGCTGTGGAAATTTGTTTATTAAAGCATCAGCAAATTTTTCTGTATCAATTTGAGTTACAACAACAGAAAGCAAATCTTGCGGAAGTTCTGTTATCATTTTCTGCAAATACTCAGGCTTAATTACCTGCATAGATTTAATAGTTTCTTCTTTATTTCGTTCACGATTAATTATATGAGTATATGCATCCGTATCAAACTTTTCAAAAAGTTTATTTTCCTGATTAGCCAGTATAAATGCCAGCTGCTGTTTTTGAGCAGGCTGAAGATTTTCTAAAGCGTTTTTATAATCCATATCTCCAAATTGACTAATTTGCAAAATCAATTCAGAAGATGTTCCTTGAGTTTCTTCTCCGGTGACACTTTCAACCACTTGCTGCAAGTACATTTCAGGAATATATTGCAACCCTTGTAAAAGCATTTCTTTATCCATATCAGTACCGGTTAAAAGTTTATCAAGCTCTTTTTCAGGCATAAATTCAATAACCTGGCGCTGTGAAAACATCTCAAATACAGCTTTCACAAGTTCTTCTTTCGGTATATCTTTCATTAAATCAAGCAAGCTGTCCTGAGTAAAAAAGCTAAAGCCTTGAAGTAAATCATCAACTTCAAGCATAGGCACAAGTTTTTCCAATTGAGAGGAGGTCATAGCCTGCATTATAACGAGTTTATTTTGAGGGTCTGCAAGACGGAATAATTCAATAAGCTGATTTACATCAGTAAACATATCAGCAGCAAGCTGAATTGCTTCCTGATTACCGGCAGCAGCTTCCGCTTTTAATAT
>OFFB01002017.1_pt1 | contig 10250 bp, 9 predicted proteins | sample 1521281 | NCBI WGS metagenome assembly OFFB01 (sample SAMEA3504109, study PRJEB24116) | mouse gut metagenome | biome: mouse gut; feature: mouse-associated habitat; material: faeces | place: Denmark | collected 2011
TAATATTATATTTAAAAATAATACTTTACAAAATTTAAAAATAATGTTAAAATGTAGGAGTATAAAATGCAGATTTGTTTGCAAAGTCAAAATTTTACGTTAGGAGAAAGCGTTAGTGGAAAATCAAAAGAGATTGGGACTTGTTTTGGAGGGCGGCGGCGCAAGAGGTGCTTATCAAGCAGGAGTATTAAAAGCACTTTTTGAGGCAGGTTATAAATTTGATGGCGTTGCAGGGACTTCCGTTGGCGCACTTAACGGCGTTATGGTAGCACAAAACAGGTTTGAAGACAGTATGAAAATTTGGCGTGAAATCGACTTTGCTAATGTACTTGACATAAACAACAACTACGGCGAAAATGTGGTAAACAAAAATTTCGACCAGGAGACCATAAGATATTTTTACAACTATGTCAAAAAGATTATCGGTCAAGGCGGTTTGGATACTACAAAAATTAAAAATTTGATTAAGGCCAATATTGATGAGGATTTGCTTAGGGATTCGGGCATTGACTTTGGAATTATGACATATTCCGTAACAGAAAAACAACCATTGTCAATTTTTGTGGAGGATATGGCAAAAGATAAAGTTGCTGACTATGTTATGGCATCGGCATCTTTCCCCGGGTTTAAAAAGACTGTTGTGGATGGGCAGGAATTTATTGACGGCGGTGTTTATGACAATATGCCTATAAATATGTTGCTCGATAAAGGCTATAAGGATATTGTTGCAATCGAAACAAAAAGCTCAATACCAAAAAAATATCCAAAAGATAAAAATAGCCAAGTTTTTTATATCAAACCCAGCGAAAAACCGGGCAGAGTTATGAATTTTACTTCGCAGTCAACAGAGCGAGCAATACAAATCGGTTACCTTGACGGTTTAAAGCTACTAAGAGGATATGTGGGACAAAATTATTTTATCGATGTGTCAAACAAATCGCCTTTCGGGTACGGACTTTGTGACTTAAACGACGATTTGTATGTAGAGCTTGCACATATTTTTGGCGAAATTTATGCAGGCTTGCCACAACTGACCGAGGTTATAAACAAAGAACTAAAATTAAAAGGCAAAAATTTTGCGGAAAGTATTTTGAGTTTGTACGAAAAAATAGCTTATTTGGAAGGCGTTGACAGACTTAAAATTTACTATTTCGACGAGTTTATCGGATTGGTTAAAGATAACATTTACAAATTATCCGTTGATACGGGCAGTAAAATGTTTAAGGAAATCAAAATTATTATGACTATTGACAATTATTTTAGGCATAATTAATTGTGAATATATTTTTTCGGGAGAGAGATATGCTAAGAAATGAAATTGACGACAAATACAAATGGAAGCTTTCCGATATTGTAGCGGACGGAGAAGAGTGGGATAAACTATATAACGAAATACAAATTGGGGTAAAGGAAATTGCTAATTTTGCGGGCAAACTTGATAACAAAGCTGATATTTTGCAATGTTTGCAATTAAATTCGTCAGTGTCTCAAAAATTGGAGAAAATTTACGTTTACTCAAAAATGAAAATGGACGAGGACTCTGCTGTTGCCAAGTATCAAGCTCTTACCGACAAGGCGGAGAGGATTTTGGTTGACTATTCGGTAAGTTCGAGTTTTATAACACCTGAAATTACAAAATTGAGTGACGAGCAACTTAATAGCTTTATAGCGGATAAAGATTTTGTAAATCATTCTTGTTATTTTGAAAGCGTAATTCGCGAGAAAAAGCATATTTTAAGCGAAACGGAGGAAAAATTACTTAGCAATATGTCCTCGTTTACCGATAACTTTAAGGCGGCATTCAATATGTTTGACAATGTAGATGTCGATTTTGGAGAAGTAAAGTTTGAGGGAGAAAAAATCAAGTTAACACACGGCACATACAGTATGCTTTTGCAGTCAAATGACAGAAAGGTTAGAAGAACTGCTTACAACAATATGTTTGGTGCTTATAAAAAAATGATAAATACAATCGCAAGTATTTATGCGGGAAATGTAAAAAAGAATTGTTTTTTTGCTAAAGTACGCGGATATAACAGCAGCATAGATAAAGCAATGTTTAACGAAAACGTGCCTGCGATAATCTATAAAAATTTGACCGATAGCGTTGATAAAAACATAAAATTGTTGCATAATTATTTGGCGTTGCGTAAAAAAGAGTTGGGCTATACAAAACTTGCTATGTGGGATATGCATACTCCTATCGTGGACGAAGTAGAGCACTTGTATAAATATGAAGATGCAGTGGAAATTGTTAAAAAAGCACTTGAGCCGCTTGGTAAAGATTATGCGAAGTTACTAGACAGTGCTTTTGCCGATAAATGGATAGATGTTTACGAAAATACAGGTAAACGTAGCGGAGCTTATTCGTGGGGATGCTATGGGGTACATCCTTATGTGTTACTTAATTTTAGTGGTGTAACACACGATGTATTTACTATCGCGCATGAGTTGGGTCACGCTATGCACAGCTATTATTCAAATTCAAGCCTGCCTTATGAAAAAGCGGGGTATGAAATTTTCGTAGCCGAAGTTGCAAGTACGGTAAATGAAATATTGCTTTTAAAATATATGATTGCAAAAGCGGAAGGTAATGAAAAAAAATATTTGTTATCCTATTATTTGGATATGTTCAGAACAACTTTGTTCAGACAAACTCAATTTGCAGAGTTTGAAATGATTTGCCACAATGCTTACGAGCAAGGCGAAGCTTTGACGGCGGAATTTTTGTGTAATGAATATAAAAAGTTGAATGATAAGTATTACAAATCGTCCACATTGGATGACGGCTTGGTTGCTTACGAGTGGGCAAGAATACCACATTTTTATAACAGCTTTTACGTTTATAAATACGCTACGGGAATTACTTCCGCTGTAGTTATTGCAAACGGTATATTAAAAGATGGTAAAAATGTGGAAAGCTATAAAAAGTTTTTGAGTTTGGGCGGCAGTATGCCTCCGTCTGAAATACTAAAAGTTGCGGGCGTAAATTTGGAGGACAAAAAGACTTTTGATATAGCAATGAAAGAATTTAAAGATACTTTGGAACAATTAAAAGAGTGTACAAGGGGAGAAAAATGAGCGAAATAAAAAATCCTAAAATTATGCCTAACAATTTGGAAGCAGAGCAATCGCTTTTGGGCAGCATGATGATTGATGACGAAGTCACAACCGAAATTTTAAGTGAACTTAACGAAAAAGATTTTTATATGAATTCTCATAGGTTGATTTTCAACGCTATGTATGATTTGCAACGTGAGGGTAAACCTGTAGATATCATAACTTTATCGGACAAACTTTCAAAATCAACCGAAAAAGATAAGTATGGCAATGTAAGCACTACCGACAATTTGCAAAAAGTCGGTGGTATGTCATACCTTACCGAGCTTACGGATGCAATTCCGTCCTCGGCTAACTATAGGTATTATTTTAACATTGTAAAGAAAAACGGAATGTTGAGGACAATTATAAATGCGTCCAATAAAATTTCCGAAAATACATACAAAAGCGACGATGCGGAAATGGCACTAGCTTTTGCGGAAAAAACGATTTTCGATATATCCGATAATCAAGAAAACAAAGATTTGATGCATGTAAACAGTACTATCAATCAAGTTTTGAAAGGCTATGAAGACGTGCTAATCAATCCCGATTGCAATAAAGGTCAGTTGTCGCACTTTAAAAATTTGGATAAGATTACAAACGGTTATAAAGGCGGTCAAATGATTGTCTTGGCGGCACGTCCCGGTTGCGGTAAAACATCTTTTGCAATGAACATTGTTTGTAATATCGCAAAAAATGAGCCGGAGAAAGTTGTTGCTGTATTCAACTTGGAAATGAGTATGAGTGAACTTACTCAAAGAATTTTGCTTACAATGGCAAGTGTGCCTCACGAAAGTGTAGTGTCAGGCGCATCTGCTGATGAGTTTAAAAGATTGTGGCAAGCAAAGAAAATTCTTGAACAATCCAATGTTTACATTGACGATACGGCAAGTACAACCCCCGAGCAAATTATGAGTAAATGCCGTAGGCTTAAACAAATGAAAAAAAGGCTTGATTTTGTTGTAATCGACTATTTGCAACTGCTTAAGGCACATACATCCAGGCAAAGTATACAACAAGAGGTTACCGAAATTTCGCGTAGCTTAAAGATTATGGCAAAAGAGCTTGACGTGCCTGTATTTGCACTATCTCAAACCTCGCGTGATTTGGAAAAACGTGATGACGGCGACCCTAAAATGTCCGACCTTAGAGAGTCTGGAGCTATCGAGCAAGATGCCGACCAAGTATACTTTCTTGTTAAACAAAAGCTTGGCGAAGGCAGTGTGGAAGATATTATCAATTTGCATATTGTTAAACACCGTAGCGGTGCGTGTGGTACTATAAGCTTTAAATGGCAAGGTAATATGGTTAAATTTACGCCGCTTTCCATTGAGGAAACTCGTAATTTAAAACAGCAAAAGGCGACAGTGAACGAAGCTATAGAAGCAGGTAAAGCAAACGCTGAGCAATCGGATACGGATAAGAATGCTCCTGTTAGTACAGAGGATGAAACTCAAGACTATAAGGTACAAGTGGAAGATTTAGTGCCACCTCCTCCGCTTGGGGAAACCACTGTAACATTTAACGGCGACGGCATGACAGAACCGGATTGGGCTGCCGAATATTCAGATGCTGTGTCCGCAACAAATATCAAAATTCCGCCGAACGACGAAGAATAATAATTTTAATAATATAATATATAATCATATTGTAAAACGTATAATCGAATATACCAAAACATAGAATATAAAAAGCGAGGTGTTTATGGCGTATTTTGATGATATTTGTAAAACAGTAAAAGAAAAGTTAAGCTACAAAATTACTATTGTCAACAGTGGCTTTATTGTCGAAGATTTTAAAAATATTATTTATCAGAGTAAAGAACATATAGAGGTGCGTGCAGGCAAGACAAAACTTGAATTTGACGGTAGTGATTTTGTAATAAAAGAGTTGCAAAACGGACTGTTGATTGTGACAGGCAAATTGGATAATTTTAAGGCGGTGGAGCTATGATTTTATCCAAAATAAAAGTAGTTGCAGCAGGTAGTAACCGCACAAGGTTTATCAATAAGCTAAAAGACGAAAACATTGCCATTTATGACTTGGTGTCGGAAGATAAGAGCGTCTTTTGGATAAAACATAACGATTTTAAAGTTGTGAAAAAATTTGCTGACGTATACAGCATTCAACTTGAAATCAAAGACAATGGCGGCTTTTTAAAAATTTTGCACAACACTTACAAGCATTTGCCGTATATGATTGCAGCGACGATTTGTCTTATATTTTTATTTGCATCGACCGCTTTTGTTTACAATATACAAGTAGATGCTCAAAATGATATTTACGCCAATAAAGTGCATACTTTTTTAAAAGAAAATAATTATGGCGGAATTGTTGCAAAAAACAAAATAGATTTAAAAGCAATCGAAAATTTGATTTTGACAAATGTAGAAGAGGTCAGTTTTGCAACTTGTTATATAGAGGGATTTTCCTTAATGGTAAAAATCGTTGCCAGCGAGCCACCAAAAGTGACCGAAAACCAAAAAGACTTAATTTCTGACTACGATGGTGTTGTTACACGAGTTATTGTCCGCTCGGGTACAAGTGAAGTTAAAGTGGGTGAAAGGGTAAAAGCAGGAGACATTTTGATTGGCGGATATCATATTGCGGATAACACTCCGTCCGATGGAGAGGAAAACGGCGATAGGATAGAAGTTGCAGCAGATGGCGAAGTATACGGGAAAGTTTATACTCATAAACGCTTTTTAGTACCTAAACAAAATTATACCTTTATAAAGACAGGTAAGTCTGTGGTAAAAAGATGCTTGGGATTTAATATGCTTGACATATTAAAAGCAGGTAAACCGCCTTACGAATTTTACGATTTGCGTACTACGGAAATTAAATTGTTCGGGGTGTTGCCTATAAGGGTTGTCACTTATGAATATTTTGAAATGCAAAGGGTGGAAATCGAGCAAAACGCATACATAGAAAGTTTAAAAAGCAAATTTGACAGCGAGTTTATGGCTGCAATGCAAAATGATTGCAGATTGCTTTCCAAAAACTATGAAATAAAAGAAGTAGAAGGTGTTAAATATTTGGATATCTTTTACGAGACAGAACAAAGATTGGATAACGGAGGACATTATTATTAATTTTAATGATTATACAACAGAACAGCTAAGAGAAGTGTTCGGAGAATATGACAGCAATATAAAATATCTTTCCAAACGACTTGGAATAAGTGTTGTGCGTGATACAAACGGCTTGAAAGTTATAGGAGAGGAAACAAACAGAAACAAATTGGAAGAGATTATTGCCGCTTTGTTAGATAAGGTGGAAAAAGGAGAAAGTATAAACAAAACCACTTTGCGTTTGGTAACCGATTTGGTGTTAAACGGTGAATTCGAAAATATAGAGAGTATGACAGATGCCGTTGCATATACCAATAAAGGTAAACCTATAAAACCTAAAAGTATTAATCAAGCAAAATATTTGCAGGCTATAAAGAAAAACTCGTTGACTTTTGGAATTGGTCCTGCGGGTACGGGAAAAACCTATCTTGCGGTTGCTATGGCAGTTAGCTTTTATAAAGCAAAGCAGGTGGAAAAAATCGTTTTGACGAGACCTGCCGTTGAAGCGGGCGAGAAGCTTGGGTTTTTACCCGGCGATTTAGGACAAAAAGTTGACCCGTATTTGAAACCGTTATTTGATGCTTTAAGTGAAATGTTGGGGCTTGAAGTTTATAACAGACTAATGGAAAAGGGAGTGATAGAAGTTGCACCGCTTGCGTATATGAGAGGTAGGACAATTTCCAATTCCTTTATCATTTTGGACGAAGCCCAAAACACCACACGCGAGCAAATGAAAATGTTTTTGACTCGAATCGGCGAGGGTAGCAAGGTTGTGGTAACAGGCGACATTACGCAAATCGATTTGCCTTACGGTAAAAAAAGCGGACTTATTGAAGTGAGTCACATATTAAATGGGATAGAAGATATTTCAATCAATTATTTTAATGAAAAAGACGTCGTAAGACATGAGCTTGTAATGAAAATTGTTAAAGCTTATGACGATTTTTACAAAAAAGAAATTGAGACCGATAAATAATAAACAACAATTTCCGATATTAAAATTAGGAGAAAACGATGGAAAGAACAAGGGCGGGATATCCGATAAAAAAGAAAAAAAATAAAAATGAGAACACTATGGAAATTTTGCATAAGGAATGGGTTCAGCAACTTATTGTAATAGGTAGTATTATTATAATAAGCTGTTTGCTTGCTATTTCCGCAGCTACGACATATACATGGAGTATTAGTGTGCTCTATACAAAATGGGTAGATGTACTTATTATTGTTGCGGTGTATTTCATTGCAATGATTATGTTTTATGAGTATTATACTTATATGTCCAAAGACAAATCTTACAAAAAGCTTATAATGATTGGCGTAACACTTGTAATTACCGTGGTTAGTTGTCAACTGTTCAGCCATTTGATTAGTCCTTATTGCTCGCCGCTTGCGGTTTTACCTATTATACTTAGCATTATGATAGGCGGTAGGACAGGATTTATGGGACTTGTAGTTACTATTTCTACATTGCTTTTATCATATTCTGTAATGGATTATGGTATGGTAGGCGAGCTATCAAACACTTTCTATGAGATAACTGTTTCGCTTATTGTATCTATGATAAGAGTATTGTTGATTATGTTTTTGATTCGTAGGAATTATTCTCGTTTCAAACTGATGTGGGGCGCCGCTGCGATTAACTTAGTTGCATCGCTACCAATAGTATTGCTTGCTATGATAGTTTCAACGGATTTACAGTACTTGTTATTATCTTACACCTATTCGATTTTAGGCGGATTTATTGCGATAATTATATTTACTTCCTTAATTCCATTATACGAGCAAATTTTCAATATATGGACAAACTTCAAACTTGCGGAAATATGTAGTTTAGCAAGACCTTTGTTGCAAAGATTGTCAAATGAAGCGCCTGGCACATTTAACCATTGCATTATTGTTTCTAACTTGGCTGAGGCATGTGCTATAGCAGTAGGAGAAAATCCTTATCTAGCAAAAGCGTGCGGTATTTATCACGATATAGGCAAATTGAGTGCTCCGGAGTTTTTTACCGAAAATCAACAAGGCTACAACCCGCACGACGATTTGATACCTATGCACAGTGCTAAAATGATTATGTCGCATACAAAAATAGGATATGATATGCTTAAAAAAGCACATTTACCTGACGAAATTGCAAATGTTGCATTAGAGCATCATGGTACGACAACTGTTAAGTACTTCCATAATAAAGCTAAATTGCTTACAGAGGGTACTGTAAATGATAAGCTATATATGTATGAGGGACCTAGACCGACATCCAAGATTGCGGCAATAGTTATGATTTCCGACGTTGTAGAGGCTATAACTCGTTCAAGAAATACGGCAAATATGGATGAACTTAAATCGATTGTGGAAAATGTTATAAAAGAAAAAATTGCTGACCATCAATTTGAAAATTCTGAAATTACTTTTTCCGATTTGAAAAAGATTGCAGCTGCTATTTGTAAAGTTGTACCGGGTGTATATCACAAACGTATTGATTACAATAAAAAGAAATAGGCATTTTTTAGTACACTTAAGAGAGGTTATATGTTAGAGCTTTACGAATTTACAAAAGAGGAGCAAAAGGTCGCAAAAAAAGTTTTTAGGACTGTTTGCAAGTTACACGGAATAAAAACCAACGCTGTCAGTGTTGAAATTTCAATGGTTGATATGAGAGAAATACATCAACTTAATTTGACCACAAGACAAGTGGACAAGCCTACCGATGTGCTTAGTTATCCTGCACTTGATAATATAATTTTTCCGTTTGACAAAAAAAATTATATTGATATGCTATCTCCCGAAAATAATACCTTGTACATAGGCGAGATTATAGTTTGTCGTGAGATTATGGCTGAACAAGCAGTTGAATACGGACATTCGGAGCAAAGAGAACTTGCATTTTTAATTACACATGGCTTGCTACATTTGTTAGGGTATGACCATATAGAAGAAGATATGCGAAAAGTTATGCGAGCTAAAGAAGACGAAATTTTGCAAATCGCAAAGTTTTTCAGAGACTAAATTAATAAAAATAAAAAGGAATATAATATGTTTAAATCGGGTTTTGTTACGATTATAGGTAAGGCAAATGTAGGTAAATCTACATTGTTAAATGCTTTGGTTGGGGAGCAGGTTGCTATAGTATCTTGGCGTCCTCAAACTACGCGAGATAAAATTATAGGTATTATGAACGGGGATAACTACCAAGCGGTATTTATTGATACTCCGGGTATACATAAAGCCAAAAATGAGCTTTCCAAGTTTATGATGAAAAATGTCGAGTCCGCTTTGGATGGCGTGGATATCGTTATTTACGTTATAAACGGCGAAAAAAATATAGACGAAAATGACCTAAAGCTAATTAAACAATATGCTGCGGCTGCAACACCTTTTATTGTAGTAATTAATAAGATGGATGTTGCCGATAAGGAAAAAGTACTTGGAATGATAGATACTTTAAAAGATATCGTGGGTATTGATAGTATTATACCTATATCCGCAGTGAAAGGCAAAAAACTTGATATTTTAAAGGAAATAATACAAGAAAATTTGAAAGAAGGCGTGCAGTTTTATCCCGAAGATATGATAACCGATAAATCGGTCAGATTTATGGTTGCGGAAATTATTCGCGAAAAAGCGATGAAGTTTTTGGGAGAAGAAGTTCCTTACGGTGTTGCCGTAAATATAAATTTGTTCAAGGAACGCGATGATAATTTGATTGATATCGATGCGGATATAGTATGTGAGAAAAAAGCACATAAACCTATAATTATAGGCAAGGGCGGTGCTATGCTCAAAAAAATAGGAACTACCGCAAGGCAAGATATCGAAAAGTTGCTTGACAGCAAAGTATTTTTAAATCTTTGGGTAAGGGTTAAGGATGATTGGAGGGACAGCGAACAACTACTTAACGAATTGGGATACAATATTAAAGATATTTAATTATATATAATATTTTAAATGTATGTGTTAGAAATGTATGTATTAAAACCTTGCGAAAATCGGCATTAATTTATTAAATTTGTCAATTAAGGTTATATAATAAATGCAATTTTTATGAGTAAAAAATTGCATTCTAAAAGTTGAATT
>OFFB01002021.1_pt1 | contig 10231 bp, 4 predicted proteins | sample 1521281 | NCBI WGS metagenome assembly OFFB01 (sample SAMEA3504109, study PRJEB24116) | mouse gut metagenome | biome: mouse gut; feature: mouse-associated habitat; material: faeces | place: Denmark | collected 2011
CTCTTTCCCTACACGACGCTCTTCCGATCTTCCCCGGCGCTACCCTTGTAACCTGGGAACAGGCGGCGGAGCAGGTATCGGAACTTCTGGAAGAAGGCATCTATGCCACGCAGGAAATATTAGATACCGCAAGGGGAAATGAGTACCAGGAACTGGCGGCAAAGCTGTGGTATCTGCGGCAGGATTTAAGCGAAGAAGCAGTGGAGGGCGGTTTCCTGCCGCATGTTTCAGAACTGTACGGGGGATTCCCTGACAGCACGGAAAAGATTGCAGGGCTTTTGGAGGAAAAGGAGAGCCGTGATATTTTTGTTTCCGAACTTACCGATTTTGTCCGCGCTTATGAGGCAGACCGTGGCCTTATGCGTTTCCATTTCCATAACCCGCAGGAGATATTAAACAGCCTTTTCAATCTTGACATAGAGCCGAGGCAGTTCCACGGCACGGAGGGGTTTGAGCCGGCAAAGGGCAGCTTTATCACGGAAGATGAGATTGACAGGATGTTTATGCGCGGAAGCGGTGTCTCCGAGGGGAAAATGCGTATTTATTCGTTTTTCTGCCAGAGGCACGATGCGAAGGAGCGGGCGGATTTCCTGAAAAATGAGTACGGAACTGGTGGCGGTGGGAACATTGGATATGACGAATGGCATGATTCCAAAGGGATAAAATTCACCCGCTGTGATGACGCTTCCGGTTTTAAAGGGTATGACACGGTAAAAATGAACTGGAACCAGGCACAGAAGCGGATCGGGGAACTGATTGATGCCGGAAGATACTTAAACCCGAAAGAAATGGCGTATACCTCCGAGTATGAAAAGATACGGCTTGCGCGGAGCATATACGCCTTTTATTTTTACTGCCCCAATACCCCGAACCCCAGCAATTCCATTGAATGGGATGTGGATGCGGCGGAGCGGGATTTTAAGCCTATGCTGGATGATGCCAAAATCAGCGCGGCATTGTATGAGGATATGCTGGAATCCTTTGCCACCGTAACGCCGGAAGAAAGCCGCAGTTACGGCATCATGCAGAGGGCTATTGAAGATATGGGCGCATACCAGAGGGGAGAATACTCCCTGTTTACGCCGCTGCCGGAGGAAACCCTGCGGGCGGAAAGGCAGAAAAGGGAGGCGGCAAAAAAGGAAGCAAAAGAGAAGCAGGACGCATCCAGAAAGGAAAAGGAACCTTTAGGGGAACTGGAAGCCGCCGCCCGCGCCCTTGCCAAAAAGCAGAAGAACCTTGCAAAAGAACAGCCGGGGAAAGTGAAAGAAAGGCCGGACGGCCAGCTTACTTTTGATTTTATGGCTGTAAATGAGGAAGATGCAGGGCAGGCGGATACTGCCTCAAGTAAAACCGGTTCTGACCTGGAACAGATAAAGGAGCAGGAGGAAGCCGTCCTTTCCCATTACGATATTGGCTATGGCTTTCTGGGGAACGGCCTGACCGTGTGGAACCGCCTGGAAGAAGAACATGGGGATTATAAGACGGTTGCCCATATAGACGCTGACAGGAGTGTGACATTTTACGATGAAGGTCTGCCGGAGGCCATCAAGGAACAGATACGGAAAGTAGCGGCCGAGACACAGACGAATATTTCCGCCATACAGGAGACGCCTGTATTTTCTACACCAACCCAGGCGGAACCGGAAATACGGGCGGAGGAAGATACAAAAGCGTCCCCTGCGGGGAAATCTGCGGCAGAGTTATACAGGGAAGCGCTTTCCATGCTGAGTGACGTGGTGCGGCAGAGCAGTTTCTATTCTTACCTGCGTGACCGTGAGACGGACTATGACAGCGCAGCGGCAGAACTGGACAATGAACTTGGATTTTTTATCAATGAGATTGTGGAGAGCCAGCCGGATTTATATGATGCTTTCCAGTCCCTTCCCATGTTCAGGGCGTGGATGGTGGAGGATATTTTAGAGCGCACCTATCAGGATGTGGTGACAGACAGAAGGGACGCGATAGAGAGACATGCCGGGGAGCCGGATGCGCCGGAATGGGCAAAGGAAACAGGGGCAGCTTCTGTGCAGAGACAGGCCGCCCCGGAAGATGCGGAACCGATAGAATCCGGAAATACGGACAATCTGCTGACGGAAGAAAACAGAGGGCAGGAAAAAGCCGGCGCGGGAGAGGCGGAGACACAGGATAAGAAGAAGGGCAGGACGTTACCGGAACTGAATTACCGGGCATTTATGCGGCTGTTCCCTGATTTTACCGGCCAGCATTACACCGCTATGCAGTTACGGGCGGGAGAGGCCATGATGCCGCTGCGCCTGGAGGCCGGGGACAGCATGATGCCCCTGCATCTGGAGTGGACCGGCGCGGACGAAATTACCATCAGCCACACCTATATCCACAACGGCGATGTGATGCGCGACCCGGAGATGACCTTCCGGATCGACCACGAAAAAGGGACATTGGAGCCGCTTACTTATCAGCAGGACAGCATGGGGATGTACCAGCAGGTTTATCCCGAACCCGGAAGATGGATTCCGAAACTCCGCAAAGATTTAAACCGCTTTGCCAACCAATGGTTCCATAACATCGAAGAACAGAGGTACCGCCCGGAGCGGGCCGTTATGGAGGCAGATGGAGACCGGAAAGAGATTTTCTATCAGGACGGAAAACCCGTCATTAAGGAGGAACCCGCGCCGGTCTTGGAAGGAACAGAAAAAGATACCGGAACCGTGCAGGCAGAAACAGACCTTGCCCCCAATGTGGAGGAATATTTAAACCTCAAAACAGAACATCCGGATAAGCTGGTGGGCGTACAGGTGGGGGAATACATCCTGTTTTACGGCAAAGACGCGGAGGCGGCAGCCCCTGCCCTTTCCGCAAAGCTGCTTACAAGAGAGATTGACGGGCTTGGGGAGACTTCCGTTACCGGGGGCAGGGTATGGCAGGCGGTAGTAAAAGACCTTTTGGAGCATGGGCAGAGCGTTGTCATTGCCAGACCGGACCCGGAGCGCGGGGAAAACGCCCCTTATGAGATTGTAAAGGAGAGGGACATTGCCGACTACATCCCTCTTGGGATGAAGCTGACCATTGACGGGCGGCACATGGAGGTTGACAGCATTGACTATGAAAAAGGGCGTGTCAGCCTGAAAGATCTGGATATGCAGGGGTGGTTTCCGATTTTCCGGGAGGAATCTGTCCCCTTTGTCCGGGAATGTGTGGAACAGGAGTGGGAGAATGATTTAGAACATGGAAATTTCCCGGAAGATATGGCACAGGCAGGGATGGATGCCGGAGGGCAGGCGGAAGAAGCACATGCAGCGCCGGAGCCGGAAAAAGACGCCGTTTACAGAGAAGAAGCGGAAACGCAGGTGCCGGACAGCCGGGATATGGAGGAAGCGAAGCGCCTGATCGAAGATTTCTGCCTTGAGGAATACAATGAGGACAGCGTGGATTTTACCAACCTGGAAGAAGTCGGGATTGCCTACGGCACCACGGAAAACGGCGGCTTTGAGGTTCAGGTGAATGTTGACCTGATCCACTTTTCCTTCAGCCAGTTTGTGGACGGGAAATGTGTGGAGAAACGGCAGTATGACAGCCTGCGGGAGATGATTGACGGGGAACTGGCATTTCTGGACTATGACCAGCTTATCTATGTGGAGCCACATATACAGGAACAGTTGGAGGCCGGCCTGAATGAAAAAATCCGGTGGGAGGAAATGCAGGGAGCCAGGGAAGGCGTTTTCCCTACGGAACCTGAAAGCGCAGACAGGGAGGAAGAAGAACCACCGGAGATGGTGGAGATTGAGGGCGGGCAGGTTATCAACGCAGAAACGGTGGGAGTTTACAGTAAGGGGCTTCCTTATGAGATTGTTGTGGAGAAGCTCCATACCGGCCCTGACCGCAGTAATTTCCGCATCACGGACGATTCGCTGGGAGAGGGCGGGCAGAAAACAAAATACCAGAATAACATCGCTGCAATCCGGACTTTAAAACAGATTGAAGCGGAAAACCGCCTTGCCACACCGCAGGAACAGGAGGTTTTATCAAAATATGTAGGGTGGGGCGGGCTTTACCAGGCATTTGACGCGGATAATCAAAAATGGGGGAAGGAATACGGAGAACTAAAGGAACTGCTGACCCCGGAAGAATATGAATCGGCGCGCAGCACAGTCTTGAATGCCCACTATACAAGCCCTGTTGTGATTAAGGCAATGTACGAAGCGGTAAAACGCATGGGCTTTAAGCCGGGGAACATCCTGGAGCCGTCCTGCGGCATCGGGAACTTCTTCGGGCTTGTGCCGGAAGAATTTGAAAAATCGAACCTTTACGGCGTAGAACTGGATTCCCTGACCGGGCGCATCGCAAAGCAGCTTTACCAGAAAGCGGATATTACCGTGGGCGGGTTTGAAACCACCGACCATCCGGGCGACTTTTTTGACCTTGCGGTGGGGAATGTGCCTTTCGGGGAGTACAAGGTGCATGACAGGCAGTATGATAAGCAGAATCTTTTGATACACGATTATTTCCTCACAAAAACACTGGACAAAGTGCGTCCGGGCGGCGTTGTGGCCTTTATTACCTCAAAGGGGACAATGGATAAGGCAAACGGCAGGGTGCGGGAGGCGCTGGCGCAGAAAGCCGCCCTTTTGGGGGCAGTGCGCCTGCCGAATAACGCATTTAAAGCCAATGCGGGTACGGAGGTGACGGCGGACATCCTGTTTTTCCAGAAACGGGGCAGCGCGCCGGAAAAGCTCCCGGATTGGGTGAACGTAGGACAGACAGAGGACGGCGTACCCTTAAACAATTATTATCTGCAGCACCCGGAGATGGTGCTGGGCAGGATGGCTTTCTGGGAGAATATGTACGGAAATGCCACGGAAACGGCATGTATACCGCTTGAAGGGGCTGACCTGAAAAAGCAGCTTGCAGAGGCGGTAACGCATATCGGGGCACCGGATCAAGAACTCCTGCACATGGACGCGCCGGAGCAGGAAGGAAAAGAAAAAGAGGAAACCATACCGGCAGACCCGCAGGTACGCAATTTCAGCTTTGCCGAAAAGGACGGGAAACTCTATTTCCGGGAAAACTCGCGCATGAAGCGCATGGAAGTCGGGAAAATGCCTGCCGCCCGCATCCGGGGCATGATCGCGATCCGGGACAGCGCAAGGCAGCTCATAGATTTACAGCTTAACGGTGCGGATGATGCACAGATCGGGAAAGAGCAGGAGCGGCTCAATACACTCTATGACAATTTCCAGAAGAAATACGGCCTGCTTAACAGCGCCGGGAACCGCCTTGCTTTTAGACAGGATTCCTCTTACCCGCTGTTATGTTCCCTGGAGGTATTGGACGAGGAAGGGAATTTAAAGCGCAAGGCTGATATGTTCACAAAGCGGACAATCCAGCACCGGCAAAGCGTTACAAGCGTGGATACGGCGGTGGAGGCGCTGGGCGTTTCCATCGGGGAGAGGGCCTGTGTGGATTTGGGATTCATGGCATCCCTGATGGGCGGGAGCGATAAAATACCGCAGATCATTTCAGACTTAAAGGGCATTATCTTCAAAGACCCGGACAGCGGCCCGGCTGTCATTTCGGAGGAAAATACGGACTGGCAAAAGGGCTGGCAGACTGCGGATGAATACCTTTCCGGCAATGTGCGGAAAAAACTGGAAAGGGCAAAAAAAGCAGCGGAGGAATACCCGGAATTTGCCGCCAACGTAGAGGCGCTTACTGCGGTGCAGCCGAAAGACCTGACTGCGCCGGAAATAAGCGTCCGCATCGGCGCACCCTGGATAGATACAAAATATTACAGGCAGTTTTTGTTTGAACTGCTCCAGACACCGGGGCGGCTCCAGAACGGGAGAATAGACGTGATGTATTCAGACGTGACAGGGGAATGGAGGATAAAGGGAAAATCGGAGGACAGCATCACGAACACCCGCGTCCACACCACCTACGGCACAAAGCGGATCAATGCCTATGAGATTTTTGAAGCCAGTTTAAACCAGCGCAGCGTCCAGATTTTCGATACGCACACGGATATAGAAGGGAAAGAAACCCGTGTGCTGAATGAGAAAGAGACGGCCATCGCGCAGCAGAAGCAGGATGCCATGAAAGAGGCTTTCCATGACTGGATTTTCAAAGACCCGGACAGGCGCGCGGATTTATGCGGCATTTACAACAAGCTGTTCAATTCCACCCGTCCCCGCGAATATGACGGGAGGCATATCAATTTTATCGGGATGAACCCGGAGATAAAGCTGGAGCCGCACCAGAGGAACGCGGTCGCGCGTATCCTGTACGGCGGTAATTCGCTGCTCGCCCATGTGGTAGGCGCGGGAAAGACGTATGAGATGATAGCGGCGGCGATGGAGCAAAAAATCCATCAGGGTTGTGCCGAACCACCTGACGGAACAGTGGGGCGGCGATTTTTTAACCCTTTACCCCGGCGCGAAGGTGCTTGTAGCCACAAAAAAGGATTTTGAGCCGAAGAACCGCAAAAAGTTCTGCGCGCGGATTGCCACCGGCGATTATGACGCGGTTATCATCGGCCACTCGCAGTTTGAGAAAATCCCTATTTCACCGGAGCGGCAGGCGGCCATCATACAGGGACAGATTGACGAGATCGTGGATGCCATTGCGGAAGCGAAGGCAAATAAAGAGGAAAAATTCACGGTCAAGCAGATGGAAAAAACAAAAAAGAACCTGGAAGCTAAGATTAAGAAACTTTATGACAAGAAAAAAGATGACACCGTTACCTTTGAGGAGCTGGGCGTTGACCGTCTTTTCGTAGACGAGGCACATAGTTTTAAAAACCTTTACATGCATACGAAAATGCGTAATGTTGCGGGCATCAGCCAGACGGACGCGCAGAAGTCCAGCGATATGTTTGCAAAGTGCCGCTATATGGATGAAATCACTGGCGGGCGCGGCGTGGTCTTTGCCACCGGCACCCCGGTAAGCAACTCAATGGTAGAACTTTATACCATGATGCGCTATCTCCAGTACAGTATGCTGGAGGAAGGATACCGGGACAGCACGGGGAAGGTGCGGAGCCTGAAACACTTTGACAACTGGGCGGCGACCTTCGGGGAGCAGGTGACGGCGGTGGAATTAAAGCCGGAGGGGACGGGGTTCCGCTTAAAGACCCGGTTTGCACGTTTTTATAATCTGCCGGAACTGATTAACCGCTGGAAAGAGGCTGCTGACATCCAGACGGCGGATATGTTAAAGCTCCCGGTGCCGGAAGCGGAGTATATCACGATACAGACGGAACCTAGCCAGGCGCAGAAAGCGATGGTACAGTCCCTTGCGGAGAGGGCGGAAAAAATACGGAAGGAGAAAATAGACCCCCGGATCGACAACATGTTGAAGATAACGTCGGACGGGCGCAAGTTAGCTTTAGACCAGCGCATTATGAACCCGTTGCTTCCTGATGACCCCGGAAGCAAGGTGAACGCCTGCGTGGACAATGTATTTAGAATCTGGCAGGAGAGTACGGAAACAAAGGGCACACAGCTCATCTTTTCAGACCTCTCCACGCCGAAGGGGAGGGCGGAGCCGAAAAAGGAAGAAGCAAAAGAGGGAGCAGAGGGAGCGGAAGCTGAGGGGGAAGCCGCAGCAACGGAGGAAGAAACCATCATGGAGGCAAGCGTCTATGAGGACATCCGCAAGAAGCTGATCGCAAAGGGAATCCCGCCGCAGGAGATCGCTTTTATCCATGATGCCAATACAGAGGCGCAGAAAGCGGAACTGTTTGCAAAAGTGCGGAATGGACAGGTGCGCGTGCTTCTCGGCAGCACACAGAAGATGGGGGCCGGAACCAACGTGCAGACAAAACTCGTAGCGTCCCATGACCTGGACTGCCCCTGGCGTCCTGCGGATTTGGAGCAGCGCGCCGGGAGGATTGTAAGGCGCGGCAACGAGAATAAAAAGGTAAGGATTTTCCGGTATGTCACAAAGGGCACCTTTGATGCCTACACCTGGGGGCTGGTGGAGTCGAAGCAGAAATTTATCGGCCAGATCATGACCTCCAAAAGCCCGGCCCGCTCCATTGAGGATGTGGACGCCACCGCCCTGTCCTATGCGGAGGTGAAGATGCTGGCCACGGGTGATACCAGGATTAAGGAAAAAATGGATTTGGATATCCAGGTGACGAAGCTGAAAATGCTGAAATCCAACCACCAGGCGCAGCAGTACGAGATGCAGGATAAAGTGCGGGGCTATTACCCCAATAAGATAAAAGAAACCCAGCTTTACATCGACTGCCTGAATGCCGACCTGCCGGTACTGGAGGCACATCCGGCCAAAGAAGATGCTTTTTCCATGACTGTTATGGGGACGGCATACACGGAGCGCAAGGAAGCGGGCAAGGCAATCGTGGCGGCCTGCCGTCTGATGGATGACCCAGGCAAGGAGATTGAACTTGGGGAGTACCGTGGTTTTCCCATGAAACTGTGCTTTGACGGCGCGAAATTCAAAGTGACCATGAAACAGCACCTGACCCATACGGCGGAACTTTCCGATGATGTGGTGGGGAACATTACCCGTATTAACAATGCGCTGGAGAAAATCCCCCAGAGCCTGGAACGCCACAAGGAGAATATGGCGCGCCTGCACAAAGAACTGGAAAGCGCGAAAGAGGAAGCGGAGAGGCCCTTTGCACAGGAGGCGGAACTTCTGGAAAAATCCGCGCGTCTGGCGGAACTTAACACGGTGCTTGACAACGAGGAAAAAGGGCGCGGCGGGGAACCGGCGCGGAAGCTGGAGGAAGATGAGGGGCGGGGGAATGAAAAACCCTCCATCCTGAAAAGTTTAAAAGAATATGAGCGGCCTGCGCCGGTTCCTTATGGAGCGGAGCGCGGGCAGGAAAGGGAGGCGATCTGATGCGGAAAGAGGAGGGGCGCACCATCGGGCTTTACTTTATGGTAAGCCCGGAGGAAATGGCCCTGATCAGGAAAAAGATGGAACAGGCAGGCACAAAGAACAAACGTGCCTACCTGCGGAAGATGGCGGCTATATCGTCAATCTGGATATGGGGAGCGTGAAGGAGCTTACAAAACTTCTGCGCTCCCTGGCGGCAAACACAAACCAGATTGCCCGCCGCTGTAACGAGACGCGCAGCCTTTACGCTGAGGATGTAGAGGATCTGCGGAAAGGCTATGCGGCGGCACAGGCGGGGCTTCTGGAACTGTTAAGGAAATTTGCAAGCCTGTAGGGACATACGGGCGCAGGGATTAGCTTCTCTGCGCCCACTTTTTTTATTTGGAGGTGATAGGGATATGCCGGGAGTGACAAAGGAACAGATCGCACGGGCGAAGGAATGGGATTTACTGTCTTATTTACAGGCTTTTGAGCCGCAGGAATTACGAAAATGCGGAGGAAGGGAATACCGGACCGTGACCCATGACAGCCTGAAAATCTCCAACGGCAAATGGAACTGGCACAGCCGGGGGATCGGGGGCAGGACGGCGTTAGATTATCTGGTCAAGGTGCGCGGCATGGATTTTGTTTCAGCGGTGGAGACGCTCTGCGGGGAACGGGGTGCGGCTGTCCGGACGCCCTCTGAGATTCCATCCGGAGAGAAACCCGGAAAGCCGTTTACACTGCCGCAGGAAAACCGGTGCGGGACGGCGGCAGTGTCCTATCTGCTGGGCAGGGGGATTGATGCGGAAGTGATCAGCCAGTGCATCAGGGAAGGGATTCTGTATGAGTCCCGCGGCTACCATAACTGTGTCTTTGTGGGAAAAGACAGTGCGGGGAAAGCGCGTTATGCCTGCCTGCGCGGGATATACGGCACTTTTAAAAATGATGTGGACGGGAGCGATAAGCGTTACAGTTTTTCGCTGCCCTCTGCGGAGAAAGACAGCCCCTATGTTGCCGTGACGGAAAGCCCCATTGACGCGCTTTCCGTAGCGTCCTTACTTAAAATGCAGGGGGAGGACTGGACGAAGAACCATTACCTTTCCCTGGGCGGCACGGCTCCCCGTGCGCTGCTTGGGTTCCTGCATGACCATCCGGCTGTCAACTGCATCAGCCTGTGCCTGGATAATGACAGGGCAGGGCTTTCCGGCATGGAGAAAATCAGGGAGGCGCTAAAGGAAGATGCAGAACTTTCCCGGCGCGTCAGGGTGGTCGTGGATAACCCGCCGCCCGATTTCGGTGGGAAAGACTATAATGAGCTGTTGCAGAAAGCAGCCGCCAGGTATGCGGCGGCAAAAAGGGAAAAGACAAAGCCGGGCTGCGGCATGGAAAAATAAAAAGGAAGGGGGAT
>OFFB01002024.1_pt1 | contig 10208 bp, 10 predicted proteins | sample 1521281 | NCBI WGS metagenome assembly OFFB01 (sample SAMEA3504109, study PRJEB24116) | mouse gut metagenome | biome: mouse gut; feature: mouse-associated habitat; material: faeces | place: Denmark | collected 2011
GCTTCAGCTGATAAACCTTGGAGAAGTCCACGTCTCTCGCAACAAAGATGCCGACACGTTCGCCCTGGTTTACATTCGGGAGAAAAGAAGAATTTCAGCTCTGCCGTGGCATTTACACCGATACCGTTGCCCCCTTCGACCACTACCAACAGAAGATCACAACTTCAATGTTGGATGGAAGAGGTGTAAGTAAGGTCAATAACTTCGGTCTCGGTTTATCTGCCGAAGTCGGCAAGAAGTTCGGTTTGACTAAGGACTTCTTCGTCGAGCCCCAGGCTCAGTTGGCTTACTACTGGATCAAGGGTAAAGACTTCTCTATGTCCAACGGTATGAAAGTCGAACAAGATGACTTCAACAGCTGGGTTGGCCGCTTAAGCCTCGTCGCCGGTAAAGACTTCAAAGATGCTGAAGGCAACACCAAGGGTCAGGTCTTTGTAAAGGGCGGCGTCAAACAACAGTTTGCAGGCAAGCAGAAGTTGTATGCCAATTCCATCCAATTTAAGGATGAACTGAAGGGGACAAGCGGATATTATGGTCTTGGCTACGAAGCGAATCCGAATAAGAAGGTCAGCCTTTATGGTTCCCTCGAACGGGAAAACGGCAAGCATTACACGAAGGAAATTGAAGTGTTGCTTGGGCTGAGATACAAGTTCTAGGTATTGCCTCTCGGCTCTAGCACACTCGGCATTCCGCCGAGTGTGCCAAAGCTTCAAGACAAAATTGAAAAGCAAAAATTTGTAGTAATTAGAACCCGCATTTCAAACTGCCTCAAAGCCCTCAACTGGAGGTCTTGACGGCAAATTTCCTCGGGTTTGGGTTCAAAAGCCGGAATGATGATTGTTCCAGCTTAATTTTTTTGACTTTTCAAACTGTCTCAGAAATTATAGAAAACTCTCCTAAATAAATAATCGCCGCCTAAGAACTTTCCTCTATAGCTAAAAACAGTATTTCATCTTTCAAGTCCGCTAAATGCCCGTTGATATAATCAATTTCGCTCGGTCTCAAACTCAACTTGAGTCGAGCTTTTTTCTAACTGCGATCGGGACCGAAACGGCGTCTCGATGGCGATACGGAGTCATAGTGCATAATCATCTAATTAATGACGCCCGACCTGAAGCAGCATTAGTGCTCGCGGACGGAGCTGTTTTTAAAGGCCGGTCTATCGGCGTTTCCGGCATGGCCGTGGGCGAAGTCGTTTTTAATACGGCAATGACGGGCTATCAAGAGATCCTCACGGATCCTTCCTATACAGGACAAATCGTTACTCTTACTTATCCACACATCGGTAATGTCGGCGTAAACCAAGACGATGTGGAATCTTCCGATGTTCACGTTGCAGGCCTCGTGATCCGCAGCGAGTCTCCGGTGGTCTCCAATTGGCGAGGTCAGCGAAGTCTGACGGAATATCTCAAACAAAACGGCATCGTCGCACTGGCCGAAGTGGACACTCGACGACTGACACGCATTCTGCGTACGACAGGCGCCCAGACGGGCTGCATTGTTGCTGCCGCTGAAGGCAAACTCACTGATCATGAAATCGCTGTTGCGGCTAAAACTGCTACAGAAGCACCTCGAATGGTCGGCCAGGAACTGGCTTCTAAAGTCAGCACGACATATCGCTACGAATGGGGCGAAGGTACTTGGCGTATGGACAATGGCCTCGGCCGTCCCGGTTCGTTCCAGCCTGAAGACTATCCCTACAGCGTGGTCGCTTGGGACTTCGGCGTAAAAGAAAACATCCTTCGCTTAATGGCCGATCGAGGTATCCACGTTCATGTTGTTCCGGCGCGCACAACGTTTGAAGAAGCCATGGCGCTTCATCCGGACGGTATCTTCCTTTCCAACGGTCCCGGAGACCCTGAACCCTGCGACTTCGCGATTGAAGTAGCCAAGAAAGCCATCGATGCCAAGATTCCTCTGTTCGGCATCTGCTTGGGCCATCAGATCCTTGGTTTGGCTGTCGGCGGAAAGACCCTCAAGATGAAGTTCGGTCATCACGGCGCTAACCACCCGGTGGTGGATTTGGCAACGAAGCGTGTTTACATCACAAGTCAGAACCATGGCTTTATGGTTGATGAAGCAAGCCTGCCGGAGAATGTTCAAGTCACGCACAAGTCGCTGTTTGACGGTTCTCTTCAGGGCTTCGAACTGAAAGATGCTCCGGTCTTCTGCTTCCAGGGACACCCGGAAGCCAGCCCTGGTCCGCACGACATTCAGCCGCTGTTTGATCGTTTCATTGCCAATATTCAGAAGTACAAAGAGTCTTTATGACAGATAAAGTTCAGACAGTCAGAGCAGCGCTCCAAGAAGCCCGCAGCGGTTTAGACAACCTGCTTTCCAACGAGGAAATGCTCCGCAAGGTCGTCGAAGCGGCTGACCTCATGGTTGCCTCCATGAAGCAGAACGGCAAAGTTATGTCCTGCGGCAACGGCGGCTCTTTATGCGACGCGATGCACTTTGCCGAAGAACTCTCCGGCCGCTTCAGACAAGATCGTCCCGCTTATGCGGCAATGTCACTGGCAGATCCCTCTCATATGTCCTGCGTTTCTAACGATTATGGATACGAAGATGTCTTTTCTCGTTTTGTAGAAGGCATAGGCAGAGAAGGAGATGTTCTGCTCGGTATTACAACGAGCGGAACGAGTAAAAACGTCGTCAAAGCAGCTCAAGCGGCGAAAGCGAAAGGAATAAAAGTCGTTGCTCTCACCGGCAAACCGAATACTCCGATTTGCGAACTTGCGGATGTGGCCATCATCACGCCTGCCGGTCGTTTTGCCGACCGCGTTCAGGAACTGCACATCAAAGTCATTCACATCCTCATCGAGTTAATCGAAGCCGGTATGGCTGAACCCAATCCATCCAAGGAATAAGAAATCATGCCTAAGCGCACTGACATTAAATCGGTTCTGATTATCGGAGCCGGTCCGATTGTCATCGGACAAGCCTGTGAGTTCGATTACTCCGGTGCACAGGCCTGTAAAGCTCTCCGTGAGGAAGGCTATAAGGTTATTTTGGTCAACAGCAATCCGGCGACCATCATGACCGACCCGCAGACTGCGGACGTAACTTATATTGAACCGATCACCAAAGAAGTGGTCGAACGCATTATTGCAAAAGAAAGACCGGATGCCATCCTCCCGACCATGGGCGGCCAGACGGCGCTTAACTGCGCCATGGAACTCGCAAAGAGCGGCGTGCTCGAAAAATACAATATCGAGCTGATCGGCGCTTCTCCCGAGGCGATTGAAAAAGCCGAAGACCGTCTGAAATTCAAAGAAGCAATGGACAAGATCGGACTGAGCAGCGCTCGCTCCGGTATTGCTTACTCTTTAGACGACGCTTTAAAAGTCCAGGCTAAGATCGGCTTCCCGGCAATTATTCGTCCGAGCTTTACGCTCGGCGGCTCCGGCGGCGGGATTGCGTACAACATGGAAGAATTCATCCAGATTTGTACCCGCGGTCTTGAACTCTCCCCGACACACGAACTCTTGATTGAAGAGTCCTTGCTCGGCTGGAAAGAATACGAAATGGAAGTTGTCCGCGACAGCAAAGACAACTGCATCATCGTTTGCTCCATCGAAAACTTCGACCCTATGGGTGTCCACACCGGTGACTCCATCACCGTGGCGCCGGCTCAGACGCTGACTGATAAGGAATATCAGATCATGCGTGACGCCTCCATCGCTATTCTGCGAGAGATCGGTGTCGACACCGGCGGCTCCAACGTTCAGTTCGCTGTGAACCCGAAAGACGGTCGGCTCGTTGTCATTGAGATGAACCCGCGTGTTTCCCGCTCTTCCGCTCTGGCCTCTAAGGCAACGGGCTTCCCGATCGCCAAAGTAGCAGCCAAGCTGGCCGTGGGCTATACGCTCGACGAACTCAAAAACGAAATCACGGGCGGCCGTACTCCAGCATCTTTCGAACCGACCATCGACTATGTTGTGGTCAAGACACCGCGCTTTGCTTTCGAGAAATTCCCCCAAGCTGATAAGCGCCTGACCACACAGATGAAGTCAGTCGGCGAAGTGATGGCCATCGGCCGTACCTTCCAGGAAGCACTTCAGAAAGCACTTCGCGGTCTGGAAACCGGTAAAGACGGCTTAAACGAAATCTCGACCGATCGCGCTACGATCCACCACGAGATCAGTGAACCGGGCCCCGACCGTCTCTGGTACTTGGCTGACGCTTTCCGTTTGGGCTACACCGTCAAAGAAGCTCATCGCGCCACCAAGATTGATCCTTGGTTCTTGGTTCAGGTTAAAGAGCTTGTCGATATTGAGAACCGTCTCAAGGAATACAGCCTGCCTGAGCTCTCCAAGGAAGAAATGCTTTTCCTCAAGAAGAAAGGCTTCTCCGATCGTCGCATTGCTAAGCTTCTGAAGGTCAAGGAAGACCAGGTTCGTGCTCGTCGTTACGAACTCGGAATTCGTCCGGTCTACAAACGCGTGGATACCTGCGCAGGCGAATTCCCGACGGATACCGCTTACATGTATTCGACCTACGAGGAAGAATCTGAAGTTAATCCTTCCGATCGCCGCAAGATCATGATTCTGGGCGGTGGCCCCAACCGTATCGGTCAGGGTATCGAGTTTGACTATTGCTGCGTTCATGCCTCTATGGCGCTCCGCGAAGACGGTTATGAAACCATCATGGTCAACTGCAACCCGGAAACGGTGTCCACCGACTACGACACGAGCGACAGACTGTACTTTGAACCGGTCACGCTCGAAGACGTGCTCGAAATCATCGATGTCGAAAAACCCGAAGGCGTCATTGTTCAGTATGGCGGCCAAACTCCGCTTAAACTCGCTCGCGCCCTGGAAGCCAACGGCGTCAACATTATCGGTACGTCTCCGGATTCCATTGACGCTGCCGAAGACCGTGAACGCTTCCAGCACTTGCTGCAGAATCTCGGACTTCATCAGCCCCCTAACAGAACCGCTCGCACCGAAGAAGAGGCCATTCGTTTGGCTGACGAAATCGGTTATCCGCTAGTTGTTCGTCCGAGCTACGTGCTTGGCGGTCGCGCCATGGATATCGTGCACGACAGAAGCGAACTCGAACGCTACATGCGCGAAGCCATTAAAGTTTCTTTCGATTCTCCGGTTCTTCTGGATCGCTTCTTGGATGACGCCGTTGAAATGGACGTCGATGCCGTCTCTGACGGTAAAGAAGTCAGAATCGGCGGCGTGATGCAGCATATCGAACAGGCCGGCGTTCACTCCGGTGACTCCGCTTGCTCGATTCCTCCGTATTCTCTTGATCCGGCCCTGGTCGAAGAAGTTAAGCGCCAGACCCGCGAAATGGCTCGCGCCTTAAACGTTGTCGGTCTGATGAACGTTCAGTTTGCGATTCAGCACGCCTTCTCCGATCATCCGGAAATCTTCGTGCTCGAAGTCAATCCGCGCGCTTCCAGAACTGTTCCGTTTGTTTCCAAGTCCACCGGACAGCAGCTCGCTAAGATCGCCGCCCGCTGTATGGTCGGCCAGAGTCTGGAAGAGCAGAAGCAGCCGGTAGAAGTTAAACTCGACCACTACAGCGTTAAGGAAGCCGTCTTCCCGTTTGCCAAGTTCTTAGGAGTTGACCCGGTTCTCGGACCGGAAATGCGTTCCACCGGCGAAGTCATGGGTGTCGGCCGCAGCTTCGGCGAAGCTCTCTTTAAGAGCCAGTTAGGTGCCGATTCTGCGATTCCTAAGTCCGGGCGCGTCTTCATTTCCGTCAAGGAAGAAGACAAGCCTCGTCTGCCGCAGCTCGCTAAGAACTTCACGGAAGCAGGCTATCAGCTCGTTGCTACTCGCGGCACGGCCAAAGTCATCCGCGAAGCCGGCTACCGATGCGATGTGGTGAACAAGGTTTCCGAGGGGCGCCCGAATATTGTGGACGAATTGAAAAACGGCACTATCCAATTGGTGATTGCAGTCGCAGCCGAAAGCCGCTCTGAAATCGCAGATGCTTCCGCCATTCGAATTGCCTCACTGGCTAACCACGTGACTTTCTACACGGCTATGGCAAATGCCTTGGCAGTGATTGAAGGAATTCGTCATATGCAGGATACCGAGGTTTATGCGCAGCAAGAGCTGCACAAACACCTTCAGCACTAATTTCATTCTTATGAGCGCTTTCTTTCAAGAAGGCGCAATTAACCGGGAGTAAATATGCCCTTTAATCTGAAAAATCGTTCCTTACTGAGTCTTGTGAACCACACACCCGAAGAGATTGATTACTTGGTTTCATTGGCCGAAGATCTTAAGAAGGCCAAAAGAGCAGGTACGGAACGTCCTCAGCTTCGCGGAAAAAGCATTGCGCTGATTTTTGAAAAAACTTCTACACGTACTCGTTCTGCCTTTGAAGTGGCTGCCTATGATCAGGGTGCACATACGACTTTCTTTGATCCTGCTGTTTCACAGATTGGTCATAAGGAAAGTATTAAAGACTCCGCTCGCGTTTTGGGCTCCATGTATGACGCAATCGAATTTCGCGGCTTCAAGCAGGAAACGGTTGAAGAGCTCGCCGAGTATGCGGGCGTTCCTGTTTTTAACGGACTGACCGATGAATGGCATCCGACCCAGATGCTCTGCGACTTGCTTACCATGAAAGAGGCCAGCGGAAAGCGCTGGAAAGACATCTCTTTTGCTTATCTCGGAGATGCTCGCTTTAACACCGGTAATTCTCTGCTACTTGTCGGCGCAAAAATGGGCATGGATGTTCGTATCGGAGCACCAAAGGCTTATTGGCCCTCTCAGGAATTGATTGACATGTGCCGAGAATTCGCCAAGGCTTCGGGCGCAAGGATCACGATTACTGAAGATCCCGAAGCAGCGGTAAAAGGGGTGGACTTCATCCATACGGATATTTGGGTCTCTATGGGAGAACCAAAGGAAGTTTGGGATGAACGTATCGAAGCGCTTCTGCCCTATCAAGTCAATAAAAAACTGATGGAAGCTTCCGGCAATCCGAACGTGAAATTTATGCACTGTCTGCCTGCCTACCATAACACGGAGACAAAGGTCGGAGAAGCGGTTATCAAGGCTCACCCGGAACTCGCGGGCGGTGTGGAGGTGACTGAAGAAGTATTTGAGTCTCCTGCTTCTATTGTGTTCCAGCAGGCCGGAAACCGCCTTCATACAATTAAGGCAGTCTTAGTTTCCTCTTTGGCATAAACGACGGAAGAAACGTTGCTTGGGAGAAAGCGGGAGTTCGGCCCGCATCAGGAGCAATGAGAGAAACCTCATAACTGAATGCGCTATGATTAGCGCATTCGTTAATAAACAGGCGGTCAACGACCGCCTTTAGATTTTTAGAAAATGCCTATACCTATTACTGCCCGCGGGGCAAAGATGTTGAAAGACGAGCTTCAGCGTTTGAAAACGCAGGATAGACCTGCGGTTGTTCAGGCAATTGCCGAAGCACGTGAAAAGGGAGACCTTTCTGAAAATGCCGAATATGATGCAGCCAGAGAGTCTCAGGCCTTTATTGAAGGCCGAATTTTAGAGCTCGAGAGCAAAATTGCTCAGTTCCAGGTGATTGATCCGTCCACACTTCCGGATAACGGCAAAGTTGTGTTCAGCGCCACTGTGACGATTGAAGATGTTGAGACAGGCAATCGTCAAACGGTTCAGATTGTGGGCAACGATGAAAGCGACACTAAACTCGGTCGTATTTCCGTGGCTAGCCCGATGGCTCGTGCCTTAATCGGCAAGTCGGAAGGGGACGAGGTGGAAGTACAGGCCCCGGGGGGCCTGTCGGAATACGAAATTATTTCGGTCCAATACATCTAATTGATGCATCGATAAAGGCAGTTACTCTTCGGAGATGCCTTTATTCTTGCTGGCTAAGCGGGAGCCCAGGGTTTTGCCTTTGGCTCCCACTGCTTTTACTTGGCCCTTCGGTGTCTTGCCTTTCTTCACGGTTTTAGCCCAGGGAAGGCTCTTAGCTTCCTTGTTCTTGTTCTGAATCATTTCCGTGAGGCGCTTGCGGTTGTTGCGTGCTTTGGCGCCGGTCTTGCGAGCGGCTGCCGGAGCAGCTTCGGGGTTTCTTCGGTTTCTTCTTTTTCAGGAATCGGACGGAACAAGACTAAAAGTTTTCCGATTTGGGTAATCTTGGCGGCGCCGAGTTTGTCAGCCAGCTCTTCAAAAATGGCCGTGCGTTCTTCTCTGTCGTCGCTCGGGACTTTGACCTTGATCAAGCCGTGAGCGGTTAAGGCGCGGTCCACTTCCTTAATCACGGCTTCTGTAAGACCGTTTCCGCCGAGCAGAACCACCGGATCAAGGTGATGTGCTTTTGCCTGAAGTAAGAGGCGAGCGTTACGATCGAGCACTAATTGTGACATTATTAACTCCTTATTTGATTTTTTGAAAGTGTAAGCCTATGCCGGTATCTGAAAAGAAACTTCGCTCTAATCCTGCGTGGATTAAGCGTCACCTGACCGATCCTTTTGTTAAGAAAAGTGTTCAGGAAGGTTACCGAGCCCGTTCGGTTTACAAGCTCATGGAGATTGATGATAAAGATAAAATCATCAAACCCGGCATGAGTGTTGTCGATTTAGGCGCTGCGCCTGGGTCCTGGACCCAAATTGTTAAAGAGCGTCTGACCGATAAGGACGGGAAAATCGACGGTAAAGTTATCGCCATGGATATCCTGCCGATGGAGCCGATTGAAGGTGTCCATTTCCTGCAGGGCGACTTCCGAGAGCAGGAAGTCGCAGACAAGCTAACCGATCTCTTGGAAGGGGAGAAGGTCGACGTCGTTCTCTCCGATATGGCCCCGAACTTGTCCGGTGTTGCCGCGGCCGACGCTGCCCGCTGCCTGCTCTTGAATGAACTGGCCTTGGATTTCGCTAAAGAGAACCTCAAGAAGAACGGTTCTTTTGTTTGCAAGGTGTTTCAGGGGAGCGGCTATTCTCAGTACGTTGAAGCTTGCAAAAAAACTTTTAGAAAGGTTTCCGTGCGAAAGCCCGAGGCCTCCAGAAGTTCTTCGGCAGAAGTGTATATTGTTGCGCGTGATTTGAAATAACCGGCTGCAAGAGAAACAGCAGGTTTTCCTTCTGAGAGAAACCCTGCTGAGATTTTTTAACCCCTTGGGAGAGGCTACTTGTCAAAAGGTTATCGTCCTATTTGCGGTAACCGCACTTCGGGCATACGCCGTTCTCATCTAACGCGATACCGCAGAGAGGACAGCGGTCCACAGTTCCTTGAGGTTTATATTCCTGAGAAGCTGCATTTACACCGCTCGTGAAAGTGATTTTGGCAATGTTGAGTTTGTCTTTCAGCAGATCGTAAGCGATCTTGATCATTCCTTCCGTGGTGAGCGTTTCCTTTGTAACGACAAGACGGCAATCGGGATAACAGGTAATGAGGTCTGTCTTAACTGGAGCACCCTTCATTCTGTTGGAGGGAGCTCCGTTTCGAATGCCTTGTGCATCGTAGACGGCAAGGATAGCGGGAAGCAAAGGATCATCCTCTCTAAGAATCAGAGCGTGGTCGAAGTTCTTCAAAACTTCCCAAGCAGTCTTTCGAATTTCGTTGCAAGGAAAGACCATATTGACCCCAGGTTCGATCGTGTCTTCAACTTCGATGGTTAAAACACCGGTATGTCCGTGTAAATACTGGGCTTCTCCTTGAAAATTAAGAAAACGATGTGCGTACTGCAAATCAAAAGACGTGATGCTTCTCATACTTTTCTCCTTAGTGAGGACGGTATCAATTTCAATTCGGTTTAATGTTTTTTCTTGGCGCATTCGGGACAGAGCCCGACAAATGTGAGGTCATGACTCTTTATCAGATATTCATTTCTTTTTCTGACTTTCTCATCTAGAAATGCCATGTAAGGCATTTCTACATCCATTACCTTGCCGCATTGCTCGCACCTCAGGTGATAGTGATTGCTGCAAATATGGTCGTAACGTTCAGGAGAACCTGAGATGTTGCGAAGTCGAATTTCTCCTTCTTCTGCTAACAGTTTTAAGTTTCTGTAAACAGTTGCACGGCTGATGGTCGGGCAGTTTTTTTGAACTTCCTGATAAACCTCGTCAGCAGTCGGATGGTTCTGCAGCTGCCTTACTGCGCTTAATACCAGTTGTCTCTGAATCGTGTTACGAGAATTAGTCATTGCCTTTAATAACATTAAATCTTGATTAATATACTATCCTAATTAGGACAAAGTATCGATAAAAGACTTTTGCGTATTGTAATAATTTATTTCTAATAAAA
>OFFB01002026.1_pt1 | contig 10205 bp, 3 predicted proteins | sample 1521281 | NCBI WGS metagenome assembly OFFB01 (sample SAMEA3504109, study PRJEB24116) | mouse gut metagenome | biome: mouse gut; feature: mouse-associated habitat; material: faeces | place: Denmark | collected 2011
ATGCATCTCTGCCACTACGTTATTTCACGGACTTTGCAGCCAGTGCAAAGTCCTGAGCTGAACTGTTACAAAATTACTATTCGGGGATGTTCTCACGGAATACGCAGTTCAGTGCATTTCTGACCCATGAATAGTGACGTTGAGAAATGCCTGTTACAGGCATCAACCCATGAAAAACCACATTGTGGCCGCATGAATCATCTCTGCCGAAACATTATTTCACGTGGCTAGTAAGCCATAAGCTGCAGCCTGTGCAAAGTTCTGGGCTGAACTGTTACGAATATCTTTTAAACCGAGCGCAGGACTTTTATTTTGATATTGAAGCAAAAAGACAAGCAATATGAGAGGTAATTTATGAACATTGCCTTAGTAAAATGAACATTTTTTACGATATATAATTGAGAGCGTAAAATTTTCTTAGGAGGTTGAGGATATGCAGATAAAAATGGCAGGATTTAACATGGGGATGCGTATAACAGCGGACAATCTTTCCAATAATAAGGCGAATGCGGGATTTATGAACGCCTTAAACGTCGGAAAACAGGACGCATTCGGCCCGCAGTGCAAGGTGACAATCTCGCATGAAGGCAGGCAGCGGAACGAGCAGGATAAGCGGCAGCCTGCGGGAAGCGCGATGGATAGGTATATGGAACGGGTTATGATGCGGGAGCAGGAGCAGGCGCAGGAATTCAAAGGCGAACAGAGCAACACGCTCAATGAGATTACAGAGCTGATGAAGGAACTGCAGAATTCCTATGCTTCCGGTGAAGACAAGGGGACAATCCAGAAACGGCAGGATGCACTCAACAAGATGCTTGACCTGAAAAAGCGTCAGGAGGAGGAGAACAAGCAGCGCGTGGAGGACGCAGCGAAAGGCTTGTCTGGAAGCTCGAGCGCCCAGGATGAGATTGACAGAAAGAATGAAGAACTCCTGATGCTGCTCAAGAGCTTTGAGGAGCAGGATGAACAAGAAGGCGGAACATCCGGCCAAAAATCAGATTCCGAAACGGTTCGGGAGAATGAGGAAAGTGCGGGGGAAAAAATGCAGGAATCAGCGGCAATGCTTGGTGTTTCGGCAGTCCGCCGCGAGATGGAGACAACCGGCACGATAGATGAGCTGCGAAATGACGGTCACAGCAAGCTCGAAGAGGCCAATAAAATAATGCGTGAAATCAGGGCGGAGCTGGATCTGGCGGCGGAGGCAGCCAGTGACGAAAGCCTCAGTGCGGACGAGCGCAGACAGCTTGCGGCCGACCACGTCGGAACGGCGCAGGGACTGCTTGTGAGCAATTATGGATATGTGAAGGAGCTTAAGAGAAAAGGCTATCAGGAGATTAAGGACGCGCGCGAGCTTGACCAGAAACATATCACGGTCAACCCGCTTGACGGCGTGAAGCAGGCAAAGCAGACAATCATGGATGCCGGCGTGGACGCGGCATTTCAGGAGGCGTCGTCAGGCGTTCTGGACAAAGCGTCTCAGGAGCTTGAGGACAAAGTGCAGGAAGCGATAGACAGGCGCAATGATGTCACGACGGATTCCGACAAAAAGACAGAGGAGGAAGTCGAGGAGAAGAAAGCAGAGGAGGAGGCAGAAGAAAAGGAAGCCGAGAAGGAAGCGGAAGAAAAAAATTCCATTTTGAAAAATTAATTATTTAAAGATTTGACAGAGTGTGCTATAATATGAAGAATGAGGACAAATTTTAAAAAATATGGCAAAAAATTAACGAAATTACGTGTTCAGCGTCTTTGGGGTATAAAGGAGAATGTACTTTTGAGAAACCGGGCACGAGGTAAAACGGGAGGTAACAACATGCCTAAAAAACCAGTCATTGACAAGGAAATGTTTAAGAGGAGCGTACTGTACAACATCAAGACCCTTTACAGAAAAACGCCTGAGGAGGCTACGGAGCAGCAGATTTTTCAGGCAGTAGCTTTTGCAGTGAAGGACGCCATCGTGGACAACTGGCTCAAGACGCAGGAAGCCTACGAGAAACAGGATCCAAAGACAGTATACTACATGTCTATGGAGTTCCTGATGGGACGTGCACTTGGCAATAACATGATTAACCTGATGGCATACAAGGAATTCTCAGAAGCTTTGGAGGAGCTGGGACTTGACATCAATATCATAGAGGATCAGGAGCCGGACGCAGCGCTCGGAAACGGTGGTCTTGGACGTCTTGCAGCCTGCTTCCTCGACTCGCTTGCAACACTTGGGTATTCCTCATACGGATGCGGCATCCGCTATCGTTATGGTATGTTCAAGCAGGAAATCAGGGACGGATTCCAGAGAGAAGTGCCCGATGACTGGCTAAGAGACGGCAACCCATTCGAGCTTCGCCGTCCGGAATACACCAAAGTCATTAAATTTGGCGGAAATGTAGCGTGCCGTGAGGAGGACGGCAGGCTGATTTGGTATCAGGAGAATTACCAGTCCGTAAAGGCAGTGCCCTATGACCTGCCGATTGTCGGCTATGGAAACGGAATTGTCAACACACTCAGAATCTGGGACGCGGAACCGATGGACTGCTTCAGTCTGGATTCTTTTGACAAGGGCGACTACCAGAAAGCGGTAGAGCAGACAAACCTTGCAAGAAATATTGTCGAGGTACTCTATCCGAACGATAACCATGTTTCCGGCAAGGAGCTTCGTTTAAAACAGCAGTATTTCTTTATCTCGGCATCTGTACAGACTGCAATCGAGAAATATATGTCAAAGCATGATGACATCCGCCGTTTTTATGAAAAGGTGACATTCCAGCTCAACGACACCCATCCGACGGTTGCAATCGCGGAGCTGATGCGGATTCTGCTTGACAATTACCGTCTTGAGTGGGACGAGGCGTGGGAGATTACGACAAAGACCTGCGCATACACAAACCACACGATTATGGCGGAGGCGCTTGAGAAGTGGCCGGTAGACTTATTCCAGAGGCTGCTCCCGAGAATTTACCAGATTGTGGAGGAGATTAACCGCAGATTCCTTCTCGATATCGTAAACAGATATCCGGAACCGGCTGATAAAATTAAAAAGATGGCGATTATTGCGGACGGTCAGGTCAAGATGGCGCATCTTGCAATTGTTGCCGGCTACAGCGTAAACGGTGTGGCAAGACTGCACACGGAGATTCTCAAGAATCAGGAACTGAAGGATTTCTATGAGATGTATCCGGGCAAGTTCAACAATAAGACAAACGGCATTACGCAGAGAAGATTCCTGCTCCATGGTAATCCGCTGCTCGCTGACTGGGTGACGGAGAAAGTCGGTGAGGACTGGATTGTAGATCTGCCTGTGATAGACGGCATTGCAAAGTATGCAAGCGATCCCGCGGCACAGAAGGAATTTATGGAAATCAAGCGCAGAAACAAAGTGCGTCTTGCAAAATATATCAAGGAACACAACGGAATTACCGTTGATCCGGACTCCATTTTTGACGTTCAGGTAAAACGTCTGCACGAGTACAAGAGACAGCTGCTCAACATTCTGCACGTAATGTACCTGTACAATCAGATGAAAGCCAACCCGAGCATGGAATTCTACCCAAGGACATTTATCTTTGGCGCAAAGGCAGCTGCCGGATACAAGAATGCCAAGCTGACGATTAAACTGATTAACGCAGTGGCGGACAAGGTAAACAATGACCCGATCGTGAAGAACAGAATCAAGGTCGTGTTTATCGAGAATTACAGGGTGTCCAATGCAGAGCTGATTTTTGCGGCGGCAGATATTTCAGAGCAGATTTCCACGGCTTCCAAGGAAGCGAGCGGTACAGGAAACATGAAGTTCATGCTCAACGGTGCCCTGACGCTTGGAACGATGGACGGCGCGAATGTGGAGATTGTTGAGGAAGTCGGAAGAGAACATGCATTTATCTTCGGATTAAGCTCAGATGAAGTTATCAACTTTGAGAACCACGGCGGTTACAACCCGATGGATATCTATAATACAGACGCTGAAATTAAGAAAGTAGTTGACCAGCTTGTGGACGGCACATATGCTGACGACAGGGAGCTTTTCAGAAGCCTTTACAATTCCCTGCTCAACACGCTTGACACCGACAAGGCTGACCGTTACTTTATCTTAAAGGATTTCCGCTCATATGCTGACGCGCACAGAAGAGTGGAGCGGGCTTACAGGGACACTGCGGGATGGGCAAGAAGCGCAATGCTCAACGTGGCGAAGGTAGGCAAGTTCACTTCAGACAGGACAATTCAGCAGTATGTTGATGAAATATGGCATCTGGATAAAGTGGAATTGGAGTATCCTACACTCTGATGTAAGGAACAGTTCAGGGCGCATATCTCAATGATTTGGGATATGCGCCTTCGTATGGAAATAGAAAGAATAAAGTATGAAGAAAAGTTGGAATAAAATAGTATTATTGTTTGCGGGCATTCTGGTGGCGGCGATGCTGGGAGGATGTTCAACGGACGCGTCTGTCAAAACTTATCTGCAGGCGCTTCTGGATGCGTCATACAAAAATGACGCAACGGCATTTGTCAAAATGAAGCTTGGGACTCAGGAGGAGGCACAGGCACTTTACGAGAGAGGAATTGATACAGGAGTCAGCGTATTCTGCAGCAGAATCGGGGCGACGGACGAGTACAAGGAGGAGTTCCGTGCGGCTTACATGGACATGCTTTCCAAAGTGCGCTACACTGTCGACGATGCAAACAAACAGAGTGACGGTTCCTATATTGTGACCGTATCCTATGAGAAAATGAATGTCTTCAAACCGGCGCTGGAGCTGCATCAGGATCATGTGGCGGCGATGACCGAGGAGTGGGCAAAGGCACCCGAAAATGCGCCCGCCAAGGAAGAGATGGTGAAGCTGGCGCTCTTGGAGTTTAAAAGCAGCATGGAGACGGTTCTTGCGGATGTACAGTACAGTGAGGCGCAGACCATAAATATCAGGATAGAACTTGCAGACAATATTTACACGCCAAATGCGGACGATATTGCGGCGCTTGAGAAAGCGTTGTTTGATGGGGAATAAATAAAGATTGCGAGCGGCGCAGGCTGTCTCCCGCACCACTAGAGCATTTTTCAAATGCGTTCTGGTGATGTGGGGGACAGTTTTTTTAATGCCATAGCTTTTTTTTGGCAATTTGTACTAAAAATTTTTAAATAATTTTGGTGTATTCGCTAATTGTATTAATTTTTTATGGCATATATAATTAACTTATCGAAATATTGCGAAAATAGTTTACTTTTTTGCAAGCAGTGCGGGTAAGGTATTTTGCAGATGACTTGTTTCAGAAGATGCATGGCTGAAATGTTTCGTGGAACATGGAAAACGTTTTCTAAAAACGTATGAAAAAGAAAGGAGAACTGATATGAGATTGAAGAAACGCTTCAAGACAATGCTGGGTGCCATAATGGCAGCAGTGATGGTTGTGACTGCGGTGCCGATTTCAGACATCACGGTTCAGGCTGCGGAGATAACCACGGCAGAAGATGTGACGGAAGAAAGCGCCGAAGAAACAACAGAATCCCGGCAGGAAGAAAAAGAGCAGGACAGTGAAGTACTGACGGAAGAACAACGGCAGAATGACGAGGAAGCAAGTGAGACCCAGACTGCCAAGGAAACGACAGAGGAAAGTGAAACGGAAGATCAGTCAGCGGATGATGAGAGCAGTCAGCTGGCAAGTGAGACCGAGACGCAAAGTGAGACACAGACAGAGGAAGAGACACAAAGTGAGACGCAAACAGAGGAAGAAACAGAAGCTGAAGAGTCAAAAGTCGTTCAGGCAGAAGAAAATACATATGCCGGACCTACAATTGATGCTTCAGGTAATGTGACATTCTATTATAATAACACAGAAAATGAAAGCGGTGTATCCGTTAAGGGAAGCTGGGACTGGGGGAATCCGATTCCAATGGAGAAACAAGAAGATACATCGACTTGGCAGATTACTGTACCAGTAGAGACCATTGGATGGAAGACTGTGGAGTATGGATTTCAGCTGGCGGATTATCCAGAGACGGATCAAAGTAACGGATGGAGAAAGGATACGGAGAATCCCAACGGCAGCGGAAATTCAAAAATAAACAGAAATCCGGAGATTAATGCAGATGGTGATGTGATATTGTACTATTATCCGGAACATGGAACATATCCTTCAGCAGTCAATGTAAAATATCGTGCGGCGGATGATTCATCAGCAGCAGAAACGACAAAAGCAATGACTCGTAAATCTGGAAGTACGTACTATTCTATTACATTAGATAATCTGGAAGAAGGGGACTATCAATATTATTTTGAAATAGATAGCAATACAGTACAGGATACAAACAATTCAGAAGGAACCGGAAAGTTTACGGTAGAACCTGGTGAGTATGCAGGCCCTACAATCAATTACACAACAGGTACCGAGAATGGAAACGATCCGGGTGCAGTCACATTTTATTACGATGGCAGTGCAAGCGAAGCCGTTGTAGTAAAGGGCAGTTGGTCTGATGGATGGGCGGAAAAGACCAAGCTGGAGAAAGATACGGATACAGGTTTATACTCTGTAGAAATTCCGACTTCCAAGATTGGGAAAACAGGAACTTACGAATACGGATTTGAAACAGGTGCCAGCCAAAATGAAAGCGGGCAATGGAATGGCGCATGGAGTGTGGATACTGCCAATCCAAATACGAAAGGAAACAGTAAAATCTACAGAAACCCGCAGGTAGGTGTTAATAATGAGGTGATGTTGTACTATTACCCATCACATGGAACATACCCCGTCAAAGTAAGTGTGAAGTATCGTGCGGCAGTTGAAAGCGGGGAGAATAACAACAGCTACGCGACGATACAGATGAGCAGGGACAGTATAGACACAGCAGTTTACTCTGCAAAAATGAGTAAATTGGAAGTGGGCGATTATGAATATTACTTTGAAGTTGTTTCGAAAGAAGGAGAGCAGGAAAAAACAACAGAAATTCAGGATACGAATAACGCGGCAGGAACCGGAAAGTTTACGGTAGAACCTGGCGAGTACAAAGGCCCGACAATCAATTACACGACAGGCACTGAGGATGGAAACGACCCAGGTGCAGTTACATTCTATTTTGATGGCAGTGCACCCGAAGCCGTTGTTGTCAAGGGCTCATGGGATGCCGGCTGGGCGGATTTGATTCAGCTGGAAAAGAATGAAAGTACAGGATTATACTCCGTAGAGCTTCCGACATCGAAACTCAAGAAAAAGGGAATATACGAATATGGGTTTGAAACGGGTGCAGCGCAGAATGAAGATGGCATATGGAAGGGCACATGGAGTGTGGATACTGCCAATCCAAATGCGAAAGGAAACAGCAAAATATACAGAAACCCGCAGATTGTCAGTGAAAACAATGTCAACAATGTCAAACTGTACTACTACCCATCCCATGGAACATATCCTGATGAAGTCGTAGTGCAATACAAAAAGAAGGCTGACAGCAGCTATACGGAGCTTCCGATGGCGTTGGATGGGGAAAACAGTGCGGTTTATTCGGCAACCATAAATTCTGTTGAACTTGAGACCGTCTATGAATATTATTTTGAAGTAACTACAGGCGAAGGAGCGGATGCCAAGACAATAAGAATTGACGACACGAATAATGACACGGTGGGCGAATTCATGCTTGCTGAGTATCCCGATGAGCCGGAGGGGCTGACAAGTCCTGTGGTAGAGGGCAGAAATGTCACATTCAATTATTATAACCCACAGGCAGAATCCGTTTCGGTTGCAGGCGACTGGACATCATGGGAAAAAAATCCGGTTGCGATGGCATATGATGAAGCGACAGGTGTGTGGTCGGTTACATGTACAATTTCAAAAGGAGTACATGAATATAAGTTTATTGTGGGTACATCATGGATAACAGATCCTAAGAATGACAAAAAGACGGAAAGCGATGACCCGAACTCAATCGTAGAGGTTACCGCGGGCGGAGTAAGCGAATACCCTGCAGTCAAAGGAAATAAGGTAACCTTTTCCTATAGCAATGACAAGCTCGCAGCGGATGAGCAGGTATCTGTGGTAGGAAGCATGAACAGCTGGACGAAACATGCACCCGAGTATATGATGAAGAAAAACGCAGAGACCGGGGAATGGGAACTGACAGTTACGCTGGCACCGGGAGTCTATGCGTACAAGTTTTTCTATGGGAGCAAAGATAGCGATGCAGGATGGGCTTCAGATCTCCGCAACACCAATCCGCTGACAGAGGACAATGACAAAAATAACCAGTTTTTTATTGCGGGACTGGAAGAGGGCAGAGCAGACATTGCCCGCGGCGCGGATGCAGAGCTGCCGTCGAAGCTGAAATTATATGATATCGAGGGCAATTCGGTTGAGACCACAGTGACCTATGCACTGTCTGAGGAAACGGCAGCGGCGGCATATAAGGACAAAATTACATTGGCAGGAACCAAGGTAAGTATTACGGAAGATTTTCCGGAGAGTGTAAAATCCTTCACGCTGACGGCGTCGGATGCGGAAAATAATACGGCTGTCATGACAGTGTCGGTAGTAGACGCGGTTTACACATACACGATTTATTACTACGACAGGGACGAAAGCCATAGGTCAGTAGACGCGTCTGCGCTTTGGATTTGGAATGAGGTAAAGTCCGGAGAGATAAGCGTTGACGGAGGTTCAGAGCATAATTTTGACGAGGCAGTTGAGTTGTCGGACGGCAATACATGGCTGAAGGCAACCGTGAGGTTAAGCTATACAGGGCTGGGACTTAAAGCGAAAAATAAAGGGGTTGGCGTCTGGACCTGGGAGGAGCTGAACCGAAAATACACCAATGCGGATATGGCAGAGGAAGTTACACTGTATATGGTAAGTGACGACGGAACAAAGATTTATACGGAACTTCCGGAAGTCAAACCAATATTGCCACGCTATCTGGTTGCAGAGTACACGCGTGAGACACAGAAGGACGCGGACTGGTATTTCTATACATGGAACAGCGGATTCGGTTCTGATGTATTTGTAAAATTTGAGGAAAAGAACGGAACGGCAACAGCGCTGATTCCGGTTAAACAAGGATTAAGCTCGATTAGTTTCTGCTTAGAGCGGACAGATGAAACGACAGGCGAACATTGGGGAGAAAAGGACGGCACCGACTATGTCTGCGAGCTGCCCGTCGACCAGAATGTCGTAAAAATCAAAATGGAGGAAGGAAAAGGAATTACCTATGTCTATCCGTACAATATTGGATATGAGATAGAGCCGGCTAAGGATAGCATCCATTTCTACTACAGGGATGACGATGCATTTTTGGCAGGGGACAAAGGGTTTGTATCCGCAAGCGTGGAGATAGCCGTAAAAGATGAAGAGGGCAGCTTCCAGAAAGAGGAATGTGCGATGACGTATAATGCGGCAGAGCAGCGTTTCGTATACGATATGCCTGATTTGTCAGTCGGCACATATTATTACCGTTATCTCTTAAAAGAAACAGAAGACGCCGAAGGAAAGTATGTATTAGACCGATTTAACGAAAACAAAGAAAAGGTTGACGGAGTTGAATATTCTGTATGCACATACGAGCTATATGATATGGCATTGGATGCCGCCATGCAGAATGATTCCATGGACTACAATGACAACAATGTACTGACACTGACATTGTCCGCAAAGGACAGCAATGACGAGACAGCGGATGCATCCGACATTGTATCGCGTGCAACGGTAGATTTAAGCGCTATAGGCGGCGGCATTGCGGAAATAGATCCGGCACTGATGCAGTATGCGATTGCAGTCAAGGACACAACACCCGCCGGAACGAAAACATTTCCGATTACGGTATATGACAAGTACAACAATGAATATACGACAGAAGTAAGCGTAAATGTCATTCCCCGCACCAATTCAAGCTACATCGCGGATGACTTTGACTGGGACGAGGCAGTGATTTACTTTACGGTGACAGACCGTTTCTTTGACGGAAATGCATCCAACAACAACGGCGATGCGGCAGGAAGCTACGATAAAAACGCCGAGACAGGCTGTTCGAGCTACCATGGCGGGGACTTCGCAGGCCTGACACAGAAATTAGATTACCTGCAGGAGCTTGGCGTCAACACCATCTGGATTACTCCGATTGTAGAGAACCAGCTGACACCCAACTCCGTGGACAATCCAGCCGTTACCAAGGCATGGGGCTACCATGGCTACTGGGCAAAGAACTTTGAAAACTTAGATGCGCACCTTGGCACCGAGGC
>OFFB01002027.1_pt1 | contig 10197 bp, 10 predicted proteins | sample 1521281 | NCBI WGS metagenome assembly OFFB01 (sample SAMEA3504109, study PRJEB24116) | mouse gut metagenome | biome: mouse gut; feature: mouse-associated habitat; material: faeces | place: Denmark | collected 2011
AGAGGTCCGCCATGAAGGTCTTCTGGAGCAGGGCGTCCCCGATGTATTTTTCGTTCCTTAGCATTTGTCGAATCTTGTCAAAACCTGTCGAGTATCTGGCCTGTTACAATTAAAAATGTGTACTATTGCATATGGATCACCCCCTTATTTTTAAAAACTTTTTCCTTTTGCAATCTTTTTTCTATTTCTCTTAGGCACCCCATAAGTGGTACTAATGCAATAATTGGAAATATAGATGAAATATACTGGCTTTTTCCGATCTAATATGATAAAATAAGGCAAGCATGGATAATACTTGATTATCCTGTATTTTAAACAAAAATTGGTTCTGTATGATTGATATCCCTTAATGTAGGACCACTGCCGTCAACTTAAGGTAAAACAGCTTTCTTGGCGATAGGGAATCTTTTAGACCGAGGCGGTTTATGTAAGGGCGAACGGCCTGACCGGATGGAGACCGGGCGAGAGGCGATGTCCAGGCAAAGACGTTCCAGCAGACGGGCGCGCAAGGCGTCGCTAGGTTCCAGAAGTATGATCCAAAATTGTTCCCGCAGTTTGGCAATCGTGCGATTTTGACTGGATTTTCTGGAATATTTGAGTTGTTTCTTTTCATCGCGTGCGGAGATGAGCTCATCCGCGTCCTCGGCGCAGGCAGCGGCAAGGCCGGCGAGATACACCGTGGCATAGAAATCCTGGTACACACTGACCACGGTCTTTCCGGAGAAATTCTCCAGTTGAAGCTTGGACTTGAGCGTATCATAGGCCGTTTCAATGCCCCAGCGCTTAAAGTACAGTTCGCCTGCATTGCGGATAGGCAGCTGCTTTTGGTTAAGATTGGTCAGCAAGGTTTCCGTCTCTCCGCTGGACAAACGAATTTTCAGAACACGGATTGAGAATACCTGACCATCATGGGAAATGGTCACCTTCCCCTGGGTTTTAATCCGGTCAACCTCCAGATTCCACTTCTCCCGTACCCGCATAACAAAGGAAAATCCCATGTTCAGCGTTTGCGCAATGAAAGCCTTGGAGGGATACCAGCGGTCAAGCAGCAGCAGACTGCCGGTCAGCCCAAGCTCCGCCAGCCGCTCCATATGCCTGATGGCAAGATCGCGCTCATCCGTGGCGTAGGGAGCCAACTGGCAGTCATATATGGCATGATCCAAGGGGCCATAGGCGAGAGATCCCAGGGCAGTCGCGGCGTCTTTCTTGGACCCCGAACAACCGAAAGTCTCCTTGAGCGCGGGAGTGTTCTCCAGGGCAATATCCGTACCGTCGATGGCGATCAGGCGCATGCCCGCATAGGTGGGCGCGTCAGAAGCCTGCGCATGGATCTCTGCGATCCCATCCGCGAATTTTCTCACATATTCGGGATCCAGTTCGGCCCGCGCCTTGGAAAACGCCTGCTTGCTCACCGGATCTTCCTGGAGAAAATCATAGTAAACATCGATCCCAAGCTGCAATGAGTCAACCAGTCGATGCAGCAAGATGCGCAGAAGATTTTGTGCGCCAAGCCTGCGATTTCGGGTGAAAGCGGTTTGTTTTAAGCGTAAATCCTCACTGCTTTCACAGGTTTCTATCAGATGTCGGGACATTTTGAAAATCACATCTTTCAACGACATACCAGTTGCCACCTTTGGAATGAATTGCTCTAAATGAGCTCATTCCATGCTGGTATGTGACCGGTGTTGTCAATTCACATGTTGTACAATTATTTTACATTATGATTGGCAGTTTCGACGATGACTGCCTTAAGTTGACGGCAGTGAATGTAGGACTAGAATTTATATATGAAAAGGAAGAGAAAATAGGATGCATATATTAGATTGGGGGAAAATTGCTGAAAGTAGTTTGAAGAAGCAAGTGCAAACAGCTGAAAGCTCCAATGGCAACCATACAGCCAATAAAGGCATTCTTTTTGAGGATGTAATTGAAAAATTGCTGGCGGCCATGTTTCCGGAGGAAACATGGAGACGAACGGGCGAGTCTCATGATGGGAAAAGGGACTTTATATATCCCGCAGAAGAGTACTTAAAAGAGCAGAAATGGGCTGAATGCAAAAATTACAATAGCAATCTTTCTATCAATGTCATTGCGCCTACCCTCATTATGGGTGCACTTAAAGGGATTGAGTGCATATTCTTTTTTTCTTACAGTCCGTTGAATGATACTGCAATTGAAAATCTTTTGCGCTATTCAGAAATGGAGCAGTCAGTCATTAAAATTTTTGATGGCAATCTGCTTGAAAGTCTGATTTGCAAGTATCACGCTATAAACGGTTTAGAAAAATTTTTTCCTAATACAGATTTTGAGAAAGCTCGTGTAAAACTTGAGAGGACCCCATTTCGCATAATCAAAACGTTATGGGATCTAAATGGCAACAAAATACCCTCAACACATCGGTTTGAGTTGGGTGAGTCTTTCTATTATCATGTAACCATCCAAAATCTCATGTGGAGACCAGTGGACTGTGAAATATCATTTCGGACCGGCAATCAGAAAGTTTTATGTTGTGCTGGCGGCTCATATAAAGCAACACTTCCATTTGCGGAAATCAAAGGATATTCTGTTTTATGTGAAGCGTTGAATCCTGGCAACACCAGATGTACCGCCAAAGTTACCGAAAATGATATATCCAGATTAGTTTATGAGAAAATTTCAGTCATAGATGAGCCGTATCTAGCTTGGTCGGGAGAAAATGCACTCAAGGCGCAAGAAGACGGATGGCATCATCTTGTAAAAAAAGAAACGCAGCCTTTGCTTATTGTGGGTCAAAGCGGCACTGGCAAGAGTACGTTAACAGAGATATTGTTGCAGCAGAAGCAGATCCAGGAGTCTTATCGGGTGTTGAAAGTAGATTTAACATTAGCCCGGAATGTTTGTATGAGGAACCTGCTTTCCCAAATTTTTGGGATGCGTGGAAAAGAGGCGACCCCGAAAGAGCAAACGGATGATGATGAGGTTGCGTTATCCCTGCTAACCAGTACCTATGCAGAAAGTGCAGCCATGATCGCACAGACCATGATGAGGTTTTATAATTCAGCCCGTCCTTATCTTTTCGTAATTGACGATATACAAAAAATAACTAGGCCATATATTTCTCTGATCCGAGAATTGGATGAGCAGGCACAGAAGAAAAATTGTCATATTTATTACTTATTTGCTCTGAACGAGGAAGAAACTTCTCTTACTGAACTGCTTTCACAGTTGGATTGGGACAAGAATTACCAAAATCGTGAATGCCATATCATTAAGACGACAAAATTCAGAAAAAAAGATATCCTCGCTTATATGAAGACCCGATATGGACTGGAAGATATTGATTCGTATTTTGATGGATTTGACAAAGAAATCAGCCCCTTGGAGTTGCATACTTTTTGTGCTGGGTTGCAAAGGGAGCGTATAATTGCCCAGATACCTGGTGAAAAAACATATCAAATTATCCGTCCTTTCCAATTTTCTGATGGAGTTCAGCAGATTCTCTACGGGGATATCCCACTGAAAAACATTTGTAATCGGCTGTCTAAAGGAGGACAACCTGAATTTTTGCTGAAATACCTGTATATCGCAGATTCATTTACTATAAAGATGGTGTCAAAGAACGCTATCGTTCTCCAGGGATTGATTAACCAGGGCATATTGCGGGAAAAAGATGGTTCTATCACATTTTATCACGATAAAATCCGTGACGCTATTGGGAGAGAATTGGTGTTCGCTGAAGAGGATTATGCTGACATTTTTGCTGACGATGATACGGACGACGCCGCAAAAGCAATATGTGCACTTGAGCAAATCGACCGTCTGCGAAATGGGGCTGTTTTTTTGGAACGCTTTTTTGCTTCGGGCGGAAGAATCAGGAAGGGGGAGCAGCGGCATCAAATTTGCTGGCTGATTATTCAGCATCTAACAAAGCTGGCATCTATTGGCCTTTGCCCTGCTGCGCTCCAATTTGTAAGGACACAATTTCCTGCTTTGCGGGAAGAACAAGGCCATAAGACGTTCTTTGCTTTTTTAAAGCACATCGCGGATTCAGCATTAGAAGAGGGTTGGGACATAGATGAGAAATGCACAGAAAATATGGCTTTTTTTATTAAAAAGTTTTTTGACCGTGCATTGAGCACTTACAATGATCAAAACTGTCTGAATTACTTCTTGAAGTTCGAGAAAATATTCAAAAACCTTAAGCATATGTCAGAGGACAGACGGAACTTTTGGCTGGCTCACTATGCAAATCGAGCGGCAATTGCTCTAGATAGAAGGAGTGATCCATTGACGGCGGAGCTGGACAAAGTAAAAGAACTGTACGAACTCTCTGAATTTTATAGCAGGCAGACAGATAATCGAGATCAGCTCATCCTACAAATAATCGTGGACAATTTCAACCGGCATTATGTGTACCGCCATGACCTTACCCCGGATATCATATCCGACAGTTTAAAGGATCTTTGCCAGCTCAGAGATAATGGTATGACGGATTCCATAGTGCTGGACTATCATTTGCTCCTTCTGGAATATTTGAGCATTCATATGGTACCAGGCGATGGCCGGGGTGCGCAAGATTTGTTAGACCGAGTGTGTGAAACCCGTCAAAGAAGCGACTCCGCATTTTACATCATTAAGCTCTATTTTTTAGAGATCACGCTTCTGGCTGGCTGCCATCACTGGAGTGAGGCCAACGAATCTTTAACCCAGGCACTTGCGTTTGCATACAAAAAAGAGATGCGCCCATATGTATACAAACTGACATACATTAGAGCGCATCTGACAATATTTGAAAAAAAGTACATGGACTCGCCGAAAGCGTACCAACAAGCGGTTCTGGCGTTGGAACAAATGATAGATACGCATGGGCGTATAATGCAAAATCTGAAGAGGGAAGCTTTCCTGCTAGTTCAACTCATCCGAATTATCACAAACTTCAAATCGAATGAGATTTCCAGCCTTATCCGCAATTACAGCCAAGAGGATCAGAATCTGCTGAACGCAATTTGCACGCACATTCAGGGAACCCCCACTGAAATTGACGAATTGCTTTCTATAAAGAGCTTTTTTACAGTGGATGGTATATGTTTTCCAACGATTTAGCTATATGTTTCGCAGAAGCTCAACGTTTGCCTGCCGATCAATAACAATATCATCAAAATCCTGTCGGCAGTATTTCCAGAGACGGTTTCCCTGGGCGGATAAAAAGTTGTCAACAAAGTAGAGCAAGGGGATTCGATAATTCCTGATTTGGTATGGGATGAAATTTAAAAAGTCAATTTCGCAGGCATCACGCAGAGATGCGGGGCATCTATGCCGTCCAACCTCGCATATATCCAAATCCGAAATTACCGTGTCTAAATAGGCTTCTGGATTGGCAATCGTAGTGCAGTCTAAAATAAAATAGTCCTTTTGGGTCAAGCGGGATTGCTTGAGAAAGTGCTCACACGCGGTATGAATATATTCTCCGATTTGGACAGGGATGTGTTCGTGCTTGGACATAAAAATACCCTTCGTATCCTCCTTTAAGCTTGCTCCCATACCGCTGCCTTGAGTGGAAGCACCACAGTGGTATGCTACTGCCTCCGCAACACACACGGTTTTGTATTGACGGTCCCGAAGCCGCAGGCATAAGTCGATATCAGAATATGAATGCACCAGTTTTTCATCAAATCCACCTACATCAATGAACAAGCTGCGCTTGATTGCGGAACAGGCCGCACAAGCTGCCAGTGGATTATGATTTTTTAGAATTAATGCAAAGTCCCGTGGGCGTCCGGCATAGGGATGAGGAAAATTGTAATAGCTTGAGGTTATTCCAAACTCAAGCAGATTGCCAGTCGTGATGTTAAGGAGTTTGGCAGACGCATAACCGGTTCCATCAAGTGCAAGTTCTTCCGTCAGCGCCTTATGGACCTGGTTGGTTACGCAGATGTCAGCATCGCAGAAAATCAGAAATTCACCTTGAGCATACTCCACCCCTAAATTGATTGCTTTGGGGTACATAAGATTCCATGTCCTTGTGACTATCTTACACTGCTTTCCAAGTTTCCAGTCAGGGTCAATCTGTGAACCGTTTGCGTTATTATCTACAATAATTATTTCGCTTTTTGATGGATCCAACGTTTTTAAAAGCGAATCAATGCAAAGGGTCAACAAATTTAAATTACTGTGAAATGGTACGATTACAGAATATTTTATCATATATGTATGATCCTTTCACATTTTTGCGATAAACTGCTCAAATATCTCTACCATCTCCTTCGGACAAGGCAAATGACGGTCATAATAATAGATGAGGTTACACATTGTTTGATAAAATAGATAGCACTGATATTTAGGAATGCCAAAGGCATCATCTAATGTCACCCGGCTGTGTGTTATACTCGGAACAATTTGCTCTTTGTAGAATTGATTGAATTGATTGCGTCCGGACAATAGGATTTGTGTCCACCCATAGTCTATATCCCCAAAGCGAGCGAATTCGAAATCTATCAGAGAGACAAAACCTGTTTCCGTGTTATAAATTATATTCGCCGGCTTGATGTCCATATGGATTAACGTTGGCTGTGAAAATTGGCTGCAGTCCAATATCTCGAAGGCCCAATTGAATGCCCGATCAAGCTTTTTGCGTGGATAGCTGGAAATTAACGGATGCAGCAGTCTTGATTCAAGCTTCCTTTTGAGAATGCTTGCACAGTCATCCGAAACAAAGGCCCCTCGTTCCGAGTATTGCGGGGCCTTTAATTGTGTGAGCTGATTAATCAGCTCCAATAGCCTGTCCGCTATGTGACTGATTGTATTTTGCGGCAGAGTGTCCGGAAAGGTGTCAAGCGCCTGACCTTCTGTATACGTGGTGACATAATAGTTCATTCCATGAAATGAGAACGCAGGGACAAGAATTTTGGGATAAGGATATTCCGCACCCTTCATACTTAAGTTATGCAAGAAGCGATTGCATAGGAGAAAATTATCATTCTCTTTAACGATCTTTAGAAAAAAGGTCTGCCGCGAATGGGTACAAGTGACGATAAAGTGGGAAAACCATTCGCCACGTATTATTACTCTGTGGGTGGGGCGAAGCCTAATCTTGTCATTAGATAGAATAAGGCCGTATTCTATTAACTTTCGCCCTGTTTCTTTTTCTAAATCAGCGATATTTACTAAATGCATTTCATGCCCCATACCAGTTTCCCCCATACATAACATTTTCTTCTCATTTCACGACTGTAAACACAGGATAATCAAGTATTATCCGTCATTAAAGGGAACGGCGGGCATCCCCACATCTCTGGGCATGTCCGCCGTTTCTTTACATAGCTTTACATAGAATGAATTTTGTTCCGGGGATGCTTTTCCGAGAGGATGTCCCTCTGCTTCTTGCCTGCTACATGGGTGTAGATCTGCGTTGTCACAATGGAACTGTGGCCGAGCAGTTTCTGAATATATCGGATATCAACCCCCTCATCCAGTAGCAGTGTCGCAAATGAGTGACGAAACATATGCGGTGTGATATGGTTTTCTACTCCAGCCAACTGGCTGTACTTGTTGATGATAGAAAGGAAGAAAAAAAGCATGATCCTGATTGAGAAAACCCAGGTTATGGGCCTGGAGCCCACTATCCGCGGGATGCGGAACCCGATGAACAGTTGGGCCAAGTCGGACAGTGAGTTCAACGTGGACTGTGGCATTTGTGATAGCGAGCACTACAACTGTGACAACTGCCCCACGAACCCGTTTTCTGCGAACGGCACCGATAATGCTCTGATCGGCCCAAACGACCTTGACCTGATGCTGAGGTTGGCCAGGGCCGGCTCGGTGGATGGCAAGTTCCGCCGGATGATTGCGGTGTACGTCGACATCACCGCCCCGCTCTACTGGTGGAAGGAGTTCGACACCTATAAGGTGGGTACGGTCGCCAACTCCTGCTCCACCATGCACAAGATTCATGCTAAGGAGTTCACATTGGAGGACTTCTCTCATGAGCATCTATGCTGCTGGGGTGCAGCTCCGCGCGGCAACATTACTGGCAATTTGATGGATGAAACCGTAAGCGATTTCTCCTATGACTATATTGGTGCGTTGATGGCTATTATCTATGCTCTCAACAGTGCTCGTGCGGAGTTTCTGAAAAGGCAGGATAAGCGCTATTGGTGGCAGATGATTCAGCTTCTCCCCTCCAGCTACAACCAGAAGCGGACGGTCATGCTGAACTACGAGGTCCTGTCCAATATCTACCAGCACCGGCGCAACCACAAGCTGGACGAGTGGCGGGAACTCTGCAAGTGGATTGAGGGCCTGCCGTACAGCGAGGTTATTACCTGCAACGTGGCCAAGAAGGGAGATTGAGTCATGGAGGAGAAAATCTTTATCGCTTCGTGGCAGGAGGCCCACACCATCGTCGACGACGCTATGAAAAAAGGCGACCGGTCGGTCTCCATCTACATCTCCCCTGATGGCGGCATGTCCATCAGTGTCTACCCCTGGCCAGACGAAGAGACGCTGCGTGCGGCCTATGAGCAGGGAAAGATTTCTTACAACGACTACCGCACCAAAATCGGATTGTGTGCGGTGAAGCCGTAAGCTGATTGACACCTACCTTCCAAACATGGTATGATGGATAGAGACAAAGTAACCATCGGCCATGCGCAAAAAACGCAGTCCCTATTGTGGAAGGAGGTTGTTAAGGCTATGGCTGAACGCGACAATTTACGCCTTCTGGATGGAGGTGATTCTGTGGGCATGACAGATAACCAGTACAAGGGTATGCTCCTTGACCAGTTGGAAGACTGGCAGGAAATCCTTGATCTGGCAATCGAGGCCGCGAACACCGAGATTCAGAAGAAGGCGGAGAAGCAGATCGCGAAGATCAACGAGAAGCTGAAATTCTAATCTCAGGCCAAGAGGGAAGAGCTTACGGAAACGTGGGCTCTTCTCTTTTTACATTTGCAACAGAGCACTTGAGCGTTATCGTAAAAACGGAGAAGTTTAAGGAGGGCATAACTTATGAACGAAAAAGTCATGCGGCACAAGGAGCTTTGCGATGGGCTGAACACCTTGTACGCTCGTAAGAACCACGACTACGGCGACAGCTTCCACCAGACATTTGTCGAGGAAGGGCTGGCTATGGCCCGAATCCGGCTAGGGGATAAGTTCTCCCGCTTTAAGACCCTGTCCCGCATCTCTCCCACTGATAGCGCCCAGCAGCAGGTTACGGATGAGTCCATCCGGGACACGCTCCTCGACCTCGCCAACTATGCCATTATGACCGTTCTGGAGCTGGATCAGGCGGAGGCCGAGCGGGCTGATCTTTACAGCGGGGAGGATTAAAATGTGTTCACTCATTTCGGTTGTCCTCGTTCTCATCGGAGTCGTCTCTGAAAGAGTGGATGTACTTTTCGTGGCGGCTTTATTCGCGTTCATCTCAAACGTGGATATTCATATCAACATAAACAAGGATGGTGACAACGATGCTGGCTAAACTTCAGGAGCGCTGGTACTTCCTTCTCATTTTGATGGACTCGGCTGTTATGGCCTGGGCTCGGACGAGACGGACACTCCGCGACCTGCTGGATATTCTCGTCGCACTGGTCGGGCTTTTGCTCGACACTGAAACACTGAGGAATAAACTCTACGCTCTCCTGCTCATCGCCTGTACCCTGCCGGTCATGTTCCTGGAAGGCGACGCTACGGCCACAGTTTTCGTTTCGGTGATTGCTGTGCCGATGTTCTTCGCAAAGGAAAACTGGATTTATTAGGGCGTGTTCACATAAGAGCATCCACAGCAAGAGCAAAATAGACAAAAGTCAAAAAGATGACATCAAGTTTGTCATAGCGGGTAAAAATACGGCGAAAACGCTTGATGCGACGAAAAAGTCTCTCAACCTGATTACGCTGTTTGTATAATTCCTTATCGTAGTCCCAAGGCTCTTTACGATTGCTCTTTGGCGGAACAACAGGCATATAGCCAAGCTCCACAGCCAAAGCTCTCGTCTCGTCCCCCTCATAAGCCCGGTCCATCAGGAGGTAAACCGGATGGTCCACCGGACCGAGCTGCTGCAAAAGGGCACGACCTTCTGGACCGTCGCCACAGTTTCCCGCAGACAACGAAAAGATTACCCCATCCCGATCAGATGCGGCGACCATATGAAGTTTGGTGTTCCATCCGCCCCGTGTCCTTCCAATGGATTGCGTCCCGTTTTTTTCAAAGCGCCCATT
>OFFB01002028.1_pt1 | contig 10188 bp, 8 predicted proteins | sample 1521281 | NCBI WGS metagenome assembly OFFB01 (sample SAMEA3504109, study PRJEB24116) | mouse gut metagenome | biome: mouse gut; feature: mouse-associated habitat; material: faeces | place: Denmark | collected 2011
CGCACACAAGGCCGGATGGGACGACCGCTGGGAAGAATTCTCCAACTATGCCGACGGCGGTCAGCTGCTGCTGACACACCTTCTCGACCTCGTCGATGAGGACACCGAGGCATTCAACCGTGTCATGGCAGCGATACAGATGCCAAAATCCACCGAAGAGGAACGTGCCGCACGTGCCGAGGCCATGGAAGCTGCCACACTATATGCTACACAAGTACCACTGCGGACAATGGAAGCGGCTATCGACGTTTTCCCCCTTGTTGAAGCCATGGCCTCAACAGGCAATCCGGCTTCAGTCAGCGATGCAGGCGTAGGTGCGCTTGCAGCCCGTGCCGCAGTCCATGGCGCCGCTCTCAATGTCCGTATCAATGCAGCCGGTCTTACCGACCGCGCGACAGCGGAATCCCTTGTGGCCCGGGCAGCCGAACTGACACAGCGCGCCGACACGCTCGAACAGAAAGTGCTTGAAATCGTAAACTCAAAAATCTAATCTCCAATAGACGACATTTATGACCACGTCCGATATATCAGCCGCCATCATCGCCGGCATTCCCGACACACTCCCGGAGCATCCCGGATATGACACAACCGTAAACCATGCACCGCGACGCAAGGACATACTGACCCCCGAGCAGAAAAAGCTGGCATTGAAAAACGCTCTGCGCTATTTTCCCCAGCATCTGCACGCCGAACTCGCGCCAGAATTTCTCCGCGAGCTTCAGGACTACGGACGCATCTACATGTACCGCTTCCGCCCAACCTACCCTATGTATGCACGTCCGATCGACAGCTATCCGGCACGTTCACGTAAGGCTGCGGCGATCATGATGATGATCCAGAACAATCTTGATCCGCGTGTGGCTCAGCACCCCCACGAACTCATCACCTACGGCGGAAATGGAGCCGTGTTCCAGAACTGGGCGCAGTATCTGTTGACAATGAAATACCTATCCGAAATGACCGATTCGCAGACACTCGTCATGTATTCCGGCCATCCACTCGGGCTCTTCCCCTCCCACCCCGGCGCACCAAGAGTCATTGTGACCAACGGAATGGTGATACCCAACTACTCCAAACCCGACGACTGGGAACGCTTCAATGCACTCGGAGTGTCGCAATACGGACAGATGACTGCCGGATCCTACATGTATATCGGACCGCAAGGCATTGTCCATGGCACAACAATAACCGTACTCAACGCCGGACGCAAACGTCTGCCGGCAGGACAGACATCCCTTGGCGGAATGCTGTTCGTGACAGCAGGTCTTGGCGGAATGTCAGGCGCACAGCCTAAAGCCGGCAACATTGCCGGAGTGGTCAGCGTGACAGCCGAAATCAATCCCCAGGCCGTGGCAAAGCGCAAGGAGCAGGGCTGGGTCGACGAAGTGTTCACCGAACTCGATCCGCTGATCAGACGTATTGCCGAAGCGCGCGAGGCCAAAGAGGCCGTATCGCTTGCCTATCAGGGCAACGTGGTCGATCTCTGGGAGCGTCTGGCCGCCGACGGTATCAAAGTGGATCTCGGATCCGACCAGACCTCGCTACATAATCCTTGGGCCGGAGGTTACTACCCGGCAGGCATCGATTTCGAGACAGCAAAACGCCTTATGGCCGACGATCCGGAAAAATTCCGGTCACTTGTTCAGGAATCGCTCCGTCGCCAGGTCAATGCCATCAACCGTCTTGCCGAAAACGGCATGTATTTCTTTGACTACGGCAACGCATTCCTGCTCGAATCATCTCGTGCCGGTGCCGACATAACACTCCCGGACGGACGCTTCCGCTACCCCTCCTACGTACAGGACATCATGGGACCCGGATTCTTCGACTATGGCTTCGGCCCATTCCGCTGGGTCTGCACATCCGGCGATCCGGCCGACCTGAAACGCACCGATGAGATCGCAGCTCAGGTTCTGGAAGAAATTCTGCGTGAAGCGCCGGAAGAGATCCACGGACAGCTGCTCGACAACATTCACTGGATCAAAGAAGCCGGAGCCAACAATCTTGTTGTCGGCTCTCAGGCACGCATCCTGTATGCCGACTGTGAAGGGCGCACACGTATTGCCCGTGCATTCAACGATGCCATAGCCCGTGGCGAGATCTCCGCGCCCATTGTACTCGGACGCGACCACCACGACGTTTCCGGCACCGACTCACCCTACCGCGAGACTTCGAACATCTACGACGGATCGCAGTTCACAGCCGATATGGCCGTCCACAACGTGATCGGCGACAGCTTCCGAGGGGCAACATGGGTTTCCATCCACAACGGAGGCGGAGTAGGCTGGGGCGAAGTGATCAACGGAGGTTTCGGCATGGTTATCGACGGATCGGCCGACTCCGCACGTAATATCGACGAAATGCTCCTGTGGGATGTCAACAACGGCATTGCACGCCGGAGCTGGGCACGCAATCCCGGAGCCATGTCGGCCATTCGCCGCGAGATGAAGCGCACTCCCGGTCTTTGCGTCACCATGCCCTCCCTCGCCGACGACTCTCTAATTGACTCTTTATTCTGAATACCAACATAATCATTCCTAATTTATGGTACACCATATCAGCCCGGCGCGGCTCACGATCGACCGTGTCGGGGAAATTCTTGAGAAGAAAATGACTCTCGCCCTGAGCGAGGAATCCATCAACCTGATCACACGTTGCCGCGAATATCTCGACAACAAGATCGAGACCTGCACAGAACCGATCTATGGAATCACCACAGGCTTCGGTTCGCTCTGCAACATCTCCATCGGCCCCGACGATCTGGCCACCCTTCAGGAAAACCTTGTCAAATCACACTCTTGTGGTTGCGGCGAGACCGTTGATCCGCAGATTGTCCGGCTTATGCTTCTGCTGAAAATCGAATCGCTTGCATTTGGAAATTCCGGAGTCCAGCTTTCTACCGTCCAACGGCTCGTCGATCTGTTCAACGCCGATATAATACCTGTGGTCTATTCTCAAGGATCGCTCGGCGCATCCGGCGACCTTGCTCCATTGGCAAACATGTGTCTCCCGTTGCTCGGACTCGGTGAAGTTTACCATAAAGGGATCCGCCGTCCGGCATCGGAAATCATGGACGAAATGGGATGGCAACCCGTACGCTTTGCAGCCAAGGAAGGCCTCGCGCTTTTGAATGGCACCCAATTCATGTCGGCCCATGCTGTGTTCGCCATTCTACGTGCACGTCGTCTCAGCCGTCTGGCCGACAAGATCGGAGCGCTTTCGCTCGACGTGTTCGATGGTCGCATAGAGCCGTTCGGCGACGAAGTCAACGCCGTTCGCCCCCATCCGGGACAGCTGGAGACCGCCCGTGCCGTCCGCGCTCACCTCAAGGGCAGCGAAATGATCCGCGGCCATAAAGTCCATGTGCAGGATCCCTACTCTTTCCGCTGCATGCCTCAGGTGCATGGCGCGTTCAAGGACACCCTCGCCTACGTGGGACAGGTGATCGAGACCGAAATCAACAGCCCCACCGACAACCCCACTATCTTCCCGGAAGAGGACATCATAGTGTCCGCCGGAAACTTCCATGGCGAACCCATAGCACTGCCAATGGATTTCCTGACACTCGCGCTTGCCGAACTTTCGAATATATCCGAACGCCGCATCTATAAACTGATCTCCGGATCGAGAGGCCTACCATCATTCCTTGTTGCAAAACCGGGACTCAACAGCGGATTCATGATTCCGCAGTATGCCGCCGCATCGATCGTGAATCAGTCGAAATCACTTTGCTGGCCCACAAGTTGCGACTCCATTCCCTCGTCGCAAGGACAGGAGGATCATGTTTCAATGGGCGGTAACTCTGCCACCAAGCTCTGCCGTGTAGCCGACAACACCGAAAGGGTTCTTGCCATCGAGCTATTCAATGCAATGCAGGCTCTCGACCTCCGCCGTCCGGCTACAACATCACCCGAACTTGAAGCCTGGCACGAAGCCTACCGCGCCTATGTGCCTTTCATCGTCAACGACACCGTAATGTCGCCTCTGATCCAGCGATCTGTTGAATTCTTACGCGAAAACCCATGATCATATCAAACATAGGACAACTTATCGGCATCGCCGCGCAAGCCACATCGGCTCTGCGTGGCGATGCCATGAAACACGTCGGCATCCTTGAAAACGCTTGGCTCCGCATTGACGGAGATCAGTTTGCCGAATGGGGAACAATGGACCGGTTCCCTGCCACCGACGGCTCGGAAAAGATTATCGACGCGGCTGGGGGTGCTGTGCTTCCATCTTTCTGCGATTCCCACTCCCATATTGTCTACGCCGGATCTCGCGAGCAGGAGTTTGAGGACAAGATCCGCGGACTATCCTACGAGGAGATCGCTCGTCGTGGCGGTGGCATCCTCAACTCTGCCGACCGGCTCCAGGCCACATCGGAAGATGAGCTTTTCCGCCAATCGATGATCAGAATCCGGGAAGTGGAGAAGATGGCCACAGGCTGTCTGGAAATCAAGACAGGCTACGGCCTCACAACCGAATCTGAACTCAAGATGCTCCGTGTGATAGCCCGTATCGCAGAGGCAACCCCAATGCATATACGAGCCACATTTCTTGGAGCGCATGCCGTAGGCCGTGCCTTCAAAGGCCGTCAGGCAGATTATGTCGACATGCTTTGCCGCGAGATGCTTCCGGCAATAGCGGCGGAAGGTGTGGCCGATTTTGTCGACGTGTTCTGCGACGAAGGCTTCTTCTCGCCGCAGGAAACCGATCGGATACTGCTGGAAGCGGCTCGCTTCGGAATGAGACCGAAAATCCATGCCAACGAACTTGCCGTCTCCGGAGGCGTGCAAGTCGGGGTAAAACACTCGGCTATATCAGTTGACCATCTTGAACGGATAGAAGCTGACGAGATCAGCCTCTTGGCCGGATCAGAAACCATCGCCACAGTCCTTCCGGGTGCATCCTTTTTCCTCGGCATGCCATACGGCAAAGCCCGTCAACTGATCGACAATGGTGCCGCTGTGGCTCTTGCGTCCGATTATAACCCGGGATCATCCCCTTCCGGGAATATGCGTATGGTAATGTCGCTCGGATGTATAAAGCTGAAGCTAACCCCTGAGGAATCGCTCAACGCCGTGACCATCAACGGAGCTGCAGCTATGGATTCTGCCGGACGCTACGGATCCATAACTCCCGGCAAAGTGGCTAATTTCTTCATCACTGACCCGATCCCATCGCTCGCTTTCATCCCCTACGCCTACGCCACCCCCATCATCCGCACAGTCTTTCTCGCCGGACTCCCCCTCTCCTGACTACCAATTAATAGTTCAATGTCAAAGGTCTTTTTGAAATTAGGATAGAATCCGGAGGTAATATTTTTCGCATTTTCTGCTGCTTTGATAAAGGATGTCTTGTAGTTTTATTTAACGCATTCCAAAAGAAAACGCAGAAAACACCTCAGAAAGAAATTGAAAGAGCTGAACGACTGATGATTGAATATTTCAACGATAAGAAAGATGGAAACAAATAATTATAAATTATTAGAGTCATGTGACACTTTGGATCAGTTACTCGATGTTGAGTATGGTCCAAAAGGGTCAATTCAAAGGGACAAATTCGACGAAGAAACGCGTTCTTTCTGTCTCGCTGAAACACTTAAAGAAGAACGTATCCGCGCTGGTCTTACACGCCCTATTTCGTATATTTGAAGGTCCTGGCCGACGTGTAAGCCTGACTATTCTTTAATTTTCTGTCAGTTATAAAGCACCTCTCGAAATACTTACCGCAGGAACTTGGGAGCCTGGAGGAACAGCCCGAACGTCAAGCCGAAGTTCCATCGCCCTGATGGGACTCCGGCATAGTGGGTATAAGCCGAGACATTGGCAAACGGCAATGTGACAATGGCTTCTATCTGTCCGAAGAACGACACCCGGGAGAACCAGTCACCATATCGCGCCGTACCGTCGGCCTGCGCGAATATCGGACGCATCGGAACAAACACATCAGCACGTCCTCGCAGCTGCATGATGCCTGACATTTTCCAGATCGGAACAATGCCGCCGACGGCATAGCCATTGCCACGGAACGAAGGCGTAAACACATTCGTATACGATGCCGCCGGATTATACGAGGGGGCATCCAGTATTGACGCAGCATACGTAGGTAGCAGCTTTCTGGTTGATGCAAGTAGATTGACCTCTGTGCCTAATGCGAACCGCGACGACAGGTCGAAGAAATTACGAGCCGTAAACTCCACCTGCCCCCAGGTGCGTGATCGGCGGATGCGGTCGCCGCTGTTAAATCCCGGATCCTCTATGTATGCGTGGCCGGTCACACCCATTGCTGTCAGCCGGTAATTGGCACCCGCTGTAGGCACCGACTCCGAATTCAGCGTATTGTACTCATAGTCGGCTCTGACCTGCGCGAGATTCTGCCACAACAGGTTGTATCCTTCACTGCCGGCTGTTGTCATCGAATAACACTTGTCGGAAAGATGTCCGTATCCCACACTCAGCTCCCCTTTTCCACGTCGGCCGAGAGCGACGCCGTACGACAAGCGGCCGAAATATTCATTAGCCACAGCGAATGTAGGTTCGCTCATCTGGAAAAACAGCTTGTCCTTGCCGAAATATTTCTGTCGCGATGCCACTACTTTCAACTGTAGGCTCGATGGTCGGGAGCGAAGCAAGCGGATATGGGCATTCCCCTCAGCAGCCAGATAACTCTGTCCTATCCAGCCGTTCATCCGAAGATCAAGAGAATTATAGCTCAGAGTCTTATATCCGGCGGTAAGAAAAAGCATCGAATTTGTCGAGGTGGACAAATAGCCCCCTACACCTACCGACAGATTATCCTTGAGCGTCGATTGCAGATGGAGCGCAAACAAGCCCGTCGAATCATTATAGCTGGCCGTTGGTTCAAGATTCTTGAACTTTCCGGGGGTGATGGCCCGATAGAACGCATCTTTCGCACGCTGAAGCCCGAAAGTGTCGGCCTCATTATGGGTGAACAGCGATCTGACGTATGCATTCTGTGATGCTGTGCCGCCATCAACGCTGACCGTGTCAAAACGCAGATAAGGAGTCTGCGATTTGAACACATCGCGTCTCAACGTTCTGGCCTCTGCCGGGATCCGTGAATGTATCCTCCCCTTGATCGAGTCCATCATCGACATTGCCTTGTCATAACCTATCTTGTAGATACTCTTGGCTTTATCGAAGTCGAGAAGGCCGAATTCCTCCAGATGGACGCGGATCTTCACTCCCTGATCCTCAGGCAGACTGTAATCACTGTGCTGCATGATCATGGTCTCAAGCTGAGACACAAGATTCTGGTTTTCATCCGGAGCATCCGCTGTCGAAACGTCAACGCCGATCATGATCTGTGGCGCGAAATTGTCTCGCATCACGTCAACAGGAAAGTTATCGTAAATACCACCGTCATAAAGCAATGCTCCGTCACGGCGGATCGGGTGAAACACGAGAGGGAAACTCATCGAGGATCTGACGGCATCGCCGAGCGAACCATGTGAGCTGACAACCATCCGCTTGTTTGTCATATCCGACGAGACCGATCTGAACGGAACGAACAGCCGGTTGAAATCTCCGCCACACTGAGCGGTATATGGAGCAAAAAGCTCCATGAAAGCGAAATTCATAGGCAGCGGATTGATAACACTCGATGGCAGGACAGATTTCCAGCGGTTGGCATCGTTGTCGCCGAGATTGAGTGTCAGCAACGTGGGAAGCGGTTCATCCTGCAAGAAATAATAAGTCAGTTTCTTATCGATAGTTCCGGTCGACCAGTGGGCAAAACCGCTTGATCCGATCAGTTCCATCATCTCCTCAGTTGTGAAACCACAAGCATACAGGCTGCCCACAATAGCACCCATCGATGTTCCGGTGATATAGTCGATCGGTATGTCGTTTTCTTCAAGAGCTTTGATCACACCGATATGCGCTATGCCCTTCGCACCGCCACCGCTGAGCACAAGACCTACCGACTGGGGCGCGGCAACTGTATCCGACGCAACAGGCGCAGCCTCCGCCAGGAAGGCCACGACAAAGAAAACCACTGTCAATATCAAATGTTTCATCGCGGCAAAGATAGCACTAATTTAGCTCAATAGTTTGCTTTTCTGCGCTTTTTTACATCGCCTACCGCAACATTTTTGTAACTTTGCACTACTAATCTATTCCATCGACATAAGAAGAAAATGCCTAATAATCAATTTGACTCGCTCGACTGCAAGATACTCAGCCTTTTGTCACAGAATGCACGTAAACCATTCCTTGAGATAGCGCGTGAATGCGGCGTTTCAGGTGCTGCCGTCCATCAGCGTATTCAGAAACTTTCCGCCCAGGGTGTGATACAAGGCTTTGAATCCCTCATCAATCCTTCGGCAATAGGCTATGAAACATGTGCTTACATCGGCTTCATGCTCTCTGACCCGACCAAAGCCAGCGAAGTGTCCGAAGAACTCAGAAACATTCCTGAAGTGGTGGAAGTCCACTACACCACAGGCAAATACGATCTATTGGCAAAACTCTATGCCCACAACAACCGCCATCTCCTGCAAATTATCCACGACAGGCTCCAGAGCCTGAATGCAGGACGAACAGAAACGCTAATATCGTTCAAAGAAGAATTTCGCCGTCCGGTGCCCACCGATGGCTACACCCAATAAATCCAATCAATTGAACACCCCACCCATCATCGCCGGACTCGCCTCATCAGAGGCCATGCGCAGTATTGCCGAGTGCGCGGAGACTCCATTCCTGCTGCTCTCGCTTGATGCAGGATCCAAGATCGACATCACGGCTTCAGGCCTTGACCGAATGGCCTCGATAATGGCCGACTCAGGTGCATCTGTCATTTACTCCGACTTCCGGACAATAAACCCCGACGGTTCATCGGTCATCACACAATGTATTGACTACCGCCCCGGTTCAGTGCGCGATGATTTCAATTTCGGCACTGCTGTTCTCGTCAACACAGAAATGTTGAAGCAAGCCGTCGCCGAGATGCCGCATGGCTATCAGCATGCCGCATGGTATGATGTCCGCCTCCGTTTGTCGGAAAAAGGGCCGATACTCCATCTGCCGGAAGTGATCTATTCGGTTCTCCCGGCTGAAACCGGCAACAGTGATTCCGAGCAGGTTCACTTCGCGTACGTCGATCCACGCAACGCCGGAGTCCAGACGGAGATGGAAAAAGCGTTCACCGCCTATCTCAAACGCATCGGAGCATGGCTTCCGCAACAGACTGCAACAGCCGATTTCGGACAGGATTTCCCGGTAGAGGCCTCCGTTGTAATTCCGGTTAAAAACCGTGTAGACACAATAGGTGACGCGATTTTCAGCGCTCTCGATCAGCAGGCCGATTTTCTGTTCAATGTGATCGTAGTCGACAATCATTCCACCGACGGGACAACAGACGTTATCCGACGGCTTGCCGACGATCCGCGGCTCATCCACATAATCCCGGAAGAGACATCCCTCGGCATTGGCGGATGCTGGAACCGCGCCATAGCCGACCCACGCTGCGGACGGTTCGCCATTCAGCTCGACAGCGACGACATCTACAGTTCATCTTCAACCCTGACAACAATCGTCGATTGTTTCCGTCGCGAGAAATGCGCTATGGTTGTCGGTGCCTATAGCCTGACCGATTTCAACCTAAATCCGATTCCCCCCGGAACAATCGACCACCGCGAATGGACTCCGGAAAACGGCCACAACAATCTCCTGCGTGTCAACGGTATCGGTGCGCCACGGGCATTCGCCACAGCCATTGCCCGACGCTTCCCGTTCCCCGATGTAAGCTATGGCGAGGACTATGCCATGGCTCTGCGCATCAGCCGATCCTACTCCATTGGCCGCATATTCGACGTACTCTATCTCTGCCGCCGCTGGAATGGCAACAGCGACGCATCGCCTTCCGCGGAAAAAATCAACCGCTTCAACAGCTACAAAGACTCTCTCCGCTCATGGGAAATAGCCGCACGCAAGAAGGGACTCTGAATCTGAGGGATTTTATCGACTCACAGCTTGCCACATGGCCGCTTGCTGCTGATAACTTCCGAAAGTTGGCTCAGGTTGTGACCCGACGTATTGCAACCTCAGATGGCTGCATATCTTTGCAACATAATCCGGCTCGTGCCGTCTCCACCGGTGCCGACACCACCGCCACCCCAAGACATGAGTCCTCTCGACAACGTCAAAACTTTTGAATTCCCCAAAG
>OFFB01002031.1_pt1 | contig 10169 bp, 10 predicted proteins | sample 1521281 | NCBI WGS metagenome assembly OFFB01 (sample SAMEA3504109, study PRJEB24116) | mouse gut metagenome | biome: mouse gut; feature: mouse-associated habitat; material: faeces | place: Denmark | collected 2011
CCGCCGTATCATAACCAATGGTGGAATCCGTACCGTAAAGATCATTGTCAATGGTTCCCGGTATACCTACCACCGGAATATCATGCTCCTGAATCAATAATTTAGCCCCGGTAAATGAACCGTCCCCGCCAATCACCACCAAAGCATCAATCTTATGCTCTGCCAACACCTGAGCCGCCTTCGTCCGCCCTTCCGGAGTACGGAATTCAGTACTCCGTGCAGATTTCAGAATGGTTCCTCCCCGCTGAATAATATTACTTACATCACCGGATTTTAATCTTTTAATATCTCCCTCTATCAATCCCTGATAACCGCCATAAATTCCATAAGCCTCACAACCGTTATAAATAGAAGTCCGGACTACAGCTCGGATTGCTGCATTCATGCCCGGGGCATCCCCACCAGAGGTCAAAACTCCGATTCTTTTAATTTTTCCCATAATTAATCAATGTAATTTATTTACTGTTGTTCTATCTTCTTCTTAATCTCTTCCATAATCCAACGGGGTGTGGAAGTTGCACCACTGATGCCCACACTCCCGGCATTTTTCAGTAAATCGGACGTCACATCCGATGCCCCCTGCACAAAATAAGTGCGGGGATTCACACTTTGGCACACAGCAAATAATTGCTTTCCGTTAGAACTTTTTTCACTGCTCACAAACAGAATGACGTCATGCAACCCTGCAAATTCACGCAATTGTGGTATCCGGTTAGCCACTTTCCGGCAAATCGTATCATGCACCACCACCAACTCCCCCCCTCTTGCCTTCAAAAGTCCGGCCATCTTACGGAAACCTTCCAAACTCTTTGTCGTCTGCGAAAACACTACCACAGGCCGCGAAAAATCAATTTGCTGTACATCCTCCTCCTGCTCTATCACAATAGCTTCCCCATTTGTCTGGCCAACCAACCCAATTACCTCTGCATGTCCCCGCTTCCCATATATCACAACCTGACCGCCCCTCTCCTGCACTTCCTCATAAGCCTTCCGGATCATCTTCTGCAAATTCAGCACCACCGGACACGAAGCGTCTATTACCTCTACACCATTCCTCCGGGCCGTTTCATAAGAAAACGGAGGTTCACCGTGAGCCCTGAACAACACACGGCAATCCCGCAAACATGCAAATGCCTCATGGTCGATAGTACATAATCCCTTTTGCTTCAAACGCTCCACCTCAAGATTATTGTGAACAATGTCACCGATGCAATACAATTCGCCTTTCTCCAGTTCCTGTTCAGCCTTACGAATCGCATTCACCACTCCGAAACAAAACCCCGAATGCCCGTCAATCTCCACTTTCATATCTCTATGCTTTAAGCTATTCCCCCCGACATACGCCTGATTTCCCTTACCATTTGTTCCACTTCTTCCGCTATCGTCATATCACCATTGTCGATGACAATAGCATCCTCTGCCTGTACCAAAGGACTGACTTCCCGGTGGGAATCAATATAATCTCTTTTCCTTACATTGGCTTCCACCTCTTCATAACTGACTTCTACCCCCTTATTCTGCAATTCCCTGTAACGACGTTGCGCTCTGACTTCCGGAGAAGCCGTCATGAAAAACTTCACATCAGCCTGAGGAAACACCACAGTACCTATGTCCCGGCCATCCATAATGACATCCTCTTCTCTTCCCATTTCCCGTTGACGGTCAACCAAAAATTCACGGACAAAATCAAGGGCTGCAATACCGCTCACCCGGTCCGACACTTCCATTCCACGAATCTGTTCCTCCACATATTCTCCGTTCAGGTAAGTTTCATAACGGTCAAGTATCCGATTGTATTTAAAACCGATTTTTATCCCCTTCAACACTTCTCTCAATTTTTCCCGGTCAATCACTCCGTCCGCAATCAATCCCCCACGCATAGCCGCAAGAGTAACCGCCCGGTACATAGCACCGGTATCAATGTATGTCAACCCCAACTTTGCCGCAATCAACTTTGCCACAGTACTTTTTCCCGTCGAAGAATAACCATCAACCGCAACTATCATAATTTCTCGTTCCTCCATGTTATAAGTCGCACAAAGATATAATAAATTTCAAAAATTTATTTGCAGAAAAGAAGCCGATTGCATCCAAAACATCGCAATCGATATAAGCAGAGTAGATACACAGGGACGGGACGTTTGTGTCTCCAATCTCCCGGAAGTTCGTTATAGTCCACCTTCACATACAAAATCCGCGGTTTTCCGCCACGGACAATACCTACAACAAAATAATCAGTAATTTAGTTCCATTAATCAATATAAATTGCTCAATTCAGCAACTTCAATAATTCCCCGGCCTGTTGCTTCAGAGGCTGACTGCCGGATTTAGCAGCCAGATGATTAGCTATTGCCGCATATTTTCTGGCCACATCGTTGTATCCGCACCTCTGGGATATCTTCACATAATTATAAATAGCATCAAAATCAGATTGAGACTCCACCGTCTTACCTGCCCACAACTGGATAACTTTCAGACGGGAAACATCACTCATGATTTCTAAAGCTCCGGCCGTAATTTCTTTAATCATCTGACGATTCTCCGGAAAATAGCGAAAAAGCTTCCGGGCTTTATAAAAATAATCTTCCGCATTCCCGCTCACCCTCAGATTCCGGATATGAAAATAATCATATACCACATCATAATGCTCATACCCATAATCCTTGATCTGTTGCAACATTTTCTCATAATCTGTTTTATTCTGCTGATAAAGTTTATCCAAATGATTCACCAACACATTATCCAGTTTCTGAAACACATCATCTTTAGAAAAATACTGGATAAATTTATCCTGATGTTCAAAAACATATTTTAATTGCGGAGCATTAATATCATTTACAAAATCACGGACGATAATCCAATTATATTCTTTGCAATAATCAGCCTCCTTCTGAGTAAGAAAATAACGGTCAATGACTTCCTGACCCGGCTTGCCGGCCCTGTCCAACTCCTTTAATAATCGGAGTGTAGACTCAGGATTACCAGGATTCTGCTCAAAAACTTTTACAAGCTCATCCAATTCAGATGTTCCCCGGTCGGCAGCACAAATACCACAACTGCCCCAGAAAATCAATCCCAAAATAAATAAAAATCTGCCCTTCATTTCGACTGTCAATTTTATTTTAAATTCACATCTATAAAACGCTTACAAACACAAAATGAGTGAACTAAAAAGCAATTTTAACTTACAATTTAACAGATTTTACAAATCAAAGCAACAAACTGCAATTTTATACACCGTTTTAGTATAAATATGCAACTTAAAACGTTTCCATTTTTCCGCCACCAAAAACAATACTTAAAATTCAGAAAAATTAAGAAAACATTTTAACAAGAAGCTACCTCTCCCCGTATTTCCATTCTAAAAACCACGCCCAACTATGATATCGGAACAAAAACAACATGACAATACCAACCACATAAAAACTGCTGCACCTCCCTTTTGCAGATTCAGAAATTTGGGCTACTTTTGCATTAGAAACGTTTGACAGAGACAAAAACTACTGCCTTTATTACAGTCGGACACTCTCCCAAACGTAACCGGAAACTTACATTTTTCTTATCCGATGTAAAAATACAACCCTATTATATTAACCATGAAAACAACCCTATGTATGACAAGTGCACTGATTCTTTTATTATCTGCCTGCAAAAACCAGAAAGAAGATAATCCTTTACTATCCGAATTTCATACACCGTACCAAACTCCGCCTTTTGACCGGATTCAAATTGCTCACTACGAACCTGCCTTTGACAAAGCAATCGCAGAAGCACAAAAAGAAATAACAGACATCGCTGCTTCAACCCAAGAACCCGGATTTGAAAATACCATAGCAGCTTTGGACCAGGCCGGAGAACAACTCAATACCATTTCCTCTGTCTTTTTTAACCTCAACTCAGCCTGTACAAACGAAGAGATGCAGCAGATAGCACAACGCATATCCCCGAAACTGACCGAATACAGTAATAACATATATATGAACCCCGGACTTTTTCAACGGGTAAAACAAGTATACGACCACAAAAACAACCTCCGGCTGACGCCCGAACAAACCACCCTGCTCCAGGACACCTGGAAAGCTTTTGTCAAAGGAGGAGCAAATCTCACAGGAAAAGCACGAAAACGCTTCCAGGAAATCACAATGGAACTCGCACGGCTCAGTCTGAAATTTGAAGAAAACATACTGGCAGAAACCAATGAATACTCCCTCCACATCACCGACAAACAACAATTGTCAGGCATTCCTGAAGGAACATTGGAAATGGCCGCACAAAACGCAAAGGAAAAAGGACTGGAAGGCTGGCTCTTTACACTTCATGCCCCAAGTTATATCCCATTTATGAAATACGCCGACAACCGAGAATTACGGGAAAAAATGTACCGGGCATACAGCTCCAGAGGAAACCGGGGAAACCAATATGACAACAATGACATCATCCGCCAAATGACCGCCCTGCGCCTCGAAAAAGCCCGTCTGCTGGGCTACCCCACCTATGCCGCATACGTACTCGACAACCGTATGGCACAAACACCCGGAAATGTCACCCAATTCCTGAACAAATTGCTCGAAGCCTCCCACCCCTATGCTCTGGCAGAAAAAAAAGAAGTAGAAACATTTGCCTGCCGTAATGGCTTCAAAGGAGAATTACAACGATGGGACTGGACGTATTATTCCAATAAATTGAAACAGGAAAAATACAACCTCGACGATGAAATGCTAAAACCCTACTTTAAACTGGAAAACGTACAACAGGGAGTATTCGGATTAGCCCATAAATTATATGGCATAACTTTCAGAGAAGTCAATAATATTCCTAAATACCACGAAGATGTCAGAACTTTTGAAGTACACGACCGAAACGGTGAGTTTCTGGCTATTCTCTATGCCGACTTTTTCCCCAGGGAAAGCAAAAGCGGAGGAGCCTGGATGACAGAATTCCGGGGACAGCACAAAATCAACGGCCTGAACATACGTCCGCTGGTATCCATTGTAATGAACTTCACCAAACCCACTGCAAGCAAACCTTCCTTGCTCACCTTTGACGAGGTTACCACTTTTCTGCATGAATTCGGACATTCCCTGCATGGCATGCTGTCACAATGTACTTACAACTCCACCGGAGGTACCAATGTATACAGGGATTTTGTAGAACTTCCCTCACAACTGATGGAAAACTGGGCCCTGGAAAAAGAATGGCTGGACACCTGGGCCGTACACTATCAAACCGGTGAAAAAATTCCGCAGGAATACATTACCCGCATCCGCGAAGCAGCAAATTTCCAGAGCGGATATCAAAGCGACCGGCAACTTAGTTTCGGCATAGTAGACATGGCCTGGCATTCCATCACCTCGCCGGTCTCCGGTTCTGTGCAGGAATTCGAATCCCAGGCGATGAAATCAACCGAAACTTTTCCCGCCGTCGACAGCAGTTGTTTTTCCACAGGTTTCGGACACATATTCGGTGGCGGATATGCTGCTGGATATTACAGCTATAAATGGGCAGAAGTACTCGACGCAGACGCCTTTTCTGTATTCAGGGAAAAAGGCATTTTTGACCAGTCTACAGCAAATGCTTTCCGGCAGAATATCCTTGAAAAAGGAGGCTCCGAACATCCGATGGAACTGTATAAACGCTTCCGCGGACAAGAACCGACTATTGATGCCCTGCTCGAACGCAGCGGATTAAAAAAGAAAAACTGACTATATGGGTTTATGTGCCGGTATCTTTTTATCAGCACATAAACCAATACCCATTCCCCTTATCGGTAACAATTTCAATAGAAGCAACCGGGGACAATACAAAACGTAATCTGCGTATCACTTTGTTCAACTGCAACTCAAAACGTGCTTCATCACTATCCCAACCGGCTTTCAACAGCAATTCTCTTTTAATCAGTTTGTTCGGATTCTTACACAACAAAGTGAAAATCTTATTTTCCAGCATAGTTAACTTTATGGCCTGCTCTCCAACTATCAATACGGACGATATCAGATTATAAGTCACATTTTTTGCCAAAGAAATAGTTTCCGCTTCCTGCTTATCACTCAGCAGACTCTCTGCCTGTGCAATTAAAATTGCAACACTATAATTTTTAACCAGATACACTTTCGCTCCGCACCGGAGACCCCTGCCAGTAAATCTTTTTCACTGGTCAATGAACTGTAGATAATCACAGGAGTATCCTGATCCCTGGTACGAATCAATTGCAACACCTCCAACCCTGTGCGGCCAGGCATATCAACATCCAGAATCACCAGACTGGGTTTATAATCTTCATACCTTTCAAAAGCCTTGATTCCATCTTCAGCCTCTATCACCTCCCACCCTTTTTCTTCCATTTTCTCCTTAACCTCCAGCCGGGTTAAAGTATCATCTTCCGCAAACAATATTTGTACTTTCTCCATTATTTTTTATTTTCCAAGCTTTCCGTAAATAGAGACCTGTGCAAAAAATTCACATACAACATACAAATTTACAATTCTATTTCAGTTTTTTGATGAGAAGGAATAAAAATAGTAAAACAACTACCGACGCCCACTTCACTTTCTACCTTGATTCTTCCACCGTAAGCTGTCACCACTTTCCGGACAAAAGCCAGTCCCAACCCAAAACCCGACAATTTTGTTACACGCTCATCTTTCACCCTGTAAAACTGACCGAATATCCGCCGGAGTACTTTCTTTGGCATTCCCATTCCATTATCTGACACAACCAACACATATTCCGACTGCTCTTCCCGGATTTCTACCTGAATAACCGGATTTTTACCGGCATATTTTATACCGTTATCCACCAAATTAATCACCAGATAATTAAAATAAACCTTATCCAGCAAAGGATATTTCAAACTTTCCTCTATGCGGAAATTCACTTTAGCGTGAGAACGTATAACTTCAAACATTTCTGCCACCTGCTCCATTTCTTCCCGGATATTCAAAGGTTCCCGTTCTATCTCCAACCGGGCAGTCTTCATCGTTGCCAGCATCGTATCCGTAACATCAGACATTTTCAGCAAACGCGCTTTCATCATACCGAGTTTCCTGATTTTCATATCCGTTAGTTCCCGTTTGTTGTCGGTCAGAATACCATCCAACATCGAAATCATCGTAGCCAAAGGTTTTCTCAATTCATGTTCCAGATGAGCCATTCCCAAAGTCTGCACTTTGGCACTCTGCCAAGTTGTCCGGATGGACCTCCACTGCCAAACTAAACTAATCACAAAACCCAACATAAACACCCCTTCCCACATTAAATGCCAGCCTAAAGAATGAAACAACCAAGGCTCAGGAAATCCTGCTACAACCTGATGTTTGTTTTCATATCCGACATCGACAGGTTGGGTAAAAATCCGCCCCCTATAAGTACTCATAGTATCAGTACAAATTAGACTCTCCCCTGAATCCTTATTCCAAACCATGAATACAAACTTTTCTCCAATTCCTTTTTCATACAATTCCGTTTGATATATTGAATCAATTTTAGCCAAATTCAAATATTGATTCTGATATAAATAATCATAAAAAATACCCCTAGAAATTTCATAAAACATCTTAGAAGAAGTAATTTGTATGGATTTATTATCTCTCCAACGAAGAGTTTTACCATCTTCAGCCAATCCACAATTAAATTGATAATCCGTATATAAAAGTTCTTGATCAAGAAAACTATTTAATGTTTCCCTTAAAACAAAAGTTGCGGTATGCCGGAATTCTTCCTGTTTGATTTCCCTAACCTTATAAAACCAAATTGCCTGCCCAATCAACACACAAATCAATAGCATTACAGATACTATTCCGATGATTCTGTAGCCTCCATTCATTACTTTTTTACTTTAGGGTATATTATAGAATATTGAACTTTGTACAAAAATAGAAATCTTTCCTAAGTTTGCACCGTGAAAGTAAACAAATATTAATTATGAACAAAAAAACTGCACTAATAATAGGTGTCATTGTCATATTGGCAACTTTATTTGTCAATGTCATTTTTTCTGAAGATTTAGAAAATACTGATTTGACATTTTTAAATATGGATGCATTGGCAGAAGAAGAAAGCTCTGAAATAATTCAATGTATTGAATCTGGCACAATATGTATAGGATTTGATAAATATCACCTATGGAATAGACATCCCGGATTACAATTAAACCCAAAACTATGAAATTCATCAAATATACAATAATCGCCTTATTCTTCGCCGCCTGCCATGCAGAGCCGGAAATGATAGAAGAAATCACACCCTTGGTACACACCCGGGCCAGTTCATTACAATTTACTCAAACAGAGAATATCAACCTGAAAGAATTAGGAATCATCCGTCCAAGTAAACTCATCCGGAAAGATTCCCTCTACATTATTCTCACCCCGAAAAGCAAATACTGTTTTGCAATCTACAACAACAACACCGGAAAGTTAAAACGTTTTGTGCCTGCAGGAAGCGGAGAAAATGAAGGACTTTATTTCCTGACAATGAATTTAAACGGCAATACGGTCTCTTCTTTCGACTTCGGAACAGGACGTCTGGTAGAACTGGACCTGACCCGGTATGCCACCGAAGGATATACCCCTGAGTTTACCCCACTGGCAACAAACGGCAAAAATCCTCTAGGTGCTCTGCGGGCCGGGAATCAACTGATTTCTACCGGAATTTATACCGAGGGACGTTACCGGTGTACCAACCCTGCCACCGGCGATGAATACTTTAGTGTCCCTTATCCGGAATGTGCAGGCACTAGCATGAGCGATTCTTTAAAAAGCATATTCTATGCCAGCAATTGCATGGTGGTCAATTCATCCAACACACGCCTGGCCTGTGCCAACATGCAATACGGATGTCTGGACCTATGCGACATTGAAGGAAATACACTCAACCGGGTAAACGAGATACACCTCAACCGACCGGGCATCACTGTCCAGCACAAACGTCCCCGCAGTACAGGAATATGGTATCCCATAGCCTACACCAAACACAACCTATTCGGCTTTTGCGACCTGACCACTTCCGACGACTATATATTCGCCCTGTATTCCGGCCGTACTTACCGGCAATACAAAGGCGAAATGGATAAAGGACGCATTATCCTGGTGTTTGACTGGAACGGAACACATGTCCGGACCTATCATTTACCCAATACTTGTTCTTCCATCAGCTACGATAAAACGACAAATTCCATCTATGCTTTATCGCAAGAAAAAGGAAAAGCAGAAATCATCACCCTGAATTTATGAAAAAAATCGAAATACTCCTCACCGTTTCAGCAGTAACACTCTGTTCAATCACTGTCTGGTATGCATTCGGTTATTCCGGCTACGACATGGAAGCACTGATAGCAGCACCTACAACGGTTCGTTTTGACCGGGACTCACTGCAATTGGGATTCGTAAAATACGGAACAAGCCGGAAAGCAGTATTTCGTTTCATCAATACCGGAACATCCCCCTTGATTATACGCGATGTAAAATCCGCCTGTGGCTGTACTTCGGTCAAATGGGATAAATATCCGGTGAAACCAGGAGAATCAGGAGAAATTTCAATCGTCTTTGACCCCAATTCACTCGGCCGTTTCACCAAAACCATCAAAGTGCTGTGCAACGTCAAAGAAAAGGTAATCAACCTGAAACTATACGGTAGTGTTATTGAATAAATTCCGGAATGTGATAGACAAACTATTTTTATAGTGATAACCTAACCAAGCTGGGGCCAAAGACGGAAAGCTGGTGGAGGACCTCCCAAGTCAGCCAGCCTCCGTCGGCGGCCCTTCTTGATTTATACAAAGGCAGAATAAAACATGAAAACATGCAATTGGCATTTACATACGGTGATATACGAATTCTGATACTAATTGGTTATCTGATTTTCAATCAATCTGCCCATCTCTCTCCGGGCAACAACCGGATAACAGGAATATTGGGATGCACCTGCATCTATTTCCTGATACGGTTCGTTCTGACTCTGAAAAACAACCTGTATGCTTCAATTTGTTGGTTATTACTGATATGGGGTATCAGCGAAGCCATTTACGGTAATCTCCAGTTATATGGCCATTATCCATCAAACAATGGCTTGTATCGGTTTACCGGTTCTTTTCTGAATCCCGGTCCTTTCTCCGGCTTTCTCTCTTGTATTTTCCCGTTAGCTCTCGCCTGCATATCACAGCCCGCAGCCCC
>OFFB01002035.1_pt1 | contig 10157 bp, 4 predicted proteins | sample 1521281 | NCBI WGS metagenome assembly OFFB01 (sample SAMEA3504109, study PRJEB24116) | mouse gut metagenome | biome: mouse gut; feature: mouse-associated habitat; material: faeces | place: Denmark | collected 2011
TGCTCTTCCGATCTATACTTCAAAAGACAAAAGAAGAAGCTGCATTAAAAACCCGTAAAATGTATGTTTCAACCCCTTACAACAGGGTACAGGCCGTAGAAGAGAGATTGAAAAAAATTTTTGAAGATGAATTAAAATCAGAAGATTCAATACTTGTCAGTTATAAACCGGCAATTATCTCAAAATTAGCAAAATACTTATCAGGAAATGTTTCCCGTCCGGCATCAATCGGTATTGCAGGTGAAACAGCAAGCGGCAAATCTACCATAACTCTTGATATTATTGATACAATTAAATCTTTTGCAACTGAGTTTGATATCGAAGATGCAATTACAAGAGTTAATACAGATGATTACTACTACGACCGTTCAGAAATGGTAAAAGCAGCAGGAAGTTTTGCAGAATTTGCAAAAAATTACGACCTTGATGTTCCTCAAGCTCTTGAACTTGAACTTATGAGCGAACATATTAAAGAGTTATTGACAGGCAAATCTGTATTTCTTCCAAAATACGACATGTCAGGTACTGCAAAAAGATTTGATAACCACACATTAGCACATCCTTCCAAAATTATTATTTCGGAAGGATTATTTGCGCTTACCGAAAAAATTAAAGACGCATTTGATTTTAAAATTTACGTTGATATCAAACCGGAAGTCCAAAAAGAAAGATTCTTCATCCGTGCAGCCGAAAGAGATTTAGGCGAATCAGCAAAAGGAATCTATAAAAACGCATCACAAAAAGCAGAAATCTATATCAGACCTTGCAAAAATGATGCTGATATTGTACTTTCAGGTGAAGCTGTAAGAGCAAAATACAAAGCATTTTTAAATAAATTAATCAACATTGTTCAGCAAGAAAATTTCAGAAACAAAATCATCCTATAAATGTAACAAAATGCTAATTTCTTGATAAATTTAAAATACAAACTACAATATTAAGTGGGTAAGTATCTTAAGTAATCTAGAAATAAATGAACAATAATCTTGGGATGAGAAAAATTTTAATAGTTGCGGCTTGTACTGCTATAATAGGCTGTACCGGTGGTATTGCTCATTCTCAAATAATTACTATTGACAAAATGGCTACTGCAGATGGTATAACCGGAACTTTAACCAATTTAGAAACAGGTATGCCACCAAAAAAAGAATATGATTGGGTATTTGGTACAAGTTCAAATACTGCACTCCTTACCGGAGGAAATTTAACAGTATCCAATTATACTTCGAATATCATAAACGATACTATTGTCGGGACAAGCGGTTGGTTAAATGTTGATAGCGGTACACTTACAATTAATTCCGGAAGTTCTATTGCAAATGCGGTTATCACAAATACTTTGGAAAATACAAGTATAAACATAATAGGCGGAAATGTATCTCTTGATTCAGATGATACAATAGATGGTTCTATTAATATTGCAAATGGGAATCTTAATGTTAACAGAACTTCAATAAAAGGCGGTCTTACCCAAACCGGTGGTACTACAAATATCGAAAATTCCTCAAAATCTGCAAGTTCTCAATTAGTAGTATCAGGCGGAAAATTTAATATTAATAGCGGAAGTTATGATTTAAATAATGATGGTGACAGAGTTTCTAAAGGTACACTTAATCTCGGACAAGGTACAGGAGAAACTGTTTTAAACGTTTCAAAAGGTGAAATCGAATCAGAAGCTACGGTTAATATTGCAAAAAACAGTACCATCAATGTATCAGGCGGTGATTTAACTCTTGATAATACTGACAATTGGAATGGAACAGTGAATGTTTCAGGCGGAAACTTAGCACTGGTAGGGATAAATAAAAATGCAAATTCAAAACTTACTCAATCCGGCGGTTCTACAACAATACTTGGTGATTTCGACTTAAATAATGCATCTGATATCATATCAGGCGGTGACCTCAATATTGGAGACAGTGAAAACGAATCTTATCTAACTGTTTCAAAAGGTACAATAGACAAAAGCGCAAATGTAAATCTTACAGCAAACAGTACTCTTGAAATTACAGGCGGGAATGTATCACTTGACGGCGCAACAGACACCTGGAGCGGAGCTTTAGGTATATCACAAGGTACATTAAACCTAAGTTCAATGGAAAAAGATGCAAATGCAATATTTATCCAAAGTGGTGGTACAACAAATATTACAGGTTCAGGGTTTAGCTTAAACAATGGGCTTGATGAAATAGCTGCCGGAAAATTGAATGTCGGTACTGACGCAGAAACCGGTAATTTAAATATCAACGGCGGAACAATTTCACAAGGTGCAACAGTAAATTTAACAAGCGGAAGTTCAATCAAATTAACTAACGGTAATATAAATCTTGATTCCGATGATACCTGGGGCGGAAAAATTGAAATGTCCGGCGGAAATCTTAATATTCAAAACACAACAAAAACCGGTTCTTTAAATCAAATTGACGGGACAACAAATATTACCGGCAACAAGTTTGATTTGAATAATACATCAGATTTAATTGACGGCGGTATTGTAAATATCGGCAATGGTGAAACTGCATCAAGACTAAATGTTTCTCAAGGTACAATTACAGCAGATGCGACAGTTAATATTAATGAAAAAGCAACACTGAATGTTAATGGCGGCAACGTAACCCTAAACAATGATGATGTGTGGAATGGTAATGTTAACGTTTCAGGCGGAAGTCTTGCACTTGTCGGAATGAACAAAACGACAGGAACTTTTACACAAACAGGCGGTTCAACCACCATAACCGGAAAAACATTTGACCTTAATAACGATAATGATTACATTGCAGGCGGCGATTTAAATATCGGAACTGACGTTATAGCTTCTGAAATGAGCGTTTCAAAAGGTTCAATTTCCAAAGATACTAATGTAAACATTACAAACAACTCAGCATTAAACGTTAACGGCGGAAATGTTGAAATAGGTTCAGGCGGTCAGTGGAACGGAAAAATCAATATTTCAAGCGGGAATTTAACCCTTGATAATGCAGTCAAAAATCAATCAGGAAGCTTTACACAAACAGGCGGAAAAACTACTGTTGTCGGCAACGGAGTTGATTTTAACAACTATGAAGACAGCGTAACAGGCGGTACACTAAATATCGGAAACGGTACAACCGAAAGTAATCTAAAAGTTTCACAAGGCTATATAGATTCAGCTGCCACAGTAAATATTAACCGTAAAGGCCAGCTTTCAATAGCAGGCGGTGAAGTTAATCTGGATTCAGGAGATTCTTTAAACGGCAGTATTGACGTCACAGACGGAACACTTTCTATTGATAATTTAAACAAAAATTCATCAGGAAAGTTCACCCAATCCGGCGGTAAAACAACCATCACAGGTGATTATTTTGAACTTAATAACTCCGAAGACAAAATTTCAGGCGGTACATTAAACATCGGTTCAAACTCTAAAGCTCCTACCACATTTGAAATTTCTCAAGGTAAAGTTGAACAGGGTGCAAAAGTTAATATCAATAACGGTTCTACAATCAATGTTACCGACACAGGAACATTAACTCTGGATAATTCTGACAGCTGGAACGGTAATGTAAACGTTACAGGCGGTAATTTAGCACTTGTCGGTATAAACAATAAAAACGGAATTTTCACACAAAGTTCAGGAACAACAACCGTAACAGAATCAGGTTTTGACTTAAATAACGCAGAAGATATTATCAATGGCGGAACTTTAAATATCGGAGACGGTACAAAAGTTTCTGACATGAGCGTTTCTCAAGGTAAAATCGGTTCAAATACAACCGTTAATATCAAAAAATCCGGCTCTTTAAACGTAACAGGCGGAGAAGTTAATTTAAACAACAAAACAACCTGGAATGGCAATGTAAATGTTTCTTCCGGAACTTTAAATATTGATTCGGCCGCTAAAAACGAATCCGGTAAATTCACCCAGAACGATGGTACAACAACAATCACAGGTTCAGGATTCAATTTAAATAATTCTGAAGACAGCGTTGCAGGCGGAACTTTTAACATCGGAAACGGCACAACTGTAACTGATATCGGAGTTTCTAAGGGTACAATCCATGCCGGTGCAGTTACTAATATCAACACAAATTCAACACTGAATATTTCAGGCGGAAAAGTTAATCTAAATGATAACGACAATTGGAACGGAAAAGTTAATATGACAGGCGGAAGTTTAGCACTTGTCGGTATTAACAAAAGTTCTGATGCAATTCTGACTCAAACAGGCGGTACTACAACTGTTAATGGCGCTTTTGATTTAAATAATATTGAAGATAATATCTCCGGCGGTAATTTTAATATAGGAACAGATTCTGAAGAATCTATCCTGACAGTTTCTAAAGGTACAATCGGTAAAAATACAGCACTTGACCTTGCTTCAAACAGCTCAATTAACATCACCGGCGGAAACGTGACATTTAGTGATAACGACAATTGGAACGGTAATGTAAATCTTTCAAACGGAAACCTTAACCTTGCAGGTATTAACAAAAATACAGCAGGAATTTTGACTCAAACAGGCGGTAAAACAACCGTTACAGGTAAAAATAACACTTTAAATAATGAAAGTGATACAATTTCAGGCGGAGAACTTGTAATCGGTACAAAAACTGATTCGGGCGAACTTAATATTGAAAAAGGTAAAATCGAATCCGCAGCCGCAGTTACCATAAATGAAACCGGAACTCTCAATGTTAAAGGCGGGACAACTACCCTTGACGGTGAAAATGACCGCATAAACGGAAGCATAAAAGTTTCAAACGGCATCTTAAACCTGAACAATAAATTTAATAAAACCACAACATCAGTCTCAAAATTCAACCAGAACGGCGGAACAACAAATATTGATAATGCTAAACTTGTACTGAACACTTCTGAAAGCAAAATCTCAGGCGGCACAATAAATCTTTCCCAAACTGCCGAACTTGATATTAACAACTCATCTCAAAACAGCTCCACAGTAAACTCTACAGGCGGCAAATTTTCAATCCGTAAAGGAAGTAAATTCTCAGTTACTGACGGAACGATTGATGAAAATTCTGTAGTAACAGTTGAAGAAAAAGCACAATTAGAAGTTAACGGAACAAATTCCAACATTACATTAGACGGCAAAAATGATGATGTTGAAGGTCATTTAAAAGTCACAAACGGCACATTGAATCTTAAAAACAAATTTTCAAAAACTACAACCGATGCCGGTACATTTAATCAAACCGGCGGAATGACAAATATTACCGATTCAAACCTTACTATTGCTGATAACAACAGCAAAATAGCAGGCGGTGAAATAAATGTTTCTGAAGATTCTGAACTTAATATTGCTAACGGTCAAGAACACACTTCAAGACTAAATATTACAGGAAGCAAATTTAATATCAGAAATAAAAGTACATATACAACAACCGGCGGAAAAATAAATTCTGATGCGGTTGTAACAGTCGAATCTGCTTCAAAACTAAAAATTGACGGAGAAGATGCAGAAGTTAATCTTAACGGCACAAATGATAAAATCGACGGTTCTATTGCGCTCAAGAAAGGTAACTTATATATCTCTGAAGACTTAACCAAAGTAACTGATGCTGAGGGGAATTATGTTCAAACCGGCGGCAGTATGACAATGAATAAATCTTCATTGACATTAGCTGACGAATCAAGTGTTATCTCAGGCGGTAATGTTAAATTACAAGATAAATCAACACTTACTGTTTCTAATAAAGGCGGAGATATTACAGGCGGAAACATTGTAATCGATGATACATCCGTATTAAATTATCTTGCTTCAAAAGGGCTTGTTCAATTTACAGACGGAAATGCCATAAATATCGATACATCCGGCTTGATAAATATGGCAAATAATGTCAGAACAAACAGTATTATCAATAATTTAACCGTAAATAACGGAGAATTCGGAAACGGAACAGCAAACTTTGCAATAGATATTCAGGCAAGAAGTAATAAAGATTTCAGTACAGATACAATTACCGCAAATTCTATAAAAGTTGCAACAAAAGATACAGCAGGTACAATCAGAATTTCTGATTACAATCTGAACGGTGATATTTTCGGTTACGATGCGCCGATTGACAGACATATAAGACTTGGCAAAATCTTTAAAACTGACGAAATGGATAAAGAAATTAAGTTTGAATCAACTGATAAAGAAATCTTTACTCCTATCGGTTATTATAGATTAAACGCTTCAAGTGCAAATGACGGAAACTATTCACTTGATTTAGCAAGATATAATCCGCAGGTATTCAGGGGACAAGTTCAATCTGCTGCAGCTTATATGAACCAGCTTGTAATAAATGATACCTTGTTTAATCGTGCACAAATCAGACGTTACGGTTCAAGCTATGGTGATATGTTCAAAAACAAAACTGCAATCATTGACGGAAGCGCAAGCTATGAAAGAACAATCCGTGACGGTCAAATTTGGACAGAAATGTTTGGCAACTTTGAAACACTTAAAATGTCACAAGGTTTGGATAAAGTTCGCAACAATTCCTGGGGCTTCATTGTCGGCGGAGATTTCGGTTTAAGAGAACTTAAAAACGGCTGGAGCTGGATGCCGACAGCTTATATCGCATATAACGGCGGACACCAGACATTCAATAAAGTCGGAATGTGGCAAAACGGAGCACAAGCGGGCTTTATGGGAAGTTTCTGGAAACAAAACTTTACTGAAACCGCACTTGCTTATGCAGGTATTTACGGAACAGAAATGAATGTTGCAGGAACATCTGAAGACGGATTTAACTATTTCTTCGGTGCTGCAAGCAGATCGGCTTATGATTGGAAACTTGGTTCACACTTTAAAATTCAACCGTCATTGACTTTAGCATATAATATGTTCGGTCAGCAAAACTGGCACAGTGATTTTGGTCAAATGAGTATGACAGCAGGATTTTTGAACGGCTTTAACGTAGCACCGGGTGTAAACTTTATCTTACAACAAGAAAGCTGGAGTATGTACGCGACAATTTCATATGCCTGGAATTTCTTTGGCGGACTTGACGGTCAGGCAGGAAATGTATCGCTTCCACATTTAAAAATGTCTCAAGGTTACTTACAATACGGATTTGGTATGCAGAAAGCATTTAATGACAGATTTAATATGTATGCTCAGGCAACAATCAGAAATATCGGAAGAACCGGTATAATCTGTCAGGGCGGAATGAACTGGAGATTATAAAAAAAGCCCTTTCGGGTCTTTTTTACTATGAATGGCAATGACCGCCGCAATGATGATGAGCACCTTCTGAATGTTCGTGATGAGAACATTTTGCGTTTGGATCATATTCTAAAGTTCCTGATAAAAGAGAATTTACAGCACTGTCTGCATCTCCACAAACTCCGCCGTATAGTTTTATACCGTTTTGCGCTAATGCTTTTTGCGCACATCCGCCGATGCCGCCGCAAATTAGTGTATCCACAGAATTATCAGCTAAAAATTGAGCTATAGCACTGTGTCCTGAACCGTTTGTTGAAACTACTTCAGAAGATAAAATTTTATTATCTTCAACTTCATACATTTTAATTTGTTCAGTGTGTCCAAAATGTTGAAAAACTTCACCATCATTGTAAGTTACTGCTATTTTCATAAAAATTCTCCTATTTTGACTGAGTAAGACTTTGTTGTTTATATTCAATTAAACATTTTGCTAATTGATCAGGACAACTTGTCGGTTTTGGTCCGCAAGTTATTCCTTTTAATCTTTCAATAACTTCATCTACACTCATTCCTTTAATTAAATGTTTAATCCCCTTAAGGTTGCCATTACATCCGCCGTGGAATTCAGCATCTAAAATTTTGCCGTCTTGAACAGCTACCTGCATAAGCTGGCAGCAAACCCCTGAAGGTTGATATTGTATAATTTCCGGTTGCTCTGTCATTTTCTTTTCCTCCTAACTATATAATATTGCAAAAAATATTATTATCAATTGTAAAGTTTCTCAATTTCACATGGCAAAAAATATTTTCATAAGCATTAAAACTACATACAAAATTTAAAGGAAAACTATGCGCATTTATAATGTTAACCCGTTAAATCTTAACTTTATGGGAAAACGTCAGGATAGAAAGACTGTAAATCAACTGCAAGAGTCTAATTCTTACGATTTAAACAATATTAACCAGAGAAAAATTTCACAGGCAATCGAAAATTTGTCAGAAATTCCGAGTGAAGATAACGTGAAATTTTTACTTGATGTTTCTGAAAATTTAAAATACGGAACAAACATTGATTTAGGAAAAAGCCCATACAATGATTGGCAGGTTAAATTAAACAACGCCGCGCAAAAAGCTGCCTCAAAATCAGGATTTGAAGTCGGAGAACAATTGATTCAAAGACTCAAAAAAGCAACCCCCCCCCCGCAAATCTTTAAATGATGATGAAAAAGAAATTCTAAAACTAAGAGATTCAATTTTATCACAAGTTGATACTGATGAATTAGAAAAAATTGAAAATAAAAATATAAAAGCGCTTAACAGAAACCTTGATTATTTCATTGTTTCATCAGAAGTTCCTTTATCACAGAAACTTTATATTTTGAAGCGCTTAAATCATTTTATCAGTCCTGAATATAAAATTGATTCACAGCTTGAAGGACATAAAACTCAAGCTCTTGCCGAAATAATTAACGATATTACCATAGATACACCGGAATCAAATATTCCGAATATAAAAGCTGTTAACCAGAAAAATCACGGTATGTGTGCTGCAATTTCTATTGCAAGAAAAGCTCTTGCATATGAAGATAAAGCCAATTTTGTCGATATGATTATGTCTGAATTAGATGATACTCCTTATCTGATGATTTATGATATTTCAAAACTCGGCACAAATACAAAAGTTCCGATAAATAAAATTAATATTGATTATCCATATGCACTTGATATGGGATACAGAATTATTGACACATCTGCTATGAACTGGATGCAGGCTGCAAACACAACCGGTGTCGGTGAAGCTGTCGGAATGTATACAACTTTTGATAAAGAAAATTTTGATTTCTTCCAGGATTCTCACCTTCTGCCTTATATGGAAGAAAAATATATCGGTCAGCAAGATTACTACAGAGCGCTGCTAAAAACAAAATTCATTTTGAAAAAATATAAAAACGCTAAAAAAGAATCTAAACAATTAAATAATGAAAAACGTGAAAAAACAAATTATAATGTTAAACTGATAAGTAAGTTATCTAAGCAATTAAACATTGTTTTAAAAGAAATTTCACCATCTACACCTGCTGATAAAATAAATAAATTATCGACAGAAATCATAAAACTTGAGGTTTCTACATCGCAAAAAGCTGATAAAATTACTGATTATACAAAAGATTTTGTATATCTTCCAAACGAAACTGATACTGCAAAATTAGAAAAAATTAAAGCATTTTTATCTATTGCATTTGATAAAAAAGATTCGGAAATGTTGGATAAAAAAGCCGGTGAAATACTAAATTTAACAACTACACTCAACAGTTTAAACAAACCAAAACCATACAGCTATACCGCAAAAAACATAAATCGTGCTGAATCTCTTTATCAAGCTGCAGCAGCATACAGAACCCAAAATTTATTTGGTCTTTATATTCCCGAAAGATTAAACGATTTAACCATAAGCTTCAATATTCCGGATAGGGAAACCCGAATTGCCCAAAATATGGAATTGTTAATCAAAAAACTCGAACAAGGAAAATTAAATCCGAAAATTCAAGAACAGTTAGCTTACAACTTTGACGTAAACAATGACAAAGAAGAATTACTTGAAGCGCTTCATACAAATAAAGATGCAATAACTCTTGTTATGACTCAAATTTTGGATGATTTTTATCATTCTATATTATCAGTAAACAGAAAAAATGTACTCTTAAATGAAATTACAGCAACTTATAATGCAATCAAAGAAAACTCCGATAAAGTTCTTCTTCAACAAACCGCAAGTTCTCTAAAAATAGACGACAATAAAAATAAAGTTCTTGAAACATTAGACAAATATATTAATATTTTGAAATCCAAAAATTGTACAGAAGAACAATATATTTTAATTTATAATAAATTCGGCAAGAAAAATCAAATGCTGGGTTTTAAAGAAACATATGACAGACTCGGCGAAGCTCTTTTCAAAGATAAAAATGAAGATATAATAAAAGGTTTCAATGTTCTTCACGGT
>OFFB01002044.1_pt1 | contig 10106 bp, 8 predicted proteins | sample 1521281 | NCBI WGS metagenome assembly OFFB01 (sample SAMEA3504109, study PRJEB24116) | mouse gut metagenome | biome: mouse gut; feature: mouse-associated habitat; material: faeces | place: Denmark | collected 2011
CACTATTGTGATATAATTATTCTATGAGTGAAAGTCATAAAATGAGTTTTACAACTCAGAACCGTTTAATTATTTTCGGGCTGGTATTGAGCACATTGCTGATTATGGCAATTGCGGTTTTTGCAACGATTAATATTCAGAAAAACCTCAACGAAGCATACCAGAATTTTGGTCAGGTTATATCAAAAATTCTTGCGATTGAAAGTGTCGAAATTACAAAAGATGCAACGGGTAAAGAAACTTTTGAAATTTTAAAAACTCACTCTGATTCTATATTAAAATCTCATCAGGACATTGTTTTCATTGAATTCCGTGATGAAAACGGGAAATTAATTTACAACGCTAAAAATAAATCACATAAAACTTCTAAAAAACCTAATATTTCTGTAAGTTCACCAATGGTAAACATTATTGATAACTCTAATATCGGTTCAGTTACTGTCGGGCTTTCAGGGTCAATTGTCGGGAAAGTCTCATCAACTACCCGCGCTTCAATTTTGTTTGTTTTTGTAATTGTATGGCTGGTTTTTGCGTTTGTAATTTTGATAAATACATATCTTATCACACGTGAGTTGAGGATTCTTCACGATGGTGTAAGCAAGATTTCATCAGGTGAATTCGGTTATAAAATTGAAGGAAAAGATGTAAGCGATGAAGTTCGTGGACTGTTTAATGCGTTTAATGATATGTCTGCAAGATTAAATGTTTATGAAGAACAAAATATTGAACAGCTAACACTTGAGCGTAACAAGCTTGAAGCTGTTTTGATGAGTATTGTCAACGGGGTTGTGGTTTGTGATAACAATGATAAAGTCGTTTTGTTAAATAATCATGCAAAACAAATGCTTGAACTTGAAGATGATCAGCTTTTAGATACCAATATTCAAAACTACGTTGATACAGAAGGCGAATACTGCTTTACAGATAAAATCGAAGAATACAAAAAACTTTCTCTTGAAGAAAAATCATCTAAACCTGTAATATTTAATATTACAATTGACGGCCGTATTTTAAAATCAATAATTTCGCCAATGTTTACGAAAAACCACGATTATGTCGGCTATATCATTGTACTGATTGATGTAACCCGTGAAACAGAAATGGATAAGATGAAATCTGATTTTATTTCTAATGTTTCGCACGAACTTAGAACTCCTGTGACTGTTTTAAGAAGTTATATTGATACTTTGTATAACTACGGTGATGAGTTTGATGAAAATACTAAAAAAGAATTTATTTCAACTTTGAATACTGAAATCATCCGACTTAACAGTATGGTTAATGATATTTTAGATTTTTCGAGATTGGATTCTAATGCTAAAATTGAAAAATGTGAAAATGATTTATCACAGCTTGTGGATTCTTGTGTGTCACAAGTTGAGGTGCTTTTGAAAGAACACAATTTAAAAATTGATGTAGATAAAGAAAATGATATTCCGTTGTTATGCTTTAATTATGACAGTATCGCGCGGGCTTTAACTAATTATCTTTCAAATGCGATAAAATATGCTCCGCTAGATTCAACAATAAAGGTGAAATTATTTAAAGAATCAGAAAAAAATCAGGTGACAGTTACTGTTCGGGATGAAGGTATCGGAATTGCACCGGAGTTTCAGAAGAAAGTTTTTGAAAGATTTTACCGCGTAGAAAATAAAACACATAGTGTTAAAGGTACAGGTTTGGGGCTTCATTTAGTTAAGACAACAATAGAAAAACACCATCAAGGAAATGTTTTTGTTGAATCTCAGCCAAATTGTGGTTCAACATTTGGATTCAGTTTGCCGATTGATGCAGTAGCTGAAGATGATCTTATTTAGGTAATTTCATAAAATAAGATTTATCATTTATTGCTTTATGTGTACAGCCGATTCCTTGTTCAGCCCAAAAGTTATTACCTGGGCAATACTGATAAAAATTACCGGCTTTGAAATAGTCATTGTCACCTATGGGTACAAGCATCTGAGTATCAGGATTGTATGCCCAGAAAAATATATCATGTCCATATCTGTCCGGTTTGTTTCCCCATCCATTAATATCTATTGCAAGTAAAGAATTATTCGTTTTTTCCCACTCACCTTCATTAGATGTATTTATTATTCCTATCCATAAAACCATCCCGTCAAAAAGACAATATGGATGTAATAATTGTGATGCAGCGGCATGGTTAGTATCTAATTCCCCTGAATAATTTTTATATTTTGCTGTAGCACCGCTTGTCGGAAGTTTGCATCCGCCATTTTTAAAATATGACTGGATTGTTTTATAATCTCTTTTATTAACTATTTCATCAATGTTAAGCTCATCAGCTTTCATGCGCATTGCCGCTTGTTGTATAATCGCATTTGCTCTTAGCAGTTGTGTTCTTAGTTTATTTGCTTTGTGTTTTGTAATTAATCCGGGAATTGTCATTGCGGCAACATAAGTATTAAAACATTGGACAAACTTTGCCAATATTAATTGCAGTGTCTCAAGTATTTTAGAATATGAACCGGATAAATAATTTAGTGAAAATAATGCAGGATTCCCAACAAAATAAGTGCAACTATAGCAACCACTGATAAAATTACACTTATGCTATACGGAGTTTCTGTTTCGCATTCATTTTTAATATTAATCATTTCTTGAGCAAAATCGTAGAAATCTTTAGCATTACTGTCTTTTATATTATAGCAGGTTGAATATTCAACACTGAATTTTTTCAAAATTTTTTCTTCTTTTTCAAAATTATCGTTCTCAAAATCTACATCAGATAGAACCATAATTATGCTTTCAGGATGTTGTTCTGATAAATAGTTTAATTTAGCAGGACTAAAGTTTTCATTATAGTAATCTACTGCAATAACATCATAATCCCCTTCTGGAAGTTCATCATCTACTGAACACACACAGCATAATTTTGTATCATCACAACTATTGAAATATTCTTTGTAATGTTCTTCATTAAATGTACCGTTTGAAATTACTGCAATATTCATATAAAACTCCTTTAATTTTTTTAATACAGACTCCGGATCAAGTCCGGAGTGACGTAACTCTTGTCATTATCATTCAAATAGTGCGTTAATTTTATCAGTAATATCTTGCGGATCGATTTCGTTTGTAATTTTATTTACATCCTGTGCGATTTGATAAAGCTTAGCAGCTTCGATTTTATCGCCTGTAATTGAAATTGAGCGTGCAAGGTTGAAATGAGCCAATGCGTAATTCGGATTGCATTCAACTGATTTTTTAAACATTTCCATTGCTTTTTGAACTCTGCCTAAATCATCAAGGTAGATTACACCAAGGTTATTGTAGGCAATATCGTAGTTTTTATCAAATTCTATAGCAAGTTCGTATTCGCGTATAGCTTCATCTGTGTCACCTTTGCCCCAGTATAAAAATCCCAGGTTACAGTGAATTTTAGCGTTCTGCGGGTCAAGATCAAGTGCGTTGCGATAGATTGCAAGAGCGTTTTCGTAATCCTGTTTATCATAAAAAGCACTGCCAAGGTTAATATAAATATCAATATCTTCCGGAGTTAACAAGTAAGCGCTCTGATAAGATGTAATTGCTGCGTCCAAATCCTGTTTAGCTTCTTGGAAAACGAAACCTAAAGTCTGGTTTACAACACTTGTCCATTCTTTACCCGGGTTCAGGGTAACTGCAGTCTGGAAGTGCGATACAGCACCATCTACATCGCCTTTAATATATAAAATATTTGCCAGATTTGAATGAAATTCAGGCATATTCGGCATAATTTGGATAAGCTTTTTGTAAACATCAACCGCATTATCATAATCGCCTAAATCTTCGTAAGCTTTGCATAAATGACGGTAAGCAGGGATGTTTAAGTTATCCAGCCAGATTGCCATTTTGTATTCCGTGATAGCGTTTTCAAACTGACCAAGTGATGAATAAATATCACCAAGCAAACAGTATAAAGGAACAAACCCCGGCGCTTTATCAATTGCGTCAATATAAATATCTAAAGCTTCATCAAGTCCTTTTGTCTGTACCTGAATATAGCCTTTAAGAAGTATCGGCAGAAATTTTGTATAAGCTAAAGAGTCTTTAACTTTTTTCATTGCTACTATGTCAAACGGCAGGGTTAGTGCAGACATAAGATATTCGCCGAACGATTTAATTTTGTTTTTGAATACTCTAAACGATGAAATTTTGTAGATATTATGCAGAAGATAATGTGAGCAGGAACTTGCAAACGGTGCGTATTTAATAGCTTTTTTTGCGTTGATTTCTGCGTCTAAAAATCTTGCTTTTTTAGTGTAAACTTCTGCTAACATATGGTATGCTTTTGCGTATTTCGGATTTTTTGCAACAGCATTGTCAAAATAATTGATTGCTTTGTCAAGGTCGCCTTTGTAAAACTGTGCCATACCTATTTTGTAATAGATTTCGGCAGAGTTTATGTATGATTCAAGCGCAATCTGGTATTCTGTAATTGCTTCATCAATATACTGGCATGAAGAATAAATATCTAAGTGCCACGCAAGGTATAAATCCCCCAATCTAAGGTGTAAATCAGCATTTGTCGGGTCTTTTTGAAGTCCGATTTGGCATAATTCGATCGCTGATTTTACATTTCCGCCTTTGACTTGTTTTTCAATTTTTTTATCTAAAAGTTTTGTATCGTTTTTCATATTCATAAATAGCTCTTTACCACTTATTAATATTATATAAAATTGCAAGTTAATTAACATATTTTGTGTATAATATAGTTTATTAGAATGAGGAAAGATTATGACAGATAACAGAATATACTTTGTAGATGTAACAAATAGAGACGGCGTACAAACTTCTCGTTTGGGCTTAGCAAAATTACAGAAAACAATAATTAATTTGATGCTTAATGATATGGGTATAACCCAGTCAGAATTCGGGTTTCCGACAACAAAGCACGAACTTAATTACCTTAACGGTAACCTTGAGCTTGTAAAACGCGGTGTTATTTCTACAACAAAGCTTTCAGGCTGGATGAGAGGAATTGCAGCTGATGTTGAGCAGTCTTTCCGTGATGTACCGGAGCTTCAGTATGTTAACCTGTCACAATCAACTTCAGAACAAATGATTAATGGCAAATATCTGGGCAAGAAAACTCCTGATGATATTATTAAAATGACCAAAGAAGCCGTGGAATGCGCAATTGATAAAGGCGCAAAAATTGTCGGTGTTAACGCAGAAGACGCATCCCGAAGTGACGTTGACTATTTAATTAAGTACGCATCTGAAGCTAAAAAGTCAGGCGCATATAGGTTTAGATACTGTGATACTTTAGGATTTGAAGATCCTCAGACAACTTATGACAGAATCTATAAAATCGCAAAAGCAACCGAAATGCCAATTGAACTTCATTTTCATAATGATTTGGGAATGGCGGCAGCTTGTTCTGTAATGGGTGCAAGAGCTGCAATTGACGCGGGAGTTGATGCTTATATCAATACTGCAATTAACGGTATGGGAGAACGTGCAGGAAATGCTGATTTAGTATCATGTCTTCTGGCGTGTTTGAAATCCGCAGGGTTCAAAAACAAATACAAAATCGATGAAAATATTCGTCTGGATAGAGCATGGCAATTAGCAAAATATACGGCTTATGCCTTCGGGGTTGATATTCCGATAAATCAGCCTGCTGTTGGTGATAATGCGTTTGCGCACGAATCAGGAATTCACGCAGATGGCGCGTTAAAAGACAGAAGAAATTACGAACTTTATGATTTTGAAGAACTTGGACGCGGTGAACCTGAAATTATCGAAACAGGACGAATGATTACAACAGGTGAATACGGCGGTATTAAAGGGTTCAGAAACGTTTATGATAATCTTGAAATTGAATTTAAAGATGAACATGAAGCGCGTAATATCTTGGAACTTGCACGCTATGCGAACGTTCACACTCAAAAACCTTTAACAACAAGTGAGTTGAAGTTTATTTATTATTTCCCGGATATCGCGGCACAGGTTATGACTGTATCGCCATACTATGAACCGCTTGGAGCGATTAAAGATAGGGTTGAAGCCCAGAAAATCAAAGTTCCGCAAGGGTTTATTTAAACAATATTTAGTCGTTGTTTGAATTCTTTTTGAGCAGTAGCATATTGGGTTAGCAAATCTAAAATGCATTTAACCTGTCAAAATAATTTTTGCTAAATAACTTTGCCGCCACCGATTAAGTGACCGTCATTAAGGTCGTAAATTACGCCTGCCTGCCCCGGTGTAATTGAATTTACGGGTTCGTCAAAAGTGATTTCAGCTTTATCGTCAATAATTTCAACTTGAGCTTTTTTAGCAGGCATGTTGTAGCGGATTTTTACCATTGCATCAAATTTTTTATTTCCTATCGGATATGAAAAATTCAAATCTTCTATTGCAAGTTTTGTGCGGAAATCGTCTTCGCGTTTGCCAAGATATACAATATTTTTTTCGGAATCAATATTTATAACATATAGCGGATAAGGTGCTGCAATTCCGATTCCTTTGCGCTGTCCGATTGTGTACTGGTAATGTCCGGTGTGGGTGCCGAGTTTTTTGCCTGTCGGAATTTCAATAAAATCTCCTTTTTGTTCGCCAAATTTGTCTTTTAAATAGGATTTTGTTGTGGTCGGTTTTTGGATAAAGCAAATATCTTGACTTTCTTTAGAAGATTTTGGGGGTAAATCAAAATCATAGGCCATTTGACGAACCTGTGATTTTTCGTATTCATACAGTGGAAAAACTGTTTTAGAAAGCTGTTTTTGCCCTAAACGGTATAAAAAATACAACTGGTCTTTGTGTTCATCTTTTGCAGGATAAAGCTTATAAACACCATCAATAAGTCTAATATCTGCGTAATGACCTGTCGCAAATATATCTGCGCCGAGTTCGTTTATTGCGTAGTCAAAAATTTCACCCCATTTTATAAATTGATTACACATTATGCAAGGGTTTGGGGTCTGCCCGTTTTTGTAAGAATTTTCAAAATATTCGATGATTTCTTTTTGAAATTTTTCTGTAACATCAACTATATAATGTTTTATGCCGAGTTTATCAGCTACATTTTTTGCGTTTTGGCAAACTATATCTGCCGCAGGTGTGTTAACCATTTTTCCTGTTACACCGATTACTTTGTAGCCCTTTTGCTGTAATAAAAGAGCTGTAACTGAACTATCCACGCCGCCTGATAGGGCAACGGCTGCTATTTTTTGATTATTTACTTCCATAGCTTATGTTTTATAACAAACAGGGGGTAAATTCAATTGCTACTTACTGGTATTATATTTGCCCCTGTGATATAATGCAGGTATGAAAAAGTTTTTACTATCTTTGATTTTAAGTTTAGCGGTATGTTGTAATCTTCCTGTTTTAGCCGATGAAATAGAAGAAGATTATCTTGATATTGCCGCAAATTACTGTGTTATAGGCGATTATGAATCAGCACTTGTTTACCTTGATAAGATTTTAACTATAAATCCGAATAATCAAAAAATCGTTGATTTAAAAAAAGGTTTAACACATGTGATTGAAAAGGATAAGAAAACTTTTGTTACAGGTGTAAATCCTCTTGTAAAACAAGCACAGGAAGCTAAACGAGTCGGAGATGAAAGACTGGAAGTCTCATCTTTAATTGCAGGAACACAGGTTGAAAATTCTTATCTTGCGTATTATTATCTTGGGAATTATTTCAGAGATAAGAATAATTTTTTAAAGGCGCTAGATGCTTATAACGGAGCTCTTTCGGCTAAACCTGATTTTGCGCAGGCTTATCTGGCATCAGCTATTACGCTTTTTGATGTCGGACGCTATGAAGCTGTGATAAATCCCATCGATAAGTATTTAACCTTTAATCCAAATGATGATTTAGCATATGCTGTTAAATCCCGTGCTGAATTTGAAATGGGAATGCTTGAAGAATCCCGCGCCGATAATGAAAAGGCTATCCAAATTAATAACTGCCCTGAATATCAATTTGACAGAGCAAAAATTTTATATAAATCAGACGATTTTAAAGCCGCAAAAGATATATTTACAGAGCTTTTGCCGGATATTCAAACCTCAAAGATTTATGAATACATGGGATATTGCGACATTGCCCTTGAAGATTATATGAGTGCTTTGATGAATATAAATAAAGCTCTCATACTCTCTGATGATGACGAGTTTTTAGAAATTAAGTATAATGAAATAAAAGATATTTTGGAAAAGAATCAAAATGAGCAGACGTAAAAGAGTAAAAGAGAAAAAAGAAGGCTTTTTCACAAGGCTTGTAAACGGTATGATAACACTTTGTCTTACTGCCGGAATGCTCTGGGGCTTGCAGGCATGTTCCGGAACAAATACAGCAGCAGGATTGAAGTTTGCTCAGCTTAGCGATGTTCATTTTTTAGCAGATGGCTCAAATACTACATTTAAAATGACCGGAGAATCCCCGAGACTGCTTGATGATGCCATATCTCAAATAAATGAATACAATGATATCGATTTTGTAATGTTTACGGGCGACTTGATTGACAAGTCTTTTGAAAAAGAGTTAAAAGCATTCTTGCCGCATGTTGAAAAGCTTAATGCTCCATGGTATTTTGCATTCGGTAATCATGACAGATGTGTCGGCGGGTATTTAAATACTCTTGTATACCTTGATATGGTTAGAAATTCTAATCCTGATTTTAAGTTTAAAAAAGCTTATTATTCATTTGCACCTAAGAAAAATTACAAAGTCATTGTGCTGGATAATATTATTACTGATGAAATAACTTCAAACGGCTATATTGATGAAGAACAGTTGAAATGGCTTAAAAAAGAATTGGATTCGTCTAAAAATGATACGGTTTTGATTTTTATGCATGTTCCGGTTATAGAGCCGTTTGCAAGTCCTAATCACAAAATGCGCAACGGTATTGTATTAAAACAGCTTATCGAAAGCTATAAAAATCCAATTGGTGTTTTTCAGGGACATTATCATGCGGCAAAAATTACACAGCACGATAACGTGTTATATGTAAATTCTCCTGCTCTTGTGTCTTATCCGAACGCGTTTAGAGTTGTTAGTGTTACTAATCACAAAGATAAAGTCGTTTTTGATTTTGAATGGAAAGAAACAAGAGAAACTACTATTCAGAAAATGGCAAAAATACTTGTATTCTCCGGCGGAATCTACGCAGGCGAAGAAAAAGACCAAACAGGTATTTATGAAATAAAAAAATAAATTTGAGGAATAATGATGAGCGGGTTTAAAGTAAAATTTAGAGGTGTCAGAGGCAGTTTTCCAGTTGCGGATAAGAATTTTTTAAAGTTTGGCGGAAACACTTCCTGCGTTGAAGTTAATGCAGGCGGCCATATAATTATTCTTGATGCAGGAACAGGAATTGTCGGGGTTGGCGATGATTTAATGCAGGATTATATAGCATCAGCTGTCAGGGCAGAAGAACGAAAACCTATTTATTCAACTATTCTGGTATCTCATATACATCAAGATCATTTACTGGGGTTAACCTTCTTTAAACCTATCCATTTGAAAAGTGCTAAGTTAAATATATTTGGGCCAAAAAGTCAGAATTCAACACTTGAATCAGATTTATCGGAACTTATTTTTGGTAAAACTTTTCCTATAGAACTCGGTAATATCGCTTGTAATCTTGATATTAAAGGTATCTGTGATTCTCAGGCAATCCTAATAAAACCGGATAGAGCACCTGAACTTGTAAATCTGGAATATGTAAAACAAGAAGAAGATGATGTCTTGATTACATTTTACAAGTCTTATGTCCATCCGCAAGATGGTGTGATGATTTATAAAATTTCATATAAGGGTAAAACTCTTGTTTATGCAACAGATAAAGAATGCTATTTCGGCGGAGATAAAAAATTTATAAAATTTGCAAAAAATTGTGATTTATTAATTCACGATGCTCAATATACAACTGAAGATTATTTGAGTCTTTATTCTTCAAAGCAAGGCTTTGGACACTCTACATATGATATGGCGATAGAAGTTATGAAGCAGGCAAAAGCAAAATCGCTTGTTTTCTTCCATTACGATCCGTCTTATGATGATAACAAGCTTGAAAGAATAAAAGAATACTATACTTCAGGTAATAAAAATGTTCATATGGCTTATGAAGGTTTGGAATTTG